>CEUI01000808.1_pt1 | contig 24205 bp, 42 predicted proteins | sample 531411 | NCBI WGS metagenome assembly CEUI01 (sample SAMEA2622841, study PRJEB7988) | marine metagenome | isolation source: saline water (ENVO:00002010), including
GGGAGTACATAGGTAATCAATATGTTTACAATACCCCAATGACACAGGAAGTGTGTGAAGAAAAGATTAGTAGAAAGAATTGGTCAGTACACCAAAATAATGGATACTACAGAATACAATTTGACTGTATGCATCTGTCAAAGGAAAACAAATGATATTAGTTGATATGAATCAGATAAGTCTCGCAAGTATGATGATGCATCTGAATATGAATAAGACCACTAAACCAGATGAAGGTATGGTGCGTCATATGATACTTAATTCTTTGAGAATGTATCGCAGTAGATTTAAACATGATTATGGAGAATTAATTTTATGTTATGACTCCAAACACTATTGGAGGCGTGATTATTTTCCCCAATATAAATGTAATCGAAAAAAATCTAGAGAAGATTCATCTCATGATTGGGATGCAATTTTCGAGTGTTTAAATGCAATCAAACAAGAACTTAAAGATTATTTTCCATATAAACATTTGGAAGTTCATGGTGCAGAAGCTGACGATATCATAGCTGCACTATGTCTAGAATTAGAGTTTGATAATGGTGAGACTCTAATACTTTCTGGTGATAAGGATTTCATACAACTGCACAAATATGGGAATGTGACTCAATATAGTCCGATTACCAAGAAGTTTGTTAACGGTGAAGATCCAGTACAATACCTAAAGGAACACATTTTAAAGGGTGATTCTAGTGATGGTATACCTAATGTGTTATCACCAGACCACACCTTTACGGATGGATTACGTCAACGTCCGTTAGGTAAGAAAAAAATAGATAAATTCTTAGTCGAAGGATTTCCAACTACAGAGGTTGAAAGGAATTTTCAAAGGAACGAAAAACTTATAGACCTCACAAAGAGTCCAGAGGATATCTACATAGAATGTCTAAAGGCTTATCAAGATGCACCAGAAGGTGACCGTAGTAAACTACTAAATTACTTTATAGAAAAGAGGTTAAAAGACCTCACTGATTCAATAGGAGAATTTTAATATGCCCGATAATTATGTACCGTTATTTCATGAGATTTTAGATCAAGTGGGAAAGGCGAAAACAAAGGATAAGAAAGTTTCTATCCTTAAACAAAACAATAGTGATGCGTTGAGAATGGTTATTAAATCATCATTTGATCCTGTAATTGTATGGGATTTACCCGAAGGGACTCCACCTTATGAGAAAAATGAGGCACCAGAGGGTACAGAACATACTATGTTGATACAAGAGGCGAGGAAATTGTATCATTTCATTAAGGGTGCAAATAACCTAGAACGCAATAAGAGAGAACAAATGTTTGTTCAAATGCTTGAAGGGTTGCATAGTGGGGAAGCCGAGGTTCTTGTTTCTGCAAAGGATAAGAAACTCCACCAGAAATATAAAGGTCTATCTGCAAATGTGGTAAAAGAGGCCTTTAATTGGTCTGATGATTTTAAAATGGATGACCAACACGTATATCATGCGGAGCCTGGGCCTGCAAACGGATAGTGACATATTTGCAACACTCTAAAAAATAAATAATATTAATGTCGATTTCGCTTGACTATTTGGTAGGCCTGCCCTATACTATAGTAGTAAGGTGAAAAGAAGATGTTTAATTTTTTATTGTTTATTTCAGTTTGGTTTTGTGCCTGTTATTGGGCGTTTACTACTTGGTAAGAAAGGAAACCAATGCTTTTAGAGATTAAAGGTTCTACTAAGAAAGTCAGAAAACTCGTTGAGATCGCTGCATGGAATTATGCAGAGAGATTGATGGGTAAAAGACTTATGAAAACCCTCTATATCAAGATAGACTTGACAAGGACTCTCCTTAAAAAAGATGGTATTGAGGGTGCGTGTATTTGGGATACTTGGGATGATTTGAGAAAAACTCCTAGAGATTTCCATATTGAGTTAGATACTACAATCAACCTTAGAGATATTCTAATCAACCTTGCCCATGAGATGGTTCATGTGAAACAGTGGGTAAAGGGTGAGATGTATGAATACGCTGATCCCAATAAAGTTAGGTGGATGAAGAAAAAGTACGACATGGAAGAAATGAACTACTATGATTATCCTTGGGAGATTGATGCGTTTGGTCGCCAGTTAGGACTGTTCGTAAGAATGTGTGAAGAAACTGGTAATGTTAATGATGAAATGATGGAGAATGTATAATGAGTATGAGTGACCCACTAATTGTTATGAATCAAGATTCTGAGGCCACTGGTCAGATACTTATACCTCATGGTTCAACTGTAACCAAAGATGAGTATGACCCTAAAAAGAATCTTCATACTACCATGTTTAATTTTTGGGATGAACTTAACACTGAGATGCAACATTGTTTATACGAAATTAATTATAATAATTATGAAGTTACATCTTTCATAAAAGATAGAAATTTTGAATGGATGGAACTCGTAACTGAAAAATTAGAAGGTTATGATGAAATGAAGGAGAATGTGTAATGAGTAAAACAAAAGATTGGTTGATGGACATGGAAGAGAAATTCTGGTCAGAAGCAAACGAAGTTATTGGTGGTTGTGAATGTGTATCAGAATTTGTTGAGGTAATGATGAAGTCACCGAATGTAGGTGGTGCATTTGCATTATCAAGTGCAGATGAATTAGAATCAGAACTGACCGAATGTTGGAATGAGTTTTGGTCAAAGTACTTGTAACATCTGTATTATTAATCGGAATATCTACTTCTGTTTTATCTAAAGATTTTAAGACAGAAGTATATTATCCCGAAACCCAAAATAAACCCTATCCCACTATAGTAATATCTCATGGTTCGGCAGGGGTGAAACCTTACTTATATGAATGGATAAATAAATTTAATCGGTGGGGATTCGCAACTGTTCTTGTAGATCATTTTAGTAACAGGGGTGGTTTGTTTAGAGGCAGAAAAGGTGCATTGGTTAGAAAATTTGATGTTGACCCTGTATTTAAAGAATTAAATAAGAATCCAAAAATAGACAAGAATAGAATAAGTGTTATAGGGTTTTCAGCTGGTGAAAGTTTTGTACGTAATTCTATAAAATATAAAAAGGTTAAATCTGCCGTATTAATCTATCCTTCAGCATTTGCTTGTTATGTACCACACAAAAGAATAAAAATACCACTATTAATTATGCATGGGACAAAAGATATAACTTTACCTTGTTGGAGAAAGTTATCATACCCAAATCATAGAATTTATCGTGATGCATATCATGGATTTGATATTCCTAGATTCAAAACACTATTCTGTAAAAAGGTACACAAGAAATTTAAGGAATTGTGTTTTAAATATGATGTGAATGTTCACCAACAGAGTATAGAAGATACTCGTATGTTTTTAATGGAGAATGCTAAATGACAATACTAGAAACAATCCTGGCAGGGCTCTTTATCTTAACCCCAGCCTATGCAGATACAAAAGATGATATGGCATTACAAAAGAAATTAGATGCACAATGCCTTGCATTAAATATGTATCATGAGGCAAGAAATCAAGGTAGTGCTGGTTTACTTGCAGTATCCTCTGTTGTTCTGAACAGAGTGAAAGATAAAAGATTTCCCAATAATATTTGTGAGGTTATAGAACAGGGCCCTACTAGAGAGTCATGGAAAACTAAACAAACGCCTGATCCTACGGATGCGGTGTTTTATCCTATTAGGAATAAATGTCAGTTCAGTTGGTATTGCGATGGTAAGAGCGATGTACCTAAACAGGAAAAAACTTATAAAAGGTTATTGACAATTGCAAACTCAATAGTGTATAATAAGTTTGATTTTGTTGATATAACAGATGGTGCATTATTTTATCATGCAGATTATGTAACACCATCATGGGCAAAAACTAAAATCAAAACGGTAGAAATACAGGATCATATTTTTTATAGATGGGAAGTTAAATGACATTTGATGAGTATCAAGTAAAGGCAAAACAAACTGCAATTTATGACCATCCAGTAATATATCCAACATTAGGTTTATGTGGGGAATCTGGAGAGGTCGCAGAAAAGGTTAAGAAACATTTAAGGGATGGAACATCACTTGACGAATTGAAAAAGGAGTTGGGGGATGTTCTTTGGTATTTGGCGTCTATTGCGTCCGATCTGAATATATCTCTTAACGATATTGCACTTACGAATGTAGAGAAATTACAATCTCGCATGGAACGTGGTAAGATACAAGGTAGTGGGGATAATAGATGAATATTTTCTATCTAGACCGTGACCCTGTAGTTTCTGCACAGATGATGTGTGACAAACACGTTGTCAAGATGATCCTAGAGTCTGCACAGATGTTATCTACTGCTCATCGTGTTCTTGATGGTGATAAGTATGCAGATGAGAATGGGTTATATAAGTTGTCTCATAAGAACCATCCAAGTTCAATATGGGCCCGTGATAGTTACCAACATTACAGGTGGTTATATCATCACATGGTAGCACTCATGCAAGAGTATACCTATCGGTATGGTAAACACCATGCAACAGAACGACTTAAAGTACCTTTGTCAGAGTATCCTAATGCGATACCTGTAGAGGGATTTATTGATCCACCCCAATGTATGCCTGACCATTGCAAGGGTGATGACACAGTGCATAGTTATCAAACTTACTATATATTAGAGAAGTCTGACTTTGCAACTTGGAAACGTAGAACAGTGCCGGAGTGGTGGAATGGAACAAAGGGAACCGTATTGGGATTACATGGGACGCAGACTGCGTGAAGATAAAGAAAAAGCTGCAGCTTACAGAAGGGGGGCGTTGAGTATGGAAGATTTATGGAAAAGAGAGGTTGCAGAAATGCAGAGAAATGTACATTTATTGCAACTGAGAGTTAAAACCTTATCTGATAGAGTTAATGAATTAACTGAAAAGGTTACAATTTTGGGGGGAGATCCTAATCAATTAGAAATGGAGTTTTGATTATGTTACCAGATAATACTTTTGCAATGATAATAGGAGTTGCAGTGATAGGCCTAATCTTGTACGGATTTGTTCAGTTAGGTGGGGGTTTAAATTAATGCCAACATATACATTTTATGATGAGGCGAGTGGGATAGAATGGGAAGAGTTTCTATCAATATCTGAAAAAGAAAAGTTTCTTAACGATAACCCTCAAATCAAACAAATTATACAACCTGTCGCTATTGTAGGTGACCACGTTATGGGAGTGGGCCCTAAAGTAGATGGTGGGTTTACAGAGAATATGCAACGTATCGCCGCTGCACATCCAGATTCCCCTATGGCGTCTAGATGGGGTGGTGATTCTCGTTCTCATAAAGAGATAAAAACACGCAACACTATTAATAAACACGCAAAAAGAGTTGCAAGGGAAGGGTTTTCTGCGAACAAGGGTAAGACTCTTGCAGATAAATAAAATGGTGCGAGCGAGAGAACATACTTCAGCAAGGGATGCACGGCATCTAGGAAGCTGGGAAGTCAATCCGCTCATGCACCAAGATAGGGGGGAGGCGCCCCCGACTCCCCCCTATCACCTTATGATTTGTGATTTATATGAAAGAGAAAGAACATGGCCACCAAAAAAAATAAAGAAATTAACCATAATAGCCTAGTCGCAATCAAACCTCTAGGTGATAATCAGAAGTTAGTATTTGAGACTTGGAAAAAAGGAAAAAATCAATTCTTGTTTGGTGCAGCTGGAACAGGAAAAACTTTTGTTTCCTTGTACCTTGCATTACAAGATGTATTTGATTTAAAGAAACCATATGATAAAGTTGTATTGGTTCGTTCTCTCATACCCACCAGAGAAATAGGATTTCTCCCAGGCGATGAAGAGGACAAAGCTGCACTCTATCAAGTACCATACCAGAACATGGTAAGGTTTATGTTTGAGGCCCCTAATGAACAGTCATTTAATAGTCTATATGACAGACTAAAAGGACAAGGTAGTTTATTTTTCCTATCTACATCTTTTCTAAGGGGATTGACATTTGACAATAGTATCATTATAGTAGATGAATGTCAGAACTTAAACTTTCATGAATTAGATACCATTGTGACAAGGGTAGGTCAAGATTCCAAGATTGTGTTCTGTGGTGACTTTGACCAAACAGATTTGCAGAGGACAAATGAGAAAAATGGACTACATGACTTCTTACGTATCCTAGAAGAAATGGATGAATTTAATTGTACAGAGTTCACTCTAGGTGACATTGTACGTTCTGGTTTTGTGAGAAATTATCTTATTAATAAGATAAAATTGGGAATAGGAATGGAGTAGTATGTCAACTACGTGGTGGGTGAAGGTTAAGGAAGAATTACCTACACCCAAAGAAGTTAAAGAGTATCCTATAGTAGTAGTAAAAAACCAAAATCTTAGTAATGAAGAATTGGTGAAATTTGCATCTACTCTAGGAAGAGTTTGGGATGATTCTCAATTCTCTGGATTACAACAAACTATCCAGAGAGGTAATAGTGTAGAAAATTCATCAGTGGTTAATGTATCTCATGATGGAGCACTTAAAAGGATTAATGTTCCATGGCACGTAGATTTATCACATTATCCTATACAGGTATTACCTAATAGACTTTTATATTCGATTGAAGAGGAAAACCCAACACCAACAATTTTCTTTAATAGTAGTGTTGCTCTGATACGGAGAAGAGATAAGTTAGAAGAATTAAAAAATATATCTGCATATCACTTGGCACCATATGAAACTCCTTGGACATGGCCAGTCAAACGACCTGTTGTACATAAACATCCTTGGAAGGATTATTATTCATTTGTATGTCCAGGCGGATTTGCAAAGGAAATAGAAGGTCAAACAAAATCTAATTTAGAAAGTAAGATGTGGGTAGAAACCCTTGTAAAAGAAATATGGACAGATGAATTAGAATATGTACATCATTATGAAAAGGGTGATTTAGTCATATATGATAATTATACTGTAATACATAGAAGAGAATCCTTTAAAGGTGAAAGGATTCTAAAAAGGGTTACATGGGAACCCTACATAAATTAGGAGTTAATAATGAAATGGATTTGTCCAGATTGCGGTCATATACATGAAGGAGATGAACCGCCTACAGAGGATTGCCCTATATGTGGCGCCCTCGCAGAAGATTATGAAAAGGAAGAGTAATGGATTTACAACAATTAAGAGAAGAACTCACTGAAGATGAGGGATGCAAGTATGAAATATATCTTGATCACCTTGGTTATCCTACTTTCGGGATTGGCCATTTGGTTAGGGAATCTGACCCCGAACACGGTGAAGAAGTCGGAACCTCTATCTCTGAAGATAGAGTCATTGAGGCCTTCGAGTCGGATATCGAAACAGTCCTGTCAGACTGCAACAAGTTATATTCAGACTTTGAAGATTTGCCAGAAGAAGCTCAACTCATCATCGCCAATATGATGTTTAATTTAGGCTATCCTAGATTATCTGCATTTAAGGGAATGAAGAGAGGCGTAGACTCAAGGGATTGGGATGCGGCCGCAGATGAAATGGTGGACAGTAGATGGTACAATCAAGTAACCAATCGAGCAAACAGACTTGTTGAAAGGATGCGTTCTATAGGATGATTGAAGCGATAAGACCGATAGATCCTGTGTCGGTATATTATGAAAATAGGATTAGTTATGATCAGAAGTGGGAAAGAATGATATCTATAGTTGAGACTCCACATATCACATACGATAAAAATGGGAACCTGATACAAGTTCCTGATAATTCTTGGGGAGTGGGGTCAAAATATGTCTAATAAATCTACATTTAATCACACACCTGTAGAGTTGCAAGAAATTAGTGCGACAACTACAGATGGTGTTCGACTATATGAAACACCAGAAGGTAACAAGTATCCATCTATTACAACAGTATTATCAGTCCGTAATAAAAAGGGATTGATGGAATGGCGTAAAAAGGTTGGTGAGGAAGTTGCAAATTATATTTCTGGTAAAGCTGCACGTAGGGGTACTGCCGTTCATCATATGTGTGAGGATTATCTCAATAATGTGTATATTAACTTTCCCTCTCAATGGGAGAAACATAAAAAAAATTTCTTCCCCTATTGTTTATTTGAAAGGTTAAAAAGTCAAGTTCTGTCTAATATAGATAACATCCATGCACAGGAGGCAGGCCTTTATAGTGATAAATATAAGGTAGCGGGCAGAGTTGACTGTATTGCAGAGTATAATGGAATACTCTCAATCATAGACTTCAAAACGTCAACCAAAGAGCGAACAGATGATTGGAATGAAAATTACTACATACAAGGTTCCGCATATGCAGAAATGTTTGAGGAAAGAACTGGTATAGAAGTAAACCAAGTTGTGATTCTCGTTGTAACTGAGGATGGTACAGTCCAAGAGTTTATTAAGGAGAAACACGATTATCTTCAGGCTCTGAGTCAGACCGTTACAGAATGGAGAAACCAAAATGAAACACCTAACAACAATAATGGCGGTGTTTCTACTCATGGGGTGTCAAACAACTAACACAACACCAAATGCGGTAATCGAACCCGCCTCAGAAACTATTGTAGAGAAACCAGAAGAGAAACAGAAAGAAGAAAATGAAGAGAACCTAGTAGAACCTAACAAGGTGTTACAGACTATGAAACCTGTCATGTGTGCAGATAAAGAGTCAGTACATAAGGGTCTTAAAGGTCAAGGTGAAGAACCTATTATTATTTGGCAAGATCAAACTAATGGTTATTCTGCATCATTGTGGTTATCAGAAGAAAAGAAAACTATAACAGTGATTGAGTATGCCGGGCCTGGATTGGGATGTTTTACTTCAATTGGTGTCAATGCATATTTAAGAGAAAAATATAAAAGAAATATTGGTAAACCTGTCAGTTGGGTACTTGACTAATAATGTTCCATGTGGTATAAATAATATACAATTCGATGATACGGATTGAAAAACGTACAGGACATGGGTGCAATTCCCATCGCCTCCACCAAAAGGAGATTAGTGTGGAAAAGATTTTAATAGGGGGTCAAGATGAAGAACCCCTTAGTACGAGAGGTAAGTAAGTGGATGTTACGAGCATATATCCTATGGAGTATATGTGCAGATATCGCTTTGTTCTCTGGAATAATGTACCTAATCTTTTTCTGATGGGGGCGAATTAGGATCGACTGGCGTAGAATAGAGAAGTGGAGAATTGTGGATTGACCGCCTTATAGGTCAAACTCGTAAATGCAAACGATAATTTTGCATCTCAAGACTACGCCCTAGCGGCGTAAGTTGGATAGGGTTTCGGGGGTTTCCTAGTAACAGAATAACCCCCACTTCATACTAACGCACTAAGGCGAGTATGATTTTATATCCAAGGAAGTGAAGAGTAACAATCTGACTATCTGAGGATTAACATACAAAAAGGAGATTGCGTGGATTTAGAGGCCTCCTATACATTGTTCTAGAATGGCCATTAGCGGCATGGGAACAGTGTCAACCATTTATCTCATCTGGCCTGTGGGACGCAAGGGGTCATCACCTAATAGATGCGTGGGGGGTCACGGTTAACCCCCCAAACTTAAATATGGAGTACCGATGGCTTTAAACACACCAAAAACCTTTGCATTAGAAATAGAGAATATAGTAAAGGAAAAACAGTTATCACACATGGACGCCGTTTTGTGGTATTGTCAACAAGAAAATATAGAACCAGATTCTATCAATTCCCTCATATCTAAAAGTCTCAAAGAAAAAATTGAGGCAAATGCGAGGGAATTAAATTTTTTACCCAAACAGGCGCAACTACCAGTATAGAGTATAGTAGGAGTATAGTTAATGTTCGCAATTATTTTACTTTTTCCCATACTGTTCTTCGCCGACAATGCAGAATTTTTTGAACAAGTCGCAAAAGAACGAGCTATGGGTGCAGAGTGGCATCATGTAGGCCCTCAATCATTAGACCCAACTGCAAAATCTATCCCCGCCCAATGTATTGATCCAGAAACAAATGAACCTTGTGGGGAACCTTATATTATCTGGAAATTGAAGATGCCTGAAGATGGAACCAATTGATGTATATTTAATGTATTGTGCATTAAAAGCCCATTTTGGTAAGGGTAAGTATGACTACCACAAATATGGGGGAAAAACTAAGATTAGTAGAGATAGCTTCTATAGAAGGAAGGATAGGTATTTCTTTACTAAAGTTGCAAAGAGATTCACTACAGAAAAAGAAGTAGAAGGTTATCTTGTCTCAAATTTTATTAAGGATAGAAAAGGTTATATCGTTAACTTTAATGATGAAAACTATGAATCATGGAAACTACGTAGACAAGGTTTCTTTGAGATGTTTCCTATTGAGATGTATCCTTACGTAAAAAATTTTCAACCATTATTTGAAGTTAAAGATATGCAACATCCTATTCTGATGAAGGAATATTTGGGTGGAAGAATATCTTTAGAAACACTTATTATATTAGATGAGTTAGTAGAGTATAGTAAGGAATGGAATAAAAAACTCAAGGGAGATGTTGTTTGGGAACCCCTAAAAAAATTGATGAAAGATTACAAAGGGTTCTTGACAATTGATGCTGAAAGGTATAAGATTAAACTATTAAATCTGATAGAGGAGTCCAGTTAATGGAAGTTACGTTGTACTTAGATAAGGGTGATGCCCTACGTGAAGAAGGGTTCTTTGAATCCAAAGTCTCAGACCTTGAGAAGAAAGTCAAGGATCTAAACTTTTCCAATGCAGAATTGGTTAAGAAGAATGAAGAGTTGATGGAAAGGGTAAAAACCCTTGCATCTCGTACACCCCAATGGCCGAAGGGATATCGACCACAACATCGTAGGCGACCAAATCATAAACCAACAGGGAAGAAGTATGTCAACTAATGACATGACTGTAACACTGGTAGATCACATGGGGAGTGATCTATCAGTAGTTAATGCCGCAAGAGTGTCATTTTCTAAAACTTCTGAATGGGAAAAAATTCCAGAAGGGGGAACTCTTGAAGGGTATCTAAAACACGGTGATGAGAAACTTATTAAGTATCTCGCAAAACATAACCATTGGAGTCCCTTTGGTCATGCCTCCCTACAATTCCATATCAAGGCACCAGTGTTCGTTGCTCGTCAACTAGTTAAACACCAAGTCGGTTTGGTGTGGAACGAGGTATCTAGACGATACGTAGATTATGAACCAGAATTTTATGAACCCACTGAATGGCGACTAGCCGCAGAGAACAAAAAACAGGGTTCCTCAGATGAAACTGTGGAGTACGATATTTCGCCACTCCATGAAAATTGCAAGGAAGTCTATGAGTATATGTTAAAGGACGGAGTTGCACCAGAGATGGCCAGAATGGTCTTACCACAGTCTATGATGACAGAATGGTATTGGAGTGGAACACTCTATGCATTTGCTCGTGTATGTAACCTACGATGCAAACCAGATGCACAAAAAGAAACTCAAATGGTTGCAGATGAAATAGATAAATTATCGAAAGAAATTTTTCCATATTCGTGGGAGGCATTACGTGATGAGTAAAATAGGACATAACCAAGATTTTACATCTAATGAGTGGAATACAAATACAGTTGAAAAGATTATTATGTTGATGGAAGAGATTGCAATTCTCGAAAGTCGATTTGAAGAACACGATACTGGACATCTAAGAACGGCAGTAAGTGTTTTAAAACATAGGGTACTAGAGTTGAAAGGAAAAATACATGGTTAAAACCTTTATGTTGTTACTTGCCTTCACGATCACTGATCCTGATGGTTTTGAAAGAGATGAGAAAGTACATATTTTGTCTCGACATTTTGATACACAAAATGAGTGTGTTAATTTTGTAAATGATTGGAGTGGTGTCATCAAGGACAGAGGTTTGGGTACAGTTCAAGGTATGTTGGCCGAAGGATGGAAAGTTGATATTGCAGAAATCGGATGTGCAGTTAACCCCACCCAAGCGATTGAAAAAGTTACCATCGCAAAATTTATTGATGGGGAAAATGTAACAAATGACGTTGATGAAACTGATACCCCAGAGTAGTTATGAAGAGAGAGGCCCAATGTGGGTTCCTACCTTTGTAGGTGATACTGCACTGGTCATTGGTAATGGTGAAAGTAGGACATGGTTCAAACCTTGTCATACCACTATTATGCGTGATGGGGTTGATACATGGGGATGCAATGCAATCTATCGTGATGGTAAGGTTGATAACCTAGTCGCAACAGACCCAGGCGTTCAACAAGAGATTTATAAATCTGGTTACGTATTTGATAACACCTGTTGGTTCTTAGAATGGAAGAAAATACCAGTAACCGTAGGTGATACATTTTTGATGGGTTTTGATATTCCAGAGGCCTTAGTACATATACACAGAGAAGAAGATGCAGAAGAATGTGTAGTTCGTGGTAAAGATCCTATCACTGTAAGTGAAAAAGTAGAGGTTGCAATTAAAATGCATCCAGAGTTAGATACAATTGATCTTATACAGAAAATGGAAAAGGATGTAGGCGTTTGGATAACTGAAGTTCGTTCAGATGACGGTATAATTGAAGTAGAGTATCCTAGAGGATGGTCTACAGGGTGTACTGCCTTACATCTTGCATCAAGAGAGAATTATAAAGAGATTTACTTCATAGGATTTGATTTATCGTCCTATGACAAACCCCTAAATAACATATACAAGGGTAGTGAAAACTATCTGCCTGCTGATACCAAGGGGTTTAATCCTGTAAATTGGGTTCAACAGATGGAAACAACTTTTGCAGAGTTCCCAGAAGTCCAATACTATTGGGTGGATGCACAGGTGGAAGATTTTAAACATTTTCCAAATGTAGGGTACTTGACAAAGGATGACCTTTGTGATAAATTAAAAATAGTTTAACATACGATAATATACATTAACATAAGGAGATAAAATATGTCGTTTAGTGCGTTAAAGAAGGAATCCGATTCCTTAGATAAACTGCTCGGTGCAGTTAAATCGGAAAACCAACCTCAAGAAAAGAAATCATACGTTGATGAAAGGTTGTGGAAACCAGAACTGGATAAAACTGGTAATGGTTATGCAGTCATTCGTTTTCTACCCAAGTGTGAGGGTGAAGATTTGCCTTGGGCAAAGGTTTGGAGTCATGCGTTCCAAGGGCCAACTGGTCAGTGGTACATTGAGAACTCCCTAACAACTATTGGTCAGAAAGATCCTGTATCTGAACTGAATACTCAGTATTGGAATACTGGTCTAGAGTCCGATAAAGAAATCGCTCGGAAACAAAAAAGGAAGTTGCAATATTTCGCAAATATCTATGTTGTGGAAGATCCAAAACATCCAGAAAACAATGGTAAAGTTTTTCTCTATCGTTTCGGTAAGAAAATCTTTGACAAGTTGATGGAAGCTATGGATCCACCCTTTGAAGATGAAGAGGCGATTGATCCTTTCAATCTTTGGAATGGTGCGAACTTCAAGTTGAAGATTCGTAAGGTTGATGGTTTCTGGAACTATGATAAGTCAGAGTTTGAGGGATCATCCGAATTGTTGGATAATGATAAGGATCGTGAAAAAGTATGGAAGTCTCAGTATTCTCTTGCAGAGTTTACTGCACCTACCAACTTTAAGTCATATGATGAGTTGAAGAAGCGACTTGATACTGTACTTACAGGTACGGTAACAGTAGGAAATGCATCTACTACAGTTGTAGATGAACCTACTGAAACAGTCACGGTAGATACTAAAGAGGAACCTGCCCCTACGGTATCTGTGACTGATGATGATGAAGATGATACGATTGATTATTTTCAGAAACTTGCAGATGACGAATAAGAGAAAGAGGGAACTTCGGTTCCCTCTTTTTTTACCCTCTACCTACCCATCTATATTGTGATGCATTTCTATTAGAAAGCATTGCAAATCTACCATCTAAAGGTTCTGTGGGTTTAGGTACTACGTGTGTTACATCCCCAGCCCTACTACTATTCATCACTATAGGTGGCGCACCACCAAGATCACTACCACTAGACATTGCAAGGGCCTTGTTGGCGTTTGCATTTTGTTCAGATTGAGGTAACACGTTACTTCCCATAGGTAATCCAGGCGAGACTTTATTTCCCTTATAGGTGCCTGGTTCTATACGTTTAAAAGGTTTGGGTTTTACTGCACCAGTTGGTGCGCCAGAACTAGGAGCTTTGTTGGCATCCCCTCCAGTAGTCCCTTTGGGTGCATCGACCTTGGGTGCATCACCCATTAGGAATTCTGCAAGTTTACCACCCATCCATCCACCAGCGGCCCATCCGGCAACTGATCCTATCAATGCACCTAGAGGTACGGCAGCTACTGCACCAGGCCCTGCCAGTAATCCTAACTTTCCACCAATAATTGCAAATCCAGCTGAACCTACACCACTTCCAATTATTCTACCCATCCCCTTGACTTTTTGTTCGTGAGTTGCATCTCCCATCATTAATTGAATCGCCTCAATGGATGATAGGACAGGGCCGAGTAAAGGAATTCTTCTTGCAGCTTTCATTAATAGGGGATATTTTTTAAGATGGACAAATCCTTTTGTAAATTTTTCGTGTATTTTCCCTGCCGCATTTTTTATTCCCCCTGTTCCAGAGGCAATTACTGCCTTAGCTGCAGTTTTCGCCTTGCCAAGAGTCTGACCACCTTTGGGTTTTTGCCCTGCAGCTGGAGTGACAGGTTTTACCTTGTCGGGGCCCCCTTTGGCGGGGCCAGGAGTTACTTTGTCGGGCCCTTTGGCGGGGGCCTTAGGTGGTTTTTTCTTATCCTTTATGCCTGCATCTTTTTTAAGTTTTGTGGTATCCTTAGTAATCATACCTTTGATACCTCTGAATAATCCCATGAGTAGACCCAGACTTCCAGTGACAAGTTTCCATGAAGCTTTAAATGCAAGTAGGGTCAATCCTTTAGGAAGAATAAGTGCAAGGGCTAGACCACCGATTAAGAGTTCAAGTGAAGATAACTCTTTAAACATTGTTTTAACGCCTTTGATCAAGTCAAATTCACCTGTTTTTGGGTCGATAAAGGCGTCCATAACTTTACCTAGTCTAGTGAATAATCCACCACCTTTACCTTCTTTATCAGCTGGGCCCCAAAGATATTTCCAAAATTTTCCTAGTTTATCCTCTTCAATCCATTTCTTAATAGACTCTGACATTCTTTTCCATGTGGGACTTTCCATAAATCTAAGAAGAGCCATAATACCTAGTGTTATAAATGCACCTTTAAGTCCAGTTACCGCCGCCTTCTTAGAAGTCTCCCACATACCTTTCATCCAACCACCCATCTTATTGAGTGATTTGATAATCATTTTTTGTCCTACCCCTGCCTCTCTTCTTTTTTCTTCATCTAGTGACCTATTTAAATTCTCTTCTGTTTTCTTTGCATTTTCTATCTCTTGAGCCTGATGTACTTGTTGTTCTTGAAACTTTACCAACATATCGGTATTTTGTACCATATTTTTTTCACTTTGTGGATCGAACTTATCCCCTTGTTTTTCCATTTCCTTTTGTGTTGCTTTGGCCTCTTCACTAAAGTTACCGAATGCCTGACGCACCATTTTCAAATGTTCTTCATTACTCCTTTGTCCATCTTCTGTAGACTGTTGCATTTCATACATTGTTTGGTTCAGTCTATCTTGTTTATCAATTAATTTTTTTGTTTCTTCTTGTTGTTTGGTTAATTGTAATTCTTGAACCTTGGCTCGCTGTTGTTCATACTCTCTTTGGAGTTTATGTTCTTTCGTAAATTTTTGTGTAAAGTTCTTAAACGCAGAAGTAGTTTTTTCTACTGCGGCCAGATCCTTGACAATCATTGGTTTATCTTTAGAACCTATTGTTGCCATAACTCAATCCTATTTCTTAGGTGGTTTGTTTGCGATTGCCTGCGCCCCAAAGAACGCCGCAACTATACCAGCGACTGCAATGAAATACACTCCAGCCATGTCACCTAGTATTTTTGCAGCCTGATCAATATTGAACACTACTGCAATAACCACCAGTGCCGGATACAACAACATACCAGCCAGGGCATACCATGCCATGTTACGTTGTGCATCTGCCTTTTTATCTTCGTTCTCAAGTCTCATCATTCTCTCATCCAAATCAAGCTCCTCATCTGTTACAATACCATCGCCATCTAAATCAAGGTGTGCATACTCACTATCTTTTTGTAGTTTCTTCTGCGCCATTGTTCTATCCTTTTCGTCTATTTTCTTTGGCAATCCGCTCTTCCTCTTCTTTCAAGTGTTTTACGAGTAACCCTATATATATCTCCCTCTCCCAAGGTTCCATCTCATCCAAATCCCCTAACGACCAATTGTGGTGTTGTATCATCCCAAAGTTTGTTTGCAAATGGTTAGTTATATTGTCATGAGAGAGGGCTAGTCGAAAAAACTTTGCATACCCTCTAATATAACCTCACCTGTTTTACCAGTGTTTGGATTCTTAACTTTAATTGCATGACTGATTTTAGGCATAGTTTCAAAGAAAGTAGTAATCTTTTCAAACTGTTCACTTGTCATACTTTCAAGAAAATCATCTAAATCCTCTGAGGACATATCAACATCTTGATATATTTCATCTCCTTCAATTACTTGATGAATACAGAGTTTAACTAACTCAAAAAACTGTTTAGTACCACCATCAACACTTCCAACTTGACCTTGATCTTTAATTGTGGGATATCTCATAATAAGTTTAACATCCTCTGTCAAGTTTATCTCATTACTATGTCCTACGTGCATTTCTACATTGACTTTTGATAAATCCACTTTGACAGGTACAGTTGTTTCATTATCATCTGGACACGTAACAATTACTTCTACTGAATTACCAACAGATTTTGACCGCATATTAATGAAGAGATATTCAACATCAAATGAAGGGAGAACCCAAGGATCAACTTTTTGAAATGTACAGGCAGAGATTGCATCACCAATCGCCTGTTGTATAATTTTCTCATCCTCAGATTCATTTGCAATCATTAAGTTTTTTTGTTCCTTTACTACAAATGGTCTATATTTTACTTCTTCTCCTGATGACGGTAATTTCAATTTATACGTCACAGAATTCATTCTAGGTAATGACATAATCTATCCTTTATACTATAGTTTGAACACCTTTGGAACATTTCTCATAAGGTTTCTTTCAGCGGAGTTAATCACTGTATTCGCCATGTTTTCAAATACAGAAGATTTCCCTCCAAGTCTTTCTTTGTCAATTGCCTCCCAATATCTAAATTGAAATCCAACTGCAATTTTTAGTATGTCACCAGCGGGTTGATAATTTAATTCTGCACCACCAACCGTTTTGGGATATACTTCCCAACACTTGAGTCCATACCTTTTTGTATTATTCTTATCCAATAAGAATATACTTAACGTACCACAATATTCGTTATAATAGTTTAAGTTCCATGAATCCGTATCATAACAAGTGGTCTGCCAATTCTCAAAAAATTTCCTCTCTTCTAATCCAGTACTACACTGAAAGGTAATTTGTATATCTTCTGCAAAGTTAACCCCATTCACAACTCTACGAATAGGGCCATATACGTTAGGGTCATCTGCCGTTTCTAAATTACGTCCAGGCAAGGTAACCTGTTCTGCCTTGAGTACAATATTCCTCAGTCCACCAGCTGAACTTCCACCACCAAATGGATTAATACCAGAAGGTAGAAATGAAGAAAATACGTTAGCCAAACTGTTACGACCTTTAGGGCCTGACCCACTACCACCTACGCCTGAAGGCGGTGCAATTTCTATCTCATACCTATTAGGTAATGCACTACCATCATCTGATCTAAATGCACCCAACACATCATTGAGTAGTCCATACCCTGTACCTTCTATAAAACTTGCAACCATTAAATCATCCCTCTAGACTCTTTCCAGACTTCTTTATCAGAAGCCTTCTTAAATCGTTGTACTGGTAACAGTGCCGCAATGGTCAATTCATCTGCATCTATCCTACGAAATTGCGACATGGTAAACCCTTTTAAGTATTTATGAATAGTAGGTCTAATTAGTCTAATATTCTGTACCTTTTTATAGTCTACTACCAATCTAGTACTTTCATCAAATTTCGTATTATTACTGAAGTCTACCAACCTGTCAAGTAATCGTATTCGTAATCCTATGGGTAAATAGTGGAAGTTTATACCAAGAAACCCATCAGAATATGATTCTAGAGGTAACACTAAAGGAAAAGTATCATAGTAAGGAAGGGTGGCTTTATGTTTGGGGTTGTAAAAGAACATATTCAATCTACCATAGAATGGTGAAGATGATCGTTTACCATCTCGTATCAGTTGTTGAGCGCCTGGTTTACCGAATTCCTTGATCTTGTCCCTATACCATTGAGTAGATCGTGGGCGGCCTCCTGCCTCATCTTTGACGGATTGTATGAACTTACTTTGTGCCATATCATTATTTATATCGAATGTTCAGATGATCCTCTGTTAATATCTTAAACTCCATATCATTCATTTTGCAAAATTTTTCTGCATATTTCCATTTTGAACTGTTTACACCCCATTGTTTAACCTCAGTATACCATTTTTTTGTTTTTCTTTTAGGGTTCTTTTCTGGCGGTTTACATTGTTTCTTAGGTTTCACTTCTATTATCATTCTTTTAACCGAACCATCGGCCTGTCGTACTTTAATATAAAAATCTGGAAAATACCTGTGCATTTTGTTATCCCATGCAGATAGGTAGGGTATAACTATTTCTTCAGAACCCCATTCTATAATGGCCTCACTATTATCACAATATACCATAAATTTACGTTCCCATAGAGAACGATATACGATATTGTTAGGATTCCCCTTGTATTTTCGAGGATGACGTATTTTATATTTCCCTTTGTAACTCATGGTGCATAAATAGTTCTAACAGTTATAAGGATATTTAGACATGACAAATCCCGCCCGTCAAGTGGTACAAGGACTCGCCGGAAACTTCTCCAAAGGTCTTATTAAAGGAATCGCCAATAACGCAAGAGGCCTTATCAACGGTAAAGGTAGGGATAACTCTCCTACTAGTGGTATTCAAAATAAAAGTCAATTCTATACAAATAACCTTGCATATCCAGAAGATGTAGAAACAGATCCACAACAGGGACATTATATCCTATTTCATATAAATGAGTCAAAGGGTGCAAAACTAGGACGCACAAAAAAGAACAAGAACATAGAAAAAATCAGACAAGATGCAAACAAAGAATTTAAAACTGTTAATAAACCAGGCGGGCCACCCATAGGGCCAAATGTTGTTGTCGTAGATAAACGAGGAAGAGAAAGATTTAGTCAAAAATCTAGTAAGAGTACAGCCATTAAGGGTGCAAAACATAATCTATATGCAGAAAAATTTCCCACAACCAGACTGAGTACTTCCATTGCATTGTATATGCCTCCTACAGTACAAACAACCTATTCTCTTGATTACCAAGATGTAGAAATCGGTATGTTTGGTCAGGGACTTAAACACGTTTTTGATGCAATAGAGGCAACCATGAAACAGAGAAGTGCAGAGGCAGGCGCAAGTGGAAAGGCAGCTTTTGGTACTCTTGAAGAGGGTGTAAAACGTATGTTGATGAAAAGTATGGATGCAGTTGCGCCTGGTATTCGTGCCTCTGAACAAATCGAACAAGGTAAAATCATGAGTAACAAAATGGAACTTTCTTTCAAGGGTGTTAATCGAAGGAGTTTCAATTTTAGTTTTGTATTCATGCCCAAAAGTGAGAAAGAATCTAAAACTGTGCAACACATCATACATATGTTTAAATTCCATGCACATCCTAATTTTGTAGGTTCTGCAACCACAATGACTATACCAGATACTTTTGATATAGAATATATGTATAAAAATGGCCCTAACACTTGGTTGAATAAAATATCCACCTGTTTTCTAAAAGATATAAATGTATCATATGGTGCAGATAGATTTACTGCATTTAGAGAGTCAGAAGGATTACATGGTGGTGGTGCTCCACCTTCTAGAATATCAATGACTCTAACATTTCAAGAAATGGAAATTCTTGTTCGTGACAGAATAGATGAGGGTTACTAATGTATTTCGATAAATTTCCTTTATTCGTATATGATGGCAGAGGTGATGGTGAGCTCACTGTAGTCACTAACCTTCTCAAACGAGTTGCAATGAGGACAAAGGTGAGAGCCGAAACCCTTCTATTTGATACATACGATGTTAAAGAGGGTGAGAGTCCAGAAAGTATTGCATTTAAATTATATGGTGATACAGAATATCAATGGATAGTCCTTCTGTTTAATAATATTACTGATCGTTATCATCAATGGCCTTTGACTACCCCACAATTCTTGCAATTCGTCAATGACAAATATGATAACCCTAATGACACACATCACTATGAGATAAATCAAACCTCTGGTGATACAACTGTAAAAATTAATATTGGAACGGATAATACTGATTTCCCTAGTGCAACACCTATTACCAATATAGAATACGAACAAGAACGACAGGATGAAATAAGACAAATAAGACTTCTAGATCCTACTTATGTTGAACAAGTAACGGATGAATTTGAGAAACTTATAAAACAGAGTATTGTTTAATGGCGGCGACTGAAATAGAACGTGCAGGCCAGTTTGAACTCCTAGTTGCAGAACTACATACTTCTACTGGTTTGGTACAGGATATAACCAAGAATCTTATCAATATACAAATATGGGAGAGTATGGACTATAACTCTCTCTATGGTGAAGCGACCATACAATCTCAATATGGATTATCTAACATAGGCCCTATCATAGGTCAAGAATTCCTTGCATTAAAATTTCGCACCCCCACAATAGATGATGAAAAATCTCAAATGGATTTCTCTGAAAATGTATTCCATGTTCGAGGCATTGCAGATAGACAGAGTGTGGGGGTATCTTCAGAGATGATTAATATCAAATTTGTATCAGCTGAGTTAATGCGTAATTTGAGAACTAGGGTATCAGAATCATTAAAGGGCCCCATATCCCAAATAGTAGGAAATATGTTAAGTAGGGTCAATTGCAATAAAGATAAGTTCATAGAGAATACAATAGGACAGATCAAATGGGTTGCACCTAATGTGACTCCCTATGAAGTAATACAATCCTTAACACCAAGAGCCATAAGTGGAGATGCATCACAATCCCAGGCGTCACCTACATTTTGGTTTTGGGAATCAATGAAGGGTATACATTTTAGGACACTTGACAGTTGTATTGCACAACAACCAAGATGGTCATATACCACACATGAGTCTGGTTCATCAAGAGCAAAGGAAGATGTTTTTACTGAACTGAGTAACTTACAAGGATTTATCCTCGCCGCAAATGATTCCATGATGGATCATGCGAGTGGTATGATGAATTCCACTCTAATAACTCATAACACTCATACCAAATCTTACACTATAAAAGAATACAACTATTTGGATAATTTTCCAAAAGAAACACATATAGGATATGGTAACCCACTTTATACAGGCACTCCTATAGGTCTTAGAGAAAATGGAACAGATAGGTTTAGTGATGGACAATCCAAAATTTTCCTAAATACCACAGTAGAAGATAATATAGGAAATGACCCATCCCACTTGGATTTCGCCGGTATGAATAGTTATAGAGGGAAAAATCCTAATGGATGGATGCAACGTAGACATTCCCAAGTATCACAAATCTATGAGGGAATAAATGCGAAAATAAATGTATGGGGTAATTCAGTCGTGAGTTCTGGTGATATTATCAACATAGATGTTCCATTCAAATCTCATCACACCTTAGAAGATAAAAAATTTGATGACTTCTTGCAAGGGGAATTCCTTGTGAGAGCCATTCGTCATGAATTTGATTTCTTAGGGCAAAACCATCACATGGAAATGGATTGTGTTAAAGATACATTACCGATTTCATATGAGGACGTTGATTACCCAATAGAACCCATTCCCTCAATCAAGGGGGATACTATAACAGATCTGTACGAAACAGAAGAACCATTTTAAGAAAGGAGTCCCAAATCTCAAGTAAAATGTCGAAACCCAATCAATTAAAACTGAAAAGGAATGAAAAAATGGCTAAGACGAAAAATCGAATTAAAAAAATGACCTTTCAATCACAAACAAGAACGACTACTCCACTTACAGAAGATGATAAATACATTATACAAAGATTGGTAAAAGAACGAGATAGGACACAGATAGACTATGAAGAGCTTTCAAGAATTACAGGAGGGGGTGTACGACCCCAATATATTTAAGGCATTTTTCCTCGCTGGTGGCCCTGGCAGCGGTAAGTCATACGTTGTCAGGAAAACCACTGGAGGTACGGGCCTCAAGGTAGTCAATAGTGATGATGCATTTGAGAACCTTTTGAAGAAGGCAGGACTATCTATGAAGATGCCCGCATCAGAGAAAAAACCAAGAGATGTGGCCAGAGATCGTGCAAAAGAGATCACTGCAAAGAAGAAGGCAAACTATCTAGAGGGTAGACTAGGACTTATCATTGACGGTACTGGTAGAGATGCAGATAAGATTATCCGACAACACAAGGCACTCAAAGAACTAGGTTATGATACACATATGATATTTGTCAATACCTCTCTTGATGTCGCACTTCAACGTAATGCAGAACGTCCTCGTTCTGTACCAGAACCCATTGTAGTTAAATCTTGGAAGGATGTACAGGCAAATATAGGTACATTCAGTCAGACATTCCGACAAGGGTTTGTTGTAGTAGATAACAATGATGCCGGTGAGGATGTATTTGTCAAGGTATTCAAACAGGTCAAAGGACTCCTACGTAAGAAACCCACCAGTGGTATTGCAAAGAACTGGATTGCAAATGAGCTCGCAAAAAAGAGGCGATAATGGATACATCACATATAATGTATCAAGTGATGGAAAGAAGGCATAACTACAAATATTTTGACCCCGATAAAAGTCCATCCTTTGAAGAGATATATCAAATACTCTCCCACGCAATAAAACTTACCCCTGTTAAAAACAATAATTATCTATTTTATATGGATGTATTTGGCCCACACTACAAAGAAATGAAAAAGGAATTAGTTTTACATACGATATGTAGACCTAGACCATTATATGATCGGGAAGAAACATTCACTGTGGAAGAGGCCAAAAAAACCTATGAAGAGTTTGTAACCTATACAGAAGAGGGTACTTATGAAGAAGGAAGAATTACCTTTAATACCCAAGTCCTTGCCCCTTGGGTGATAAAATTTAGTCGCAGACCCAGTTGGATAGATGAAAATATGAAGAAAGAACTGAAGGTACTGCCTCCTAATAGAATAGAAAACCTAGACTTTGTTCATTGGTATATAGCTGCCGGAATGATGGCCTTGAATATATGTCATCTTGCAAATATGGAAGGTATGGATGCATCATTTTGTCAGTGTTTTACTCCACTTGATGGTCAAGAAGAAATACCCCTTATGGGTAAAGCTGGGGCATCGACATGGGATCGACAATTCCTACTCTGTATAGGGTATAAATCTGAGGATAATAAACACCTTTATCGGCCGAAGGGCATGAAACCCAGAGTATCACATATATCAAAATTTCATTAAATTCGCTCGATTAGGGCTTGACAAATCTTCTCCCATAATATATTCTAGTAATATAGTCAAGAGAGAGGTTATTACTATGTTGTTTTGGGAAATTCGTGATGAAGAAGGTAAGTGTTTCGGTACTGAATTTGATTTCGGTAATGCCGCCGAACTCCATATGATTCTCTGTGAGATGAACCCAGAGAAAAAATTATCTATGGTTGAAGTTGATGAGGTGGAAGGTGCCTAAAGAAAACGAATTCAATTTCATCCATCCCAAAATGTCAGAGAAGGATATGAAGGCCTTCGGGTTTTGGGAAGATAAGGACTCTGCATGGCATATTGAGGATAATTGGTGCCTTGCACATATCATGCATTTGAGTGGTGTATTCCCTAGTGTGGGAATCGCACGTAAAAATGGGTGGAATAAACCCATTCCAGAGGGGTTTTCTGAGTTTACCGTAGGTAAGAGTAGAAAAAAAGTTTGGATTCTCAATGAAATCAAGGACTTATGAGCTCGATTAGTTGTTGACAATCCTTATTCTATGGTCTATACTAGTAATATAATTGAGAAAAGGAAAAATTATGAGTGTTTATGTTGAAAAAGGTAGAAATTCCATTGAGTTCGCTATTAGTGACTTTCTTAATGCGATGAAAGAGGATTACCTTGGTTGGGGAAATAGTTTGGA
>CEUI01007530.1_pt1 | contig 24169 bp, 20 predicted proteins | sample 531411 | NCBI WGS metagenome assembly CEUI01 (sample SAMEA2622841, study PRJEB7988) | marine metagenome | isolation source: saline water (ENVO:00002010), including
GCTTTTGGCAAGGGAAAAAAGTATTGGTGACGGGGGCACACGGGTTTGTGGGTAACAACCTCATAAAGCTGCTACAGACCACACAACAGGATGTAGATTTTGAGATTTTAGCACCCACGAGGGTTGAGGTTGACTTAACCAATGAGAAACAGGTTGCAGAATACTTTTGGAAACATAAGCCGAACATCGTTTTACATTTAGCGGGTAAAGTCGGGGGCATTGGGGCGAACAAAGCAAAGCCTGCTGACTTCTTTTATCAAAACATAATGATGGGAACCCTTGTGATGCACTATGCTTATGCTAATGGAGCAGAGAAGGTGGTATCTCTGGCGGCTGGATGCGGCTACCCTAAAGCATTGCCAGTGCCCTACTCGGAAGAGGACTTCTGGAAAGATTTGCCCGATGAAAATTCTATTGGATATTCGATGGCAAAGAAAAATCTGATAATTCAGTCATGGACTTATCGAGAACAATACGGGTTTAATTCGGTAATCCTGTTACCAGCTAATCTTTATGGACCTCATGATAATTTTGATTTGGAGACCTCGCACGTTGTTCCGGCTTTGGTGAGAAAGTTCGTGGAAGCAGTCGAAAGAGGCGATGATGAAGTGGAGGTATGGGGCACTGGTGTTGCTTCTAGAGAATTTCTCTACTCAGTAGACACGGCTCAAGCCATCCTAGACATGGCAGAAAAGGTCAATGAATCTGGACCATTCAACTTGGGGACAGGTGTCGAGACGACAATTAAAGAATTGATAGAAACCATCAGCGATTTGACCGGCTTTAAGGGTAACATTGTGTGGGACACGAGCCGCCCAGACGGACAACTAAGAAGGTTTTACGATATGACAAAGTTTCACAAGGCTGTTGGCTACATCCCAGATACTTCACTAAGAGAAGGCTTACAGCAAACAATTGAGTGGTTTAAAAATGAGCGCTAACTTCTGGAAAGGTAAAAAGGTTCTTATAACCGGGGCAGCAGGATTCATTGGCTCAAATTTAGCCGCCGATCTTCTTGAATGTGGCGCCGACCTGCGCCTAGTGGACAACATGGAGCGGGGCAAATTCAAGTTCATTAAGAAGCTTGTGTCCACGGCAAAATTTAAATTGTTAGACCTACGAGACTATGACAGTTGTATACAAGCAGCCAAAGACATTGATGTCGTCATTCATCTGGCGAGTAAAGTAGGCGGGATCGGCTTTTATCAGAGCCACCCTTTTCAGGTGATGGCTGACAATCTTCAAATTGACACCAACATGATTCAGGCTGCTTTGCATTGTGGTGCCACTCGTTTCTTTTATGCGAGCAGCGCCCATGTTTATCCTTTGGAGCTACAAATGTCTCCTGAGTGCCCCCTCATAGCAGAGGATCAGGCGCCACCAGCCGATCCTGAGTTGTCTTATGGGTGGGCAAAGTTGGTCGGCGAAAAAACCTTACAGTTTGCAGCCCAAGAAAATCCAGATATGCGTATTGCGATGGCACGTTATGTGGGCATTTACGGCAAGAATCAAGACTTTCAACTGGAGACGGGTTCGGTAATCCCCGTCTTTTCTCATCGAGCTATTCGCTACCCGGAGGTTCCTTTTTCTATTTGGGGGACTGGTGAGGAAACACGCTCATATTGCTTCATCGATGACGCTGTTGAATGTACCAAGTTGATGATCGAGAAGATGGAAGAGCAAAATATTGTGGGTCCCCTAAATGTGGGGAGGCAGGAATTGACGAAAATCAAGGATATAGCTGATAAATTAGTTGCAATATCTGAAAAGGATGTTATAATAGAGTATGACAAAAGCAAGAAGACTACGATCTGGGGACAGCTTTGCGACTGCTCAGCGGCAAAGACGCTGCTTGGGTGGGAAGCAAAAACGTCTTTGGAAGATGGCTTAAAGGTGGTATACGAAGATGTCAAAGCAAGAATCTAGGCGTTATTTGCCAACGCTATCAGAATTGATCGACCGACTTTCAATAGCTCAACTGAAAGAGGTTTTTATTGCCGATCACAAAGAAGAGTATGCCAAAGAAATAAAAGATATTCTTCACGACATTGATCTGCTGTTGGCTGATGCCGAAATAAACGCTGAAACATTGCGTGCAATTGTGGTGTTGTCGCAGATGAACCTTCACATTTGGCACAATGAGTCAAATTATCGTCGAGGAATCAAGGATGGTAACAACCTAGAGCTTACTCACGGCTTAAACGGTATTCGCAACACTGCCAAGAACAAGATCCAAGAAATTGTTGGCGGTCGCAAAGATTATAAAATTGACTGCCTTGCAGCCGACTTTAAAGATTGGGAGATTAGTTGGGAATAAAGGTGCTCGTAATTGGCGACAGTTGTACTGACGCTTACGTTTATGGAAGGTGCGACAGGCTTTGTCCTGCTGCGCCTGTTCCCGTTTTTGTTCCCACCCATCGCAAAGAGAATCGTGGTATGGCTGGGAATGTTTGTGAAAACGTTTTGAGCTTGGGAGTTGAGTGCGATCTTCTTACCAACGAAGCAGATTCGGTCGTTAAGACGAGATATGTTGAAGACAAGACCAATCACATGATTATGAGGCTAGACAAGGGAGACGCCGATATCAGGCGCATAGAGCGTTTGGACATCTCTATTCTCAAAGCGTATGATGCCGTTATAATCTCGGATTATAACAAGGGGTATCTGCTCGAAGAAGATATAGAAACAATTTGCAGCAATCATGATTTGGTTTTTTTGGACACCAAGAAGTTGTTGGGCAATTATGCTCGTAATTGTGCGTACATCAAGATCAACGAATACGAATATGAAAAGACGAAGCACTTGGTGCCAGATTTGGGAGACTGGGTGGAAGAAAGCTTAATTGTAACTCTCGGATCCACAGGTTGCAAATATAAAGGGACTATTTTCCCCGTAGAAAAGGTCGAGGTTAAAGACTTGACCGGAGCGGGAGATTCGTTTTTGGCTGCTTTGGTTACCAGATATGTTGAGTCTCGCGATATCGGAGATAGCATCAGTTATGCAAATGAGTGCGCAACCAAAGTAGTCCAACAAAGAGGAGTGAATACATTATGAGTTTTAAAGAATATTATCAGCATTATCTGGCGCTGCACCAGAACAAGTATTGTCGTCGCCTTCACTTTGTCGGGCAAATTATAACCATGCTGTTCGTTGCCTACAGTGCCCTAAACAATTTGTGGCTACTGCCTTTGGCGCCTTTTATCATCTACCCCTTTGCGTGGACGGGTCATTTTGTCTTCGAGAAGAATAAGCCCGCAGCCTTTAGCAAGCCATTGTGGGCAAAAGCGTGTGATTGGGTGATGTTCAAAGATATTGTCGTGGGGAATATCGAATGGTGATTTGGACCAATGGCTGCTTCGATATCCTACACAGAGGGCACATTGAAATGTTTCAGTACGCACGCTCTCTGGGCGACTCTCTCATTGTTGGGCTCGACACCGACGCGAGGGTAAGAGAGAAGAAAGGCGAAAGCAGACCAATTAACGGGCTAGAAGATCGCTCTTATGTAGTCTCAGCACTAAAGTGTGTAGACGCGGTGGTTTCTTTCGGCAGTGACGAAGAGTTGGTTGATCACATAGAAGATATTCAGCCAGATATCATGGTCGTCGGCTCAGACTGGCGAGGAAAGAAGATTATCGGCGCCCAGCACGCAGGTGAAGTTAAATTTTTTGATCGTGTAGGCGATTACTCAACTACAGGAATTTTGGAGAAGTCATGAAAGTCTTAATCACGGGAGCCGCAGGCTATATTGGAAGCGAGCTAATCGCCCACTTCATCAACCATTATAAGGTTACAGCCTTTGACAACATGATGTATGATCGCACGTCGCTCCTGCGGTATGCAACTCACCCCAACTTTACTTTTATTGAGGGTGACGTAAGGGACACCAAGACCCTCCTTAAGTTGGTCTCGGAACATGACATCATCATTCCTTTGGCTGCACTGGTAGGGTTCCCGCTCTGTGATAAAGATCCAAGAGGGGCTTCTGAGATTAACTTTGCCGCTAATCGCTTGATAGCTGATGCTAAATCTCCCGATCAAATGCTGATCTATCCTTGCACGAATTCGGGCTATGGCGTAGCTAAGGATGGGGTGTGTACTGAGGAGTCTCCCCTCAACCCCGTTTCGTTGTACGGAAAAACTAAGGTTCAAGCAGAGTCGGTCTATCGTGACACTCCCGGCTGTGCAACGTTCCGTCTGGCAACGGTGTTTGGACCGTCGTCCCGAATGAGGGCAGACTTACTCGTAAACAACTTTGTGTTGAGAGCTATTCAGGATCGATTGATTGTTCTTTATGAGTGTGAGTTTATGAGAAATTATGTCCACCTTCAGGATGTGTGCCGAGCCTTTAAATATGCCATTGATAACTGGAGCCTGTTTAAAGACGAGACTTTCAACTTGGGCAACGATGCCCTCAACATGAACAAGCTTCAGTTGGCAGAGCAAATTGGGTACCATTTGCCTTTAGAGATTGTGCGTGCCGAGTTCAATAGTGATCCTGATGTGAGGGATTATATCGTGAGCAGTGAAAAGATTTATGAGACTGGCTTCATATGTCAATACAATTTGCGCCAAGGCATCTTGCAACTCATCAATGCATATTCTATGATTAAGGAGCCATGGTATGGAAACTATTGATGCAGAGGGCATTAAGTTAACTTATGTGTTTGACATAGATGGTACAATCTGTTATAATACAGGTGGAAACTACGATAATGCTTATCCATTTAAAGACAGAATTGAGAAGGTCAACATTTTATACGATGCAGGACATACAATTATTTTTCAAACTGCTAGAGGAATGGGCAGGAGTGGTAATTCGTCAGCATATGCTTATGGGGCGTTTGAAGAACTCACCAAAAAACAGCTTGAAGAGTGGGGTGTAAAATACCATGCACTGTTTCTCGGAAAACCCGCAGGAGATATTTATGTGGATGACAAAGGAATGAATGATGAAGAATTCTTTGAAGTTGAGTAGTATCAATCTTCCTATGAGCTTTGTTCCGAAAGGGTGGGGTTTCGAAAAATGGATTGTAAACTGTGAAGAATACTGTGGAAAACTCCTCTACTTTGTAAAGGGGCGCAAATGTTCATGGCACTATCACAAGCTCAAGGATGAAGTATTTTATGTTCAATCGGGCAGAATCATAGTACGCTATTCCACAGCAGATGATATTTCCAGAGCGTCAGAGCGAATTCTAGGACCGGGTGATAATTTTCACGTTTTCCGAGGCTTACGTCACCAGATGGAGGCTATCGAAGACACAGAACTTTTTGAGTTCTCGACACAGCATTTTGATTCTGATAGTTATCGCATTGAGAAGGGTGATTAGATGAAACTTGTGGTTGTCACCGGGTGTCTTGGCTTCATTGGTATGCATGTAGTCAAGGCGTGCCTAGAGAGGGGATGGAGGGTTTACGGCATAGATAAGCGCACATATGCCGCAAACGATGTTGCAGATCTGTTTGACATGTGCCGGGATCTCAATTTAGACAGCTTAACCTTTGTAGAGGGAGATATCTGCGACTTAAAAGATATTCCAAATTGCGACTATATTATCAACATCGCAGCAGAGACTCATGTCGGAAACAGTATAATTGATAGCACCGACTTTATTCACAGTAATGTGGCTGGCGTTAAAAATCTTTTAGACATTATTCGACGCAAGCCAAGTAACGTGGCTCGCAAGCCGATCTTTTTTCATTTTAGCACTGATGAGGTTTATGGGGACATTGTTGAGGGGTCTCATACGGAAGAGTCGCCTCTTGCGCCAAGCAATCCCTACTCGGCGTCAAAAGCATCTTCGGATATGCTCATAAAAGCTTGGGCACGAACCTACGGCATAGACTACTTAATCTTACGCCCAACAAACAATTATGGCACATACCAATATCCAGAGAAGTTGATTCCTCTGGTGGTCAAGCTTTTACAACAGGGGAGGAAGATTCGGTTACACAATGAGGGCGAGCCATATCGTAATTGGCTACACGCATCAGACACCGCTAGTGCCGTAATTAAAATAATTGAATCTGGTGTTGTAAACGAGATTTTTAATGTTGCAGGGGGATTTGAGCAAAAAAATTATGATACCGTTTGTAAGATTGTCAACTCATATTTTAACGGAAGGCACGATAAAGAATACGCGGGTTGCAATGGCTTGCTTGATTTGTCGTATGAGAGAAAGGGGCAAGATGTGAGATATGCGGTTGACGATACAAAGTTGCGTAATTTAGGGTGGAAACCCGAAAAGAGTTTTGATCAGGAAATTGATCATATAGTTGAACATTTTAAAAACCACTTTAGGTGGTGAGGAGAAAAAATGAGTAATCTTGTAACTGACATGAGGCTTTCTAAACAAGCACTGGGTGCTCTTATGATGGCTTTGCAGAAATCTTTATTGGAACAGAGCGATATTGTCCCTGTTCTTGAGGACTTCAACTTTATTCTTAAGGATGGAGATTTGTTCGTCAAAAACCCGCCCGTTGTAAAGTTCGATGCTGATGGCGAATGGCTAAGCGGGGCAGAAGCAGGCGAGGAATCTACGACAGATGCCTAGATATGCCTACAGGTGTGTAGAGTGCATGAACCAGTTTACAGCCTTCCACGGATTTCGTGAGAGGGCTAGCTGTCCTTGCTGTAACTCATCTTTGTGCGAAATGATACCATCTGTAGGGTTCAGCGTATCAGGAAAGAAGCCAGAGAAAAAAGCAAAGGTTGGCGAGAAAGTAGAAAAATTTATTGAAGACTCCAAGGAAGAATTGAAACAGCAACGAAAAGAACTGGAAGACAAGCGATGACGTGGTTTGTAATTGTATGCATAGCATTAGCTATATCTACTGTATTTAATGTTTTTGCGGTATGGTATTGTGTCCGACTACTTCGGGAACTTGTGCAAGTCTCCGATAGTCTTGAGGGTCTTTTTATCGATGTGTCTAATTTCTCTAAGCACCTTGAGGGTGTCTATGAGTTGGAAATGTTTTACGGCGATCAAACCTTAGAAAATTTACTTTCTCATGCGCGTACTCTCACACAAGAGTTTGATAGATACGAGGTGTTGTTTTCTCTTCGAGAGCCGCCCAAACCAGAGGAAGAAGATTTTGACGATAAAGCCGAGGAGACGTAGACGCCGGTCTAAGGGCGGAAGACAGTATTTCACGCAGGTACACGAAGATGCTATCGTGCGCTTTTGTGCGTCTACTGATCCAAAAGAAAGAACAGAACTCTATGTAAAATTTATTCAACCTGCCTTTGATGAGATGGTTGACAAAATTGTTTTTACCTATAAGTTTACCACACTGCCCAACATTGATGAGCTTCGAGATGAGTGTAAGGTGTGGCTTACGACCATCTTGGATAAGTACGACCAAAGCAAGGGCTCCAAAGCCTTTTCTTACTTTAGCGTGGTGACTAAAAACTGGTTCATCCATCAGGTTAAGAAGACATCCAAGCAGAGGTCACGAGAATTAGAATACGAAACTCTTCCTAGCGAGACCAAGCTTAAATATATGGCGACTTACAACGAATATGACGCCATAAGGGAGAAAGAAGAGTTCTGGGATTCTCTCTGGGGCGAGATAGATTCATGGGACCTGCCCAATTTAAAGCCTAACGAGAAAAAGGTTTTAGAGGCTATCCGCGTCTTGCTGAGTAACAGTGATAATATAGAAATTTTTAACAAGAAAGCTATTTATTTGTACATGAGAGAGATAACAGGTCTTAACACCAAACAAATTGTAAACAATTTGAATAAAATGCGTATTAAATATCGCGCTTTTAAGGTTAGGTGGGACGAGGGGAAAGATTCGTGAAAAACATTGACACATACTTGGAGCAAGCTATCGCCAATATTCAAGAAGATAGAGAGATCACCCGTGAACTCCTAGACGATGTGGTGCGTTTCATGAGCAAGGATGAGCAGCGCCACCGCGAAGTGGGCATGACAGCAGCCAAGTATGTTGAGACACTCCAGCGCTCTAACGAGCAGTTGGTAAAGATAACGGCTATCTTGCAAAAGAAAGAGGCTTCTGGACCTGCATTATCCGATACGGATAAAAACGAATTATTTGACATGATCAAGGGGGAACCGGCTAATGGCTGATGATGAAAATCTTCCTTCTGATGCGCGTCAAAATCCTCCTATTGGGTGGTTGAACAACGACAGACCCCCCTCTAGCGGGACTTCTCTCGATCACAATACTCTTCATAGCGAATATATGCTCCAGCAGACGATGGTGGACTTTATGACACAGCAGGAAACCTGCGATTTGGAATTTCCTCGTAGGGCAATCTGTATAGTCGCGGCTGAGTATGTGTCTGAGGCAGGAGCCTCCTACGATAGCACCGTAAATATAGGGAGGACACTGGGAAGCAACCCTTATATGGTGCTTGTTAAGGCATATGATGATTTTTTGGACGGCGGATCATTTCCGGCGCCTGACTTCTCGGCTATTGTCACGGGTCGCTTCAACGAGAGAGAGGCAATACTTCGGAGTATGTGCCCCACCTATTATGGCGTGGGACCGATGGAGGTTCCGTCACCGGGGGACATTGTTTGGATTGATTACGCTGACAGACAAAATTTAAGCGGGGGCATCTATAAGGGAATAGCGGAGAAAGTGAGTGTTGTGCCCTCACCATATGCAGAATCTGCCATGGACTCCATGCAGGATGCTATTGGGGTCCCATTGATGCAGATGGATGTCGGCGCCGACGTGGGTTCTGGAACTAAAGCCGATATCGATGACTTGTGTGATGGACCGGTCAGCACTAGGGGCTCGGCGTTCGGGGGCGGCTCAGTAGAGACCGTGATAATTGACGGAGTTCCTGTTGCGAAAGATATGGCAGGCTATTGGATAACTATGAGGGATGCCGCCGCTGCTGCCACCCCTTCTGTGATACTAACTTTAACTTCTGGGTTCCGCGCAAACGAAGACCTCGCAGTTGACACAAACTGTCCACTTGATGGGTCCCCTGATGCTACATTCTCGGGTCAGCAAAGTTTGTGGGAAGGCTATCAGGATCGCGTAGGATGGGCTGAAGCTAGTGCTGCTAGTGATTCTGAAGAAGATATCGAGTTAGCAATGGGCGGCGCCAACCCATATCAAAAGTTTAACTTAGCTGCTACACCGGGGACTTCGCAACACCAGAATGGTAGAGCGTTTGATATTGATTTGGGCTATTCTACAAACGATACTAAACAGCCCCACCCTGAAGCCATGACGGAGACTTACAAGTGGCTTCTGTTGAACGCGCATAAATATGGATTTGTGCGTACCGTTGCAAATGAAAGGTGGCATTGGGAGTATCTTGGAGGAGGCTCTCAGTTTAAGCAAGACCCGAAAGGTGCTTTAACTCGTGACCACAACTCATGGGATAACTTTTTTGTGGAAGGGGAAGAAGGGACAGAGATGTTGGAAGAGAGCAGAGAGGGATCGATAACAACAGCAGAAGAAGCATGGGAAGATACCACCAATGTCTTCCCTGAAGAGCGGACGTGGTAACAAAAGGGAGCCAGAAGAATGGCAATTTTTGGTGACGATAAAAAAATACAAGATCAAGAACAGATTCCTGATGCGATGAAGGAAGCGCTAAAGCGCATCAAAGACTCAACAACGGTCCACTTGGGAGCCATGCAGAACAATGGTCTTAACTGCGACAATATTCCCGAGCCCGTTCCGTTTCATAATCAGGCGCAGAGCGAAGTCGTTTACAAGAACAACAACAACGCTTGGATCGTTCTGGGGAGAGACCGTCCGGGTCCCAAGACGAGTGGGTACGGAGGTCAGGGTGCCACACAAGCTGGCTCAATTGATTTGGTTGTGGGAAAAATGGGCGCCACAAAAGAAGGACCAAAATCTAATATTTACACAGATCCCAACTTTGCAGGCGACTCGGCTCGCATATACATAAGTCAGAAAACAGACATCGATAAAAACTTTGATCTAGCACGCGGCAACGTTGGGCTTAGCGAGGCAAAATCTGGAATTGGAATTAAGGCTGATGCCGTGCGTGTGATTGGGCGCGAAGGGATTAAGTTGGTTACGGGAACTTCCAGTAACGAAAGAACGAGCGGAGGGGGAAAGCGAAGAGTAACCTACGGTATTGACCTCATCGCAGCAAATGATGACGAAACAGTGGAGCTTGAGCCTATGGTAAAGGGCTCACGTCTCGTTTCGGCGCTCAAGGACATGAACGAGAGAATTGACGAGCTTAATGGTCTCTATACGACTTTGGTGGTGGCTTTGATCGCACATGGTCACCCTCCCTTCATGGTCCCGTCGCCCACACTTGCTGTTCAGGGTTTGACACAGTGTTTGATTCCAGCATACGGGAATAAAATAGAATTGATGATAAATGAGATGAACAACCTCTCGCCATTTGGCGGCAACTGGATTAACAGCCGCTTTAACAGGGTGAATTAAGATGGCTGGTACGGATAACGGAAATGGAACACCCTTCGACGGCGTATTGAGTGAGTCAGATATAGCCGAACTTCAGGCTGCTGTTGATCAAGTTGTGCTGATGTTATACGAGGAGACCATAGATAAAGGCGATAACTTTCTGTTTGATATAGGCAATCCGGGGTATGATGAGATAAATTTTGGCGCTTACTACGACGCGCCCGAAGGCGGCGTCGGATATTACGGCTTCGTGTCGCATCCCCTTGGAGATGCTGGATGGTTGGCGTGGACGGGGGGATACCCCATAAGCAATGACACAAACTTTGACCTTCTTGAGAGTTGGACACAAGAGCTTGAGCGCCAGACGCGAGACTCCGTACACGATGATACGTTCTTCTGGGAAGATTACCCCAATTATGAAGCAGACTTAGCTAATTTTAGGAGTTGGGCACAATACTTAGCGGATCTGGTGCTATATCTCAATGGGGGCTACATGTCGCGCCCCACCTCACCCGCCGAGGACGCACCATTGACGCCAGAAGAAGTGGCTGATTTATTTGAGGACCTTGCTGCACGCGAAGCCGCCGCTGCTGCCGAAGAAGCCGCCGCTACAGCCGCCGCTACAGCCGCATCGCTCGCTTCCGCTGGTACCATGGGTGTAAGCTCTGAAAATGTTGTTTCTTGCGGAGAGCTAGAAGAGCCTGCTGAAGAAGAGCCCGAATGTCCTCCCCCTTGTGTTGAAAATCCCAAAGCAAGCATCCCAGACTGGACCGTTTTGACCGACAAAGAGCCGTTTTTCAATGGCAGGACTTGCGAATACTCAATCACAATCTTGACTGAATATGAAGGCTCCCCAGAAGAGGTGAAGGCGGATGCAAGCATTTTAAATGAAGGCGTTGTCAAGCTTCTTGAATTTTACGGCAAGAAAACAGAAGTTTATACGGTGATCAACGAAGACGGCTCAGAGGGAGAGAGAATAGACCCCATAGCTCTATGCACTGCTGAGGGATCTGTTAAAGAAGCATTTGTTCCGGTTCGTGCGCTCCTCAAGACTCGTGCTTTGGTTGTGGTGCCGAGTGACACATTCAACTCAATCGAAGACCTAGAGCCCTCTGAAGAACAACTGGACCGCCTTGATCAGCCCGGATTTGTGGTGATAAAGGGCGACGACTTTTTTCCAATGTTTAATCAGACAGCAAAGGGAATGGAGATTCTGGCAGTTAAGCAAGCGCTTTGGTTCTGGAACGAAGGTGGCAGAATAAGTGAACCTATGTTCAGCCTTCAAAATCAGGCGAGACTTCTGAAGGTCTTTAGGAAAAATTTGCTACAGTTGATACAACTTAATGACTTCCGCATCAAGAAGCCCGCTCGTTTTGGAAAGAAGTGGGTAGACGAAATTGAGATAGGCTTTAACGAAGAAATGGCAATAGATTACGTCAGGGTTCTGGAGCGGGGATGTGATGAGCCCGAGGTCTTGAAAAAAGGCATGAGCGCATTTAAAAATACTTCCCCGGCGACATTACCTCGTATCATGTATTATGTTTGGCAGTTACCAACTATCTGGAATGCTTTCCAAGTTGTCCACGAAATGTCGTTTGGTGATTTTGCTGAGACCTATGTTGCGTATCCTCCTCTCGATGTTCAATACGAGCCCGATCTAGAGGAAATGGGGGCGGACCAAAAGCCTTATTGGTGTCCCGATACGGTCAACTCGGCAGATGAAGAGGATAGCTTTATTGAAGGTTGGTGGAACGATTTATCAGCCAGCGTCATGAATGAAATTCTCGGCTTTCCAGCAGCTTATGCAGACCGATTTGCCAAAGACTTGTGCGCCACCTTTGAAGGGAAGCAGAAAAACGAAGTAAAAATGAGCGACTGGCGAGAGTTGGCAGCACGCGCCACTGACAGTATGCTCAGAGAATATTTTTCAGGTGACGCCTTTTTGGAAAAGATTCCTGAATTTTTGGATACTGCCGCAACTGACCCAGACGAGTTGTGGACCAAGTTCTTGGATAAATTGGAGCTATGTGGCTTGCTGGCTCTCTTGGAGATGGCACTGAAGTGTTTGTTGGCAGGCATGGATTGGCAGACGGCACGCAATACAATTTTAGCCAATGCTTTCGCCAATATGGACAACGAGTGGATGGGCAAAATCTTTATTGGATTGCCCCCCGATGTACAGGCAATGTTGCTGGAGAGCTTGGGGCAAAACTTGGCGAATATTCCCCCTCCATGGGACTCTGGCTATAGACCCGGAAGTTATAGCGGGCAAGGTAGAACATATTCTCTGGATAAGGAGAACGCTCCCCCCGGTGCAGAAGCAACTTGGCAACCGCAACAGGAAATCACTGTGGATGGCAACACCGCCGTGCAGAGCACTAGCTCTGATATTATTTATAGCACCACGGGTATCGCCACCAACGAAAGTGCTATGGGCGTGTATTATGGGAGCCCCGGCTCTATCGGAACCGCACTCGATAACGTATCCGATCTCTATTGGGCAGAGGTAAAGAAGGTTCTAAGTGAGATGATACTGGGGGGCTCACTCGCAGACTATATGGACGACATATGGGATGGATTTAAGGCTTCGTCTGGAACCGCCGCTGATATAGCGGGCTTTGTTGAGGATTTCAACTTTTTGGACGATATGGACTGCCCCCCGTTTCCATTGTTCACGCCTCCATTGGGTGATTTCTGGAAAGGGCTAGAGATTGATTTGTGTGATCGACATTTAGCCATTACACTCCCTATCCTTGTTCTTCCTCCGTTTTTTCTGGGCGACATCTTCAAACTTATCATTAGTGTCGCTAAAGAACTCATCAAAGAACTTGTTGTCAAGCTGATTGTTCTGCTTCTTCAAAAATTATTAGAGCTTATTTTCGGCGGTCTTTGTGCTTTACTTGGAATGCTAGGGGCGCCCCTTGTTAACGCCTTAACTGGAGGAAACGAGTTTAAAGAGGCTATGGGAGATGCTTTATGCGAGGATGCTACCGACGAACTTATCAACGAAGCACTCCAACAAGTAATGGACGCCACCCTATCTGATTGCGGCACATCCCCTACTCCTGAAGATGCGGGAGCTTTTGTTGAAATTGTAGCTGCTGTCCTAACCAACGCAGAAGTGATGGAGCTTCTAAGTGGCGAAGCAAGCCCTCGTGTCACACAGATGTTGGCAGAGATCGTAGTTTCGCAGATTCCTGCATTTGAATGTATGAGTGCCGAAGATATAGCGAATCTTTTCAAGGCTCTGGGAAGCCTCCTTAACAAAGATTTGCTCCAACGCGGCGCCGAGGCAGCAGAAGAGATCCCCGTATGTGACTCCATTTGCGGGTCACCTTCGCAAATGCAAATGTTTAATGAGATTCGCTGCCTGATGCTCCAGAGCAAGGGCTTGACCCCTGAGCAGTGCCAAGAGCAAATTGATGCTCTCACTGATCGCGCCAAAGCAGACTTGGCTGATCTTGTAGATCTCTTGGCTAACGGTCCGTTTTCAAACTTCCCCGAAATAGTGGGCGAATCAGATTGTCCTGATAGCGGGCTCCCTGACGGAATGGGTGGTCCTATTTTGCCCGCAATCCCCGAGGCTCTGAACGACGCTGCTTCCAATGCAGCTAAAAAGACGTTTGAGAACATTAGTCGTGCTCACGTCAAGGACTTGGTTGGCAATCGTGGATTCTTTGATATGATACTCTCAGACTCGAACGGAGCAGGTCTCAAGCAGCACAGCAAGGCAGTTGGTGGGCTTTTTGGCGAACCCTTGGCTGCTGAAGTAGGGTTCTTTGAAGCGTACACCGATAACTGGGCATCAACGAAGGATAATTCTGCATCCTCAATTCTGCCCAGTGGCTGGAATACGGATGTGGCAGGTCGCATTGAGGGACCGGGATCATGGGCAACCCTGTGGACCGAGGTGGGTACGGGCGGCTACCCCATCACGGTTGGATCCCTGTTGCAGAAACACTTGATTCGCTATAACGAGAGCGTGGCTATAACCATGGATGTCCCAGATGCTACAGACCCCGGAACTACCATGAGATCTCTCACGATTGATTATGCCCCTGATGAGGCGGGCTTGTCCACCACTGGCTACAATCGAGGCACAAAGTGGGTCATAGAAGCAGATGGTGATGGCGGTCGCAAAATGTTTGACCTTAATTTTAGTGATTATGCCACCGAAGATCTATCATATGCCTCCAAGATCGAGGCGGTTGTGGCAACCAAGGAAGACGGTGCATGGTCGAGAGAAGATAAAACACAGACAATCGTTTATGAAAAAGTAGGTTCATCAACGGTTGACGAAGAAGTGCAGAGCTTTACAGTGACCACTCCTATTCCATCTGGAGTACAAAGCCTAATAGACGATCTGGAGCTTGGAAATAGCAACCCCTTGGACACTGCAATTTTTAGAGCTTATCTTCCCGAGGTCATAAAAAGTTATTCCGATTACGATTCTTCGGTTGGTATGGCGGACCTAAAGGACGCCCTAAAGGACGCTCTGCCTTACCTGCAAGATGTCTACATGAGGAAGTTCGCCCTGTTTTTGGCTTCTAACTCTGAAAATAAGGTCAGCCCTGCTCCAAGCCCTTATCAGTTTGGATATTCTGAAGACCAGCAGGTCCAAGAGGTTTACATGGCGGGACCTGACAAAGACCCTATCTTTGCAGCCGCCAACCCAGACATAACCGACGAAGAAATTTATGAGAGATTTGGAGGAAACGAGAGAAATCCACCATTTTATCTTCGTAACCCTGAGCGTTATGGGTGGCTAGGAATGATGGATAAATTCGTTCCCCCTTGGGATGCGTGTGATCCAGTAGATGGAAGTGAGCCTCGCGAACCAATTTGTAAGTTTGAGGACTTAAAAGACGTGTATACGGACTTGATGAACAAGTACCGAGACGACAAGAGATTGTTTGCTTATCCCAATTCATCCTGCGCACTCGGCGGAGCAGCCACCCCGTTTAACGAGATTATGACTCGTGGCGGCGCGGCAGGAATAGACACCTCTATTATGGCGCTTATAAGAATTTATGTCACCGAGGCTCTCCTTAGAGGAACTTCGATTTTCTCTGTCTTTGGGTTCGACTGTTTTGGGGAGATCTTGTCTCGGTATGTGGTGAACTTTATTGAGTCCGACATTCAATATATGGGTCCATACAATCTACCCAGTAAGAATTATTATTATCTCTTTATGGAACAGGTCGTCCAAATGTTTGGTCGCCAGAAAGATATTGGGATGATTGAGCCCACACGAGAGGAGCAAGAGGCATTAGACTATTTGAACAGCCTAATAGCATCCTTTACGCCGTCGAGCCATGTGAGCTACCGAATCCAGAGGAACGCTGTGGTTCAAAGTGCCCTCGATCACGAAGCCGAGACTGGACAGCCGGGAATTCGAACCCTTTTGAGCCACTTCATCCTTCAGGAAATGCGAACTATGAGTGCGCAATTTGAGGAGTCGCTCCACGCAGATGGCATTCCTGTTCCCAATATTCCATCGCTTTTCCTCCAATCACCAGAGTTTATCCATGGAGCTTCGGTGGAAGGTCGGGATGTGTGGAATGGCAAAACTGCATCCGAGTCCAATATTTATGAGCTAGACTTGCTTAATGCTTATGGTTCGGGTGGATCCTCTGTGCTTTTTCCCGTGTACCCTAGTTTGGCTGGCGGAACCGATGCCATGCAAGCCGGAGTAGGCAATCATCCTTTCAGGCTAGAGAGATACATACGTTTAACTGAGTTAGCTGGCGCACATCCTGATATTGCGAACCGAGATGAGGAACTTTTTGGTGTTGTATCGTTGGTAGAATTTGAAAATTGGGTAGCTGCCCAATCAGAAGAAGTGCGTAGTCTATCACTTTCCGAGTGTTTTGCGAGCGCACAATTGGGATATAGAATTGTCTTTGCTGTTTCCCCTTCTAATCGGGGCAATGAAGAATGGGGAGATGAAACTAATGCTATCCGCGATAACCTCGACGCTGCCGTGAGCGGAATGGAAACGACGATTATGCAAGAGAAGACGCTAAAGGTCCCCGTTAATTTGAACCGTTACGACCCCGATTCCCTTTATGTTCCTGATTATCTTAATATGTACATGTACATGATACCGATTGCATCGGCTGAGAAAACCATCGACACTTCAGATAACCAAGACGGTAGCCTTAGCTTAGGAGAGATTGTAGATGGTCTAAAAGATTTTGATACCGAGGAGAGACGTTGTTTGTTGGAGGATCTGGTAAAAACCGATGCATATCAGATGATTTTTGGAATTTGCATTCCTTTTGAGAAAATGTTATCATGGCTTGCTATTTATGTCATCAACAACTTTTTACCATCTGTAGGATGGGGAGAAGACGGATGGGCAATCGAGGGTGGCAAATGGATGGGATTCGACGAAGGATTCAAGTCTTGGGATCAGCAATCTTTCAAGCGATCCAAAAGAGCGGCGAGAAGAACTTTTCTGCGATTTTATCATTCGAAGGACCCTACTTATGAAGACGAGGAAGCAAAAGATGAACAAAAAGAGGAAGCCGATCAGGAGAAAGATAAGCCCAACAAAGATCCCGGCATTCGTTGGTGGAAATTGCGGAGAAAGGTCAGAAAACCGACCGACAAAAACGAAGTATTGTGCCCTTAACGGGATAGTGAGGTACAAGCAATGGCTATAGGCTACGGGGTACTTTTACCGTTACATACTACGCCCACAGATGGACCGTTTGCACTTTCAACCACAATGCGGCAAGTGGCGGCACAAAATCTCAAAATGCTTGTAATGACTTCTCCCGGTGAGAGAGTGTGGGACTTAAAGTTTGGAGTAGGCATAAGAAACTTTCTATTCTGGCAAAACAACGCCGGAACCTTGGCTACCATAGAAAGTCGCATTAACGAACAAGTATCAAAGTATATTCCTTATATCCAGATTCAGAGCATCCAGTTTAATAAGTCTGGCGACCTCCGCGTCGGTCCTGCAATGTCTGACAACTTTATATCGATACAGATTAATTATATTGTTAATCCTCTTGGTATTGGGGGTGTCCTTACTGTCCCGATAGGAGCGACGGCTCCATAGCTCGTGCGAGCGTCCGTCAAATTCCCAATGAGAGACTAATTAGTTTTAGAGGTTTTCAACATGGCAAGAAGAATCACACCAGTCAATTATTCCGCTCGCGACTTCGAGTCCATTAAAAGCGAACTGGTGCAATATGCAAAGAGGTATTATCCTGAAACTTTCCGTGATTTTAACCAAGCCTCGTTCGGTGCGCTTATGTTGGATATGGTGTCGTATGTGGGGGATAGCCTATCTTTCTATCTAGATTATCAGGCAAACGAATCGTTTTTCGATACAGCTACAGAAAGAAACAATATTATTCGCCAAGCTAAGCAGATGGGGTACCAATATAGAGGAGCTTCTACGGCTACGGGCATGTGTGATTTCTATGTGGTTGTACCTGCAACTTCTACGGGACTTGGACCTAACAGCGCTTATTTACCAATTTTAAAACAAGGCACATCGGTAAGCTCAACAGGCGGCGGCGCCTTTATTTTGGCGGAAAACGTAAACTTTGGAGATACGACAAATCCCGTAACCGCTGCTCGTGTTAACCCTGATACGGGGGTTCCTACACATTATGCTGTAAAAGCGCGAGGAAAGGTTGTATCGGGAAGGATCGTTGTAGAGAATCACAGAGTAGGCGGCTTTCAGAGATTCAGAAAAATTCAACTCAAGAGTCGAGCAGTAACGGAAGTCCTTTCGGTTTTTGACGATCAAGGGCACGAATATACACAAGTAGACTACCTCTCTCAAGACGTGGTTTATAAAGAGATGGGAAATAGAGGTTCCACTGCCAACGATCAGGTCACCTCTGTTATGAAGCCGATTATTGTCCCGAGACGCTTCGTGGTTGAACAGACGGGAACTCGATCTTTTCTCCAGTTTGGATATGGCTCAGATTCCGAGATAACCAGTGATTCGGTGGCAGAGCCTTCTCAGATTGTTTTGAATCAAGTGGGTAGACCTTATATCGAGGATGTTAACTTTGACCCATCAAAGCTTTTGGATACCGATAAGTTTGGTGTTGCACCCGCGAACACTACGCTGACTATCACATATAGGACGAACGGTGGAGCAAATTCTAACGCAGCAGCACGAACCCTGAAGAGGATCCAGAATCCTATTGTGGAATGGAACGATAGAACAGCGGTTACTAGAAAGGTTGCTAGAGACGTGATTAACTCTATTGAGTGCAACAACGATGAGCCCATTGTTGGGAGCGTTGCAGACCCTTCAACAGCCGAGTTGAAGCGTCGGGCTATTGATCACTTTGCAACGCAAAACCGCGCAGTAACAGAGCGTGATTATGAAGCGATGGTGTACGCGATGCCCCCACAGTTTGGGGCGATAAAAAGGTGCAAAATTGTTCGTGACGATGACTCTTTTAAAAGAAATTTAAATTTGTATGTTCTTGCCGAGAATCGAAATGGCACGTTAGCTGAAGCAACCATGCCTCTCAAGGAAAATCTTAAAACGTGGATCAACAACATGAAGATGGTACACGATACGGTTGATATTATCGATGGTAGATTTGTAAATTTTGGAATAAAATATTCTATTATTGCCGAGCCCAATGTAAACAAATATGAGCTTTTAGACACTTGTAGCAGGGCACTGTCGCAATATTATGCTGAGCCTTCGTATTTCGGCGAATCTTTATATATTACCGATGTTTATTCGGTCTTGAATAAGATCGACGGAGTGGTTGACACATATGATGTGGAGTTTGTGCAGAAAGAGGGAGGAGCTTATTCAACCACGACATATTCTTTCAAAAGCAACATGTCTGCCGATGGAAGACAGCTATTGGTTCCCGATAATGTCTGCATGGAACTTAAGTTCCCCGGTACCGATATCGCGGGAGCAATTAAATAATGGCTATTAAGAGATATACTGCCAACGCAGAAACGACAATAACCAATGCTTTCAAGGCAGACTTGACTACACGAGGGACCGGAGCCAACATGGGCGCCGCCGATGTGCTAGAAATCTTTTCCATTTATGGGCAGGCAAGTGGCTCTTCAGCGGGCTTGTCTTCGGAATTGAGTCGGGCGCTGATTAAGTTCCCCGTTGACGATATACAGACAGATCGTAGTTCCAGCGTTATTCCTCGCAGCGGCAGCGTCAGCTTCTATTTGAAGATGTCTAATGCCCCCCACACCCAGACTAATCCCCGAGACATGTACCTCATGCTGAACGCCGTTACGCGAAGTTGGCAAGAGGGTACCGGCTTAGACATGGAACAGTATACTGATCTGACTTATGGAAAAGAGGGGGCTACATGGACTTACGGAGGTCTTACAGGCTCTTGGCAACATATGGGCGGAGATTTCGTTTCCGACCTAATCGATGCAGCAGCAGCCACTGCCACTATCACTGTTACTGACGCTGGTGCCTTGGTTGATGGTGAAACCTTTGTCATCGTTGACACAGCCGGGACTTCTCATACTTTCACAATCGAAACAGGAGACGATCTCGTCGCCGATAACAAGGTTGGCGTTCAAACGGCTAAAGCCGCTAGTAATGAGACAACCGCCGCCCTTCAATTTGCACTGGCTATCAATGATGCAACCTCAACTTGTGTAAACACCATAAGTGCGACACACAACAGTGACGCCACTACAACTCTTACGCAAAAAGTCTCAGGCATTCTCGGCACAAGGACAAATACGGACGGCGCGGCTGGCGTCACTATCGGAAACTTTACTGGAGGAGCAGGAAACCCCAATAAGTTTTACAAAGTTCATTTTGCCAATGGCACCGAAGATCTTGAGCAAGACATTACCCCACTGGTAGAAATGTGGGCAAACGATGTCGGAAACATTTACGGTGCGCTGGACAATTACGGATTGATGGTGAAGCTTACAGGAACTCAAGAAGCCTACAATGAGAATTACGCCACCTATGCCATCCCCAACGAGTCGGGCTCCGTAAAGTCTTATTACACCAAGAAATTCTTTGGCAGAAGTTCTGAATTCTTTTTCAGGAGACCGTATATTGAGGCACGATGGAATTCCTCAGACAAAGATGATCGTGGAAATTTTATGTATAGTAGTTCTTTGGCTCCCGGCGTTGATAATCTTAATACTCTTTACCTTTACAATTATGTACGAGGTCAACTGAAAGATATCCCCGAGATTGGAACAACTGGCTCCATTATGGTCAGTCTCTATTCTGGATCAGCCGACGATACAGCACCTTCGGGAGCGGCTTTGCAGCTAAGTATAGGCGGCGGCGTCTCAATCGCTGCTGAGACCTATGCTACTGGCGGATGGCTTGAGACAGGAATCTATACCTGCTCTTTAGCAATCACTGCGGCTGCGACTCCATTGGCAACATTGTATGATGTTTGGTCAACAGGCAGCATAGTGGACGGGGATCATTTGAAGACGAGATTTCACACAGGCTCTATCACACCGACATCTCTAGAATCTTCCAACATAAACCCTGCCACCGAATATGCCTTGGCAGTTACCAATTTGAAGCCGATTTATTCTCAGAAAGAGACAGCCCGTTTTAGACTTTATGCTCGCGAAAAAGGATGGAATCCAACTATTTACACTAAGGCGACCACAGATATTCAGAATACGATAATTGAAAGCGCGTCTTATACAATTTATCGGATCGCCGATGATTTAACTGTGATTCCATACGGAACGGGCAGTGATCTTAGCACGCAACTTTCGTTCGACGTAAGCGGCAATTATTTTGATTTGGATATGGGGATGTTAGACACTGAATATGCGTATGGTTTAAAGTTCGCTTTCTATAATGGAGCGATAGGAACATGGGTTGAGCAGTCAGACGTATTCAAATTTAGAGTCGAAGAGCCACAGACGTAGGATGATTAGGAATGGGAACTAAAGATTTATTTGACAAGGGAACACCCTTTAAAATTCTAACAAGTACCGATGTCCAAAAAGCCACCGAAAAGGTGGAGTCTCCGAGAAACTTAAGGGCTAAAATTGAAGAAAAGGGTCGGTTTATACCCCAGATCGACTATAACAATCCTGCTGAATTTGTTCGTTTTGGTTCTGCTGAAAAATATTATGAAGACGCCTTTGACCGAATAACAGACAATTTTCCCTACGACGGGTCAGAGGCAGAGCAAGTTGAATTCTATAATAGCTCTTCTTATCTTGACCTTTATGTTTTTGACAAAGAATATCCAAGAACTACTGGTTACGCGACAATTCACAGTGAGGGATATACTGCTGCCGGAGTTCAGGATGGGTGGGTAAGGGTTCACCCTCTCGATCAAGAATACATCATCATTAAGGGAGGACCCCACACAGCTTCTGGCGGGATGCCGTCAGGCTCGCTAGGGACTCAGTTTACGGGAGCGAACTATTATAACACAGATATTTATACGACCGACAGGGAGTATCAGGGAACAAGGACAGGAACAAGACTTTCCAATCTTCGATATAGCTTGTCTGATGGCGTATCAGTTGAATTTTGGTTGAAGAAAGATGGATGGCAGACAACCAGTACCGACACCATCAATAAAACGGCTATTTTTGATCTGTGGAATGGCGAGGTCACTGGAACTGCGGTTGGATCGAGCGTATATGACCACTCCCAGTATGGTCGTCTTTTAATTTATCTTTCGGCAAGTGGACCAGTTGGGACTGGAACCGGAGGACTGTATCCTTTTGGTGTCCATTTAGCATCCGGCTCCACTGTTTGGGATTTGCAGTTTGGTGCAAATATAACCACTTCATCGATGGACGGTGATTGGCACCATTTTGCCTTCACGTTCCAGTCTAGCTCTGACAACAGTTCTTTGGAGGCAAAATTCTTTCACAGTGGTGCCTACGTTGAAGCCTCTAGTTCGGGAGATATTGGAACCTTTGGCGAAGTCACGGGCTCGCTAGTCGCTCACTTAGGCTCTTTACAAACAACACCTTCTGGTAATGCTTTTGCCGCTTATGCATATCCCGTGACCACATGGAAGGGTTATGGCGGTCTCAAAGCTTCGATGGATGAGTTCCGTTACTGGAAGACAACCCGAACTGCCGAGGACATTGGTTTAAATTATTTCCGACAAGTTCGCGGCGGAACAAATACAGATCCAGCAAATGCAGATTTGGGTGTTTATTATAAGTTTAACGAGGGCATCACCGGTACCAGTTCTACTGACTCTATTGTTTTGGACTATAGTGGTCGGATCTCCAACGGTACATGGTTTGGATATCCCGGCTCTGCTGCGAGAAACACGGGCTCAGCCATGGTGTCTGCTTCAGCTATTTTAGAGGAGTGGGAAGACCCCATTATTCGCCCAAACAACACTACCCTGAGCAACAAAAGAAGCAGCCTCATAGAATCCGGTAGTATTTTTGACGATACTCATAACGCTACTCTCTATAATCGTATTCCAAGCTGGATCATAGAGGAGGATCCGGGCACGCTCAAGGACATGATGCAAATCATGGCGAGCTACATGGACACTCTTCATCTCCAACTCGAATCATTGCCTCACTTAAAAGATATGACATACGCGAGTAGTTCTGTGAAAGCGCTCCCAATGTCGAATCGCCTCGTAAACAATTGGGGGCTGGAAGCTCCAGAGATTTTTGCCGAGGCAGATATTCTGGCTCAAATCATGAGCCGCGATGAGGTGCGCAATTTTGACCTTAACTTGGACGAGATTAAGAACAGAATTTATAAAAATATTTACAATAACCTAGTTTATATCTACAAATCCAAGGGGACGCTAAAGTCTTTTAGGAATCTTATTCGTTGTTATGGTGTTGGGGATGATATTGTAAGGCTCAATCTTTACGCCAACAATGCAACGCACAAAATAAGGGATAATTACGAGCCCTCTGCGGTTCGAAAAAATTACGTTAACTTCAATCATCCAGATAGTTTTAACGGAGTTGTGACTCAGCAATCTCAAAGTTCAAACCCTAGTGCGAACAACGTATCTTATGTGTCTGGCACAGTTAACGAATATCTGGCAACGACTGCCGAATTGGATGTTATTTTTCCGAAGAAAACAAGTGATGCGGGAAGTATTTCTTGGTTTGATACCAACTTCCTTTCATCATCGATTTTTGGAACTCACCGCCTTCTCATAGATGGCGAGGTGAATGAGCCCGCCTTTGAGCAGGCTGCTGTTGTAGATGATTATTCATGGAGTCTGTACGCTGTTAGACCAGAGGAAAACTCCAGTGACGCTTATCTGGTGTTTAAATCCAACCGAGGTGCAAAGCCAGATTTCTATCTTACCTCGGCTATCTATCCTGATCTTTATGATAATGAGCGTTGGAACTTTGCTGTTCGCACTAAAAATGTAAAATATCCTGTATCTGACGGGGCTTCTGGATCGGATGCTGGAAATTCGACTGATTTTGATATCGATGACACTTATCTCAAGCTCGAACTTTATGGTGTCAATTATGATGCGGGCTTGTTGAAGAACGAACTTCTCCTCACCTCTTCGGCATTGACCGCTAGTGCCTATCTGACCGCCGACCGCCGATACTATGTCGGGGCAAGCAGGACTAATTGGACTGGATCTGTTAACGTTCGCAGTGATATTAACGCGGCTTCTTTGCGACACTGGGAGAGTTATCTTGCAGATGAAGCAGTTCAGGCTCATGGTCGAGACCCCAATAATTTTGGTTCTCTTCGCCCCTACCGCAGCACATATCTGATGCAGTCTGCCTTAACGGGTACATGGGTCCCTCAAATGGCGACCTTGGCTTTAAA
>CEUI01005167.1_pt1 | contig 24094 bp, 25 predicted proteins | sample 531411 | NCBI WGS metagenome assembly CEUI01 (sample SAMEA2622841, study PRJEB7988) | marine metagenome | isolation source: saline water (ENVO:00002010), including
TATGCGCAGTCCGTCGCTAGATGAGGATCGAATAAACCCAGTTTTCGTTATTGCTGCTCTAGCGTCACCTGATTTAGCGTATACATAAGTCTCACTATATCCTTGATCGTTACTAATAGGAGCTAGAATCAAGCTACCAGATCCAGCACTAAACGAAGATGACTCTGCACTATCTTCTGCTGCCAACCGTCTCCAAGGATAGTTTGAAGCTGTAGTATCTCCGTTGAACTGAGCAAGGATTGATGACCCTGAAGTTAACGAGGAAGATGCTTCGCACGTTATTTTGTACATAACATCTGCATCACCATTTACTGTTATTGTTTCTCCTGCGGTAAAATCACCATCGACATCTATAGTATCCACCAAAGTAAAAGGAATCAGGTCAGTATTACCGACTTCTTTATACAATGTAGCTGACCCTGAACTAATTGCTGCTGGCGTTATATCTATAGATGTTATATTACTAACATCGTCTTGATAATATACTCCTCTTATGTCTTGTAGCTCTCTTTTCCACAGTGATCTTGAAATAGTACCAAATCTAGAATCTGCACTACTGCTAGAAAGAGACCCTAAAGACGAACAAGTTATATCAACTGTTTCAACTGTTGAATAATCAAAGGAAAAGTTACAAGCAGTCACTCTACCTGACCCTGATGGATTATCTGGATCATAATATATTCTGCCGTTAGAAAATGTTATATATCCTCGCACGAATGAGAAGCTACTAGTACCTGTGCTGTGGTAGCTTACCAAACCTGTATCGTCAGTAAACTTTACTCTGCCTTTGTAAGGAGCCCACTTTTCTGCCTCAAAAGTACCAACAGCAGCCCCTAAAGAATCTTTAAATTCTGCTTTAAAGTAGGACTCGTCATTACTGTTACTTCCATGCCTAGCAAACATATATAGACCTAATTCTTCGTTGAAGTCTACTGTAGTAGTCGCTGTGCGAGTCACGTTAGTACTAGTATCTACAATTGTTGTTTGATTTGATGGATCGTTTGAGTCCGCCCATGAAGACCATGGATTTGTGGCAAGACCTCCTGTAGATACCCACAAATAGTACCTGTTCATAAAAGCATAAGTATTCGAAGCGTCAACTGATATTAACCTGTTCTGACCACTTTCAGTGTGTACTATAACGTCAGCTTCTGTACCAGACAATAATGCATAATCCATTGTCTCATTGGCAGCGGTCAATACACCATCTCTATTCTTCATTTTCTGCGATACGTAATAAGTACTTTCGTCTCCATTAATAGTTAATGCCGCAGATATGTCTGACTTGTATTCTATCCAGTATTTTTTATCCGTGTTTCCATCAAGTCCGGTAAACGATTTTCCACCTTCTTCTACATCCCACTCTAACGTACTGACTTTTTCCCATCCTTCTTTGCCTTCTCCTTTTTCTACCTGCCATAGCATTATATGGACGCTGACAGAGTTAATAGCACCAGTCGTTCCAATAAGCTGTAAAGAGGTCATATTATCAACCGTATTCGTCCAGTATTGCGACTGATCATGTATTTCGACTGTACCCGAATCCTCAGACAGTAACCCTCTGACTAATTTGTCTGTGTCACTAGATCCAGTAATAGTACCTACAGATAGAGTAGGGCCACCTGAAGGAGTTTCAGCTAAAACCATAAACGGCTGATCATCCGAACGAGACGCAGCATGAGTAGATGCGCCTGTCATTCTAAACTTGTCATAGTTATTTCCAACGTCGTTGTTGAACGTCATTCTTACTTGACTCGTAGTGACAAGAGGTCTAGCGTATATAGCGTACATATAGTCATAATTATCTATATCCAATCCGGTCAAATCAATAGGGTTTGTAGTTAGATTAATTAGACTGTGGTCTTGGTCGTAGATAGATGTAGCTTGGACTGCACCACTTATATTTATAGAATTTGATATTGCCTGAATATCACCAAGGTAATTAGTTGCCGTCTCTTCACACGTTATAGCTGTTCCATCATCATCATCGACAGTAGTATAATTAAATCCTGTTGCGCCTGATATGGGTAATCCGTTTCTTAACCATTGTCTTGTGATAAATGGTGTAGGTGATCCGGTGTAAGTGCCAGTAGTGCAAGTTAATAATTGACCGATACCAGTACCACCAGAAATAACAGGATATGATAAAACTGTTGGGCCTTCATCATTATTTGTTTGATAACCACAAGTACCACCGCCTTGAATCCAATTTTCTGTAAAATTAAATTCTGATTCGTCGCCTTGAGCTAAAATTGTAATAGCGATATTTACGCGATTAACATTAGGTATAGTTGCAGCTACTTCTATAGAAGAAGCGACATTATTATCTAGCATCCATTGTAGATCTCGTAAGACGGCCTCTTCGATTCTCAATAAGTTAGAGCTGACTGACGGTATAGACCTCAATAAATATTGTGTTTGGCTTCTATATTGAAATGCTTTGTCATTCTCAAGAATATTACCCCAGTAATTGAGACTGGTATTCTGTGACCCGTCATCTTGTTCATTGCCGCCAAACAGTGACAAATAAGCAGCAGTATCTAAACCACCAGTTAGGCTGACAAATCCATTCTCTATGCAAATTTCACCGTCATCATTTGTTTGAAATAAATATACATCACTCATTTAATTATTTGGCCCCGTATTACTACCACCAGACTGTACTCCACCATGTGTATGGCTGTTAAGCTCTTTACTATTAAGTACCAATGAATTAGGCGCTGTTATATCGCCGCTACTATCTATAATTACACCATTGATATTAACATTACCACTTGAATCTATTTTAATAAAACCTGATCCATTATCAAAATCAACATCACCATTACTTGCTATGCTTATAGTTCCCAAACCATTAGTTAAGGCTATTTTACCATTTTCAAAAAGTGTTGCAGAGGCTACAGCGTTATTTAATAGAATTTTGCCAGTTTCAAAAAATGTCCCCTCAGCGATAGAATTATTAACTTTAATTATTCCTTCAGGGGTGATAGTCGCAAATCCAAATTCATTATCTATTTGAATGTTTTTATCATTCTTTAGCCAAACTTGAGAAATTGATTCGCCGCTTTCATTTCTAGCGTAAATCCTCTTTCCACCGGCTAAAGTTACTGGCGTGTTTATTGGGTCATGATAACCAACAGCAGACATGCGACCGGTTTGTATTTGGCTCAAAGCCGCTACATAGTCACCAACTAAAGGAAAAGAATCATCACCTGGCGCCGAAAAGTGCTCGAGTGTTTTAAGAGGTCTGCCACCTATATCGACTTTCACGTCACTTATCGGAGTATTAAAACGCTCGGTTCTAATAAATGATAAAAGTTTACTTACTAATCCCACGGCATTGACTCCGGCACTTTACCGGAAAAACTTCCCGGTATAACTAAATTTATTACAGCCTTAGTAGCTGTTGATGTTCTTATAAAATTTACACCACGAATTAAAAATGTGTAGGCATTAAAAATCATTGCATCTGGAGCTTTTAAAGATATAAAGTCCCCTACTTTCCATAGTTGACCGGTAGATGTACGCCATGTATTAACCTCAACTGAGTATTCTACTGCATTTGCAAACATATATCCGGCTTTAGCCTTTGCAGTTGTTTGTACCTGTGCAATATTTTCGGCATCATTTGCATAAAAAGTATAAGGTCTGGTTACAGTAGGTAATCTATCATTTTTAACCGAAAACTGTCTAACTCTATACCCTAATAAATAAGGTTGAAGTGCTGTAATATGACTATAGTATTCCTGCTCTCTAAAAGATGGCGAAACATCCAGTAATGGCTGAAATCCTTGCTCTAATGTTGCTGCTAATTGACCTAATCCAGAAGGGCCAAAAACATTATCAGGACTACCCGGCAGCGGTGATTCTTGATAAAAAACAAGTTCACCGCTTGGATCATTTGATATAATTAGGTTTCTTTGACGTGCCAATCCTGCTAAAAATGGCATGACTCTTTCGTTAGGCTCTATTGCCACTGCTTGCTTAAATACAGCGGCATCGGCAGCACCTACTCCCCCGATGGCCTGAACGCCAAAGGGTATTCCAAGGGAATAAGCTATATCGACAACTCCAACATTAACAAACTCTAATTGATAATCATCATTGGGCGCAAATGGCGTACAATCTTGCAATACTCCAGGTGTAGCATATCCCGACACACTGACGGCTTTTCTGTCAGCTTCAATAGTTGGACGAATAGCCACGACTGTACCTGTAAACCTTGTTTCACCACCTACATAAATTTGTATAGGCTTATATGTAAAAGGTTTAAAAATATCTTTAAAGGCAGGAAAAACAGAGTCAAAAGGTGCATTAAACTTAAAGCTCGATATACCGTCAAATCTATCCTGAATACTTAGAGATTCCCAAAACTTAAAAATTTGACCATCTATCTCTATACTTGTTTCATCATTTTGAATAACAGATAAATTCTGACTTAAATCATTAGGCTTTATTGGATTAGCAGGAATTGTTAAAGAAACACCAGCTATTAAAGGCTCAGTAACTCCAGGATTGGCATTCTTAATTAAACTTGCCTGATTGCTAACACCATATTTCTTACGAGAAATATTTTCAAATGTATCGCCGGATGTTGTTATATACTCAGACATAATAAACTATTTCGCGACCTTTGGGGATTTCTAAAATTTCTGATCCGGTAAGATTATTGGAGTCGATAAAAAAATCTAATTGCTCGTCAATCTCTCCATAAAGTTGCCCCACTAAATCTACCATTGTATGTGATCTATCTGTCGTAAATCTTCTTTCCTGCAAAAGTGTAAAAGAAATCTGAACAAGGAAACCAGCAGTTATAGCTACTGCCTCTTGTAAGCCTTGATAAGCCTCACCAGTGTCTATTATTTCTAAACTTGTAAAATTTTCTTCTCTCCATTCTGTGACCTGATCAAACATATTAAATAATAAATCAGCAGAATTAATTGCCTCTGTACGCGTCTTAAACTGATTGTTCACCGAAGAGATAAGAGCGCCGCTTACATAACCTTGAGCGTATAAATCAGCGGTGTGAAATTTATTATTGACTCTTGAATCATTGCCAGACTGAACAGCAACTCCATTACCAGAAATTAGTGACTCTACTAAATTTCCGTAGCCCTCTAAACGATCTGTAATAGATGTTAATGCACGCCCCGGAGCTTGTATAAGTTCTAAAGTCTGAAAAGCCAAAGTTATTGGAGTGTCTACGAGAATTTCAATACTTTCATTTATCGCATTATTAATGGCATTAAATTGTCGTCGTACATTGTCCTGAGTGTCAGCAACTACTTGTAGTGCATTTTTAGTAGTCTTTAAAACCTGCTGAAAAGCGTCTATAAAAGTTACTTCCTCAATTGCAGAATCTACATCAAGTAAGTCGCCAAATTGTCCACTTGCACCCTCGCTAAAATCTTTAATTGCCCCTAGTGCCCCTGTTGTAGGGTCGCCTTGATTAGTAGGGTAAATTATGCCTGTAGTTTCCCAGAATAGAACCTGAAATATTGCTTGATTTGCAGCCGTTTTTAAATTGTCTATTCTTTCTATAGTACCGAATGGCACCACATCACGCAAACCATAGATAGGATGATCAAGTTGACCTACACCAGACTCTAAAAGAGCATCCAAAAAAGCATTAGATTCTAAATCGTAATCAGAACCCCAAAAGAAAATATTAAGAGGGAAGCGCCGCCCCGAATGTCCATTGTCCTGTATGTAAGTTCCGTTTACTTCAGGAAACTCAAAAGCTGAGGTTCTTTTATCAACATTCATACTTACATCTTCATAATCAAAAGTAATACGATTACCCGATGGAGTGATATAAGCAGCTTGCTTTAGTCTTCCTTCCCAAGTCATTTTTTAAAATCCTCCTGTTTTTTCTATGGTTACATTAGGATTTAAATCACCATCCGGCTTGGCTTGCAGTCCTTTTTCTGGACTAATAATTACCTTATTAGTAGAATCATTTCTTAAATTTTCTGAACGCTCAACCGGTGAAATTATAACAGGCTCTACTATTGGGGCTGGCGTTGTGTCTATTTCCACATCTTCCACAACTGGTCTAAGATCGGGTTGACCGCTTAGAGTTCGACCAATATCACCACCACCTTTAATACCAAGTAAGCCCTTGCCACCAGGGGCAAAAAATCTAAGGTCATCCAGTTCCTGAAAAATCTCAACGGCTTTAATTCCAGTCGATACGACATCTTTAAAAAGCTTAGCAAAGCTAGTCATAAAACCGATAATTTCCGGCTTACTGTCTCTTATCTGTTGCGTTAGATCCTTGAATAACTTCTTTATTTGACCACTTTCGCCTTCAAAGAAATCAATCTTTACGCCCTCAATAGTACTCATTAACTCATCGAAGGCGCCTGTAGCATCATCACGAATAAATGCGGCCATATCTTTGACCGTTCCATTTGCGTTTTGTAACTCAATTCTAAATTTGCGGGCTTGATCGACTCCGGTATCTAAGAATTTAGAAACTGAGGCAAGAGGTATTTTGCCAAAAATCGCCTCTGTTATCCCTAATTGTTGCCCCGTTCCAAAACCTTTTAAACTTTCTTTTAATTCATCAAGTATATCCAGTGGGTCTCTTAAGTTACCCTCCATATCCAACATCTGAATATTGAGATCTCGTAATACTTTGGCGCTTTCTCCGGTAGGTGCTGCTAGTTTAACGAAAATATTTTTTAATGCTGTAGCAGCTCTTGTAGCTTTAATGCCAGAACCCGCTAGTGCAGCGGCCATAGCGTTTACCGTTTCCATTTCAATTCCAGCAGCGGAAGCAATAGGAGCAGAGTCTTTTATAGTTTCAAAAAGGTCTTCAAGAGTAGTATTGGCAATGACTGTTGTTTTAGTCATCACATCAGCAACACGATTGAGATTTGCTAACTTCTGTACAGAATCATCTGACTCAAGCCCAAATGATCCAAGTGAATCGGTTAAAATATCGGAAGTTCTTGCAAGCTCATTACCTGAAGCAGTAGCCATATCAATAGTTAAGGGAAGTGCAGCAATAGCATCATTGGCACTAAATCCAGCCATTGCCAAGAAGTTAAGAGCTTGAGCAGCTTCTGTGGCTGTTTTTTCTGTAGTTGCACCCGCATCCATTGCAGCTTTTTTAATAGCCTCAAAGTCTTTTGATCCTCTACGAATACCGCCAAATCTTGCAGCAGCTTCTGAGATAGCGCGCTCAAATTGCATACCAGTTTTAGTAGCATCAACAAGAGCTAATCCCATTGCAGTAGTACCAGCAGCAATAGCACCGACACCAACCTTAATCGCTCCACTAAATTTACTAAAACTCATTTTGGCGCGCTTAAAATCTCTATCTGCTGATTGTGCAAAACGGTTAACATTGTTTTGCATTTTTCTTAAAGGCTTAGAAAATTTATCTACACCTTTAAACTCTGCTTCTACTGCAAATTTATTTGCCATTGTTTAAATATCTCTCTAGCTCTGGTCTTAAACCTTCATAAAAAAAACGAATCTCAGAAGCCTTTAAAGTCCGGCAGTCTGGCAAACCGCTATATTCTCTAGTGATCTGCCTTAACATGCTACGATATACCACAACGGCCCTATTTCCGCCGCGTGGAATACCGTTTACTAACTTAGTACGGACTAGGCCATAAAAAGCCTTAAAATAGCCCGACAAACTTTAAGATCTGCATTTTTCATTTTTGCAAAAGTTCCTGAAGTGGTCTTTGTTAGATCTGCTAAAATAGCGTGCATGGCTTGATGATTACCTTGAGATTTATCGCCAGCCATAAAACTAGCGCCGTCCATTTCTCTAAATGTCAATGGTTTGCAATCTGATCTATGAGGCACGTAAATAGGTTCCGAATTTTCATTAAAAGTTAAATGACCATACATAATAGCCTTAACTACTACATCTTTTATATCATTAAAACTTTCTTGCTCTTCTTGATCTCTGCAATCTGTGTCAATATCAAAATTTACACAGAAATTATCGAACTCTAATTCTGCCTGTTCTTTTGCAACTTTTACTTCTTTCATCTTTAATCCTCATTACCCAATTTTAAAAGGAACTCCGCACCATAAAAGGCCGAGGGCAAGGGTGAACCGCAGAGCTCCGAGGATACCTTTTTATTGTTGAGTCAGATTACCTGGGCCCATTAGAGTAATATCAGCTGTAGTAGCCTGAGTGCTCATTGGTGCCTCTTCAACAATTTGACCTAAACCCTGCCATACTGCACCGCTTACAAGCGTAACAGCAATAACAAAGTAATCTTTCATATTTTGTAGATCTTGTAAAAACTCTTGATCATTGCGAGAATCATCAATAGAAATAGTTAAGCCACTTAATGACCAACCCGTTCTAGTTTTAATTAAGCGACCTGATCCATCACCGTTAGATTGATGTTCATTCTCAAAACCACCAAGTTTTCTTTGTACGTCTGCGTCTGCTGCAACGGGGAATAAACGTCCGTTCAGTGATGCGCTTTCAATAGAGCCACCTATACTCATTTTCATTTATCCTTATGCTACAACCGCTGAAGTTCCAAAGAAGAAACCAAAGTCAAGATCGATTGAAATAATATTAGTGTTACCAGATAGTTGAACAACGATTAAAATATTTAATCTCTTTGGATTCATACTATCAATTTCAGCTTGTGTCTGAGTCTTAGCAGTTGCAGGATCAGCAATTAGAGCTTCCATGCCAAGATTATCAATTAAAGCAGATACCGCTGCTATTGCCATTGAAGGCTTTTTAGCATCTCTGTTAGTTGTAGGCTGATCATTTGGAATTAGCGGCGCGCCATCCCATTCAGGAGTGTTAAAAATCAGATCAACATTATAAATGATATTCTGAAGTTTAACAATATCAACAACATAACGATAAGCCGGAACAACCTCGCCTGTCGGGTGATAGAATGTTACTGTATCAGCTAGATTAATGACATTATCTTTTACAATAATTGAAGAAATACCAGCTTTTATAGCCACATCTCTTTGAGTATAATTCCACTGTTCAGCATCAGTACCAGCAGTGATACTCGCAACCTGCTGAGATCCATAGTCATGAGCTGGATTAGAATTAGCCAAACGTGAAATTTTATTGACTGCTGCCGCTGCAATAACAAAAGGCAAGTTATTAGATCCAGGTGCAGGAATTACTGCATTAGTTCTATCTGTCTTTCTTGCGTCACCAATTGTAGTAAGCGTTGATAAAGTAGCCTCACTTGTACCGGTAAAAGCGACCAAAGGCTTACGAGTCAAAGCACCCCAACGAGTCTCTCCAAAAGTTGAGTATTTATTTAAGCTAGCCGAGTCGGTTAACTCCATACAGTTAATTACAAGAGTTTCCCAAACATCACCAAACTGATTTAATGCAGCGTCAACATCTGGGTTACCTGAACCGCCTGAAACCTGAGTAAATGCAAATGTTACGCCTGTATCATCTGGGCCAACTATTGACATATTAACATCATTGGCGCTTGCACCTTGCCATTTTACAGTAATGCCTACCTTAGTAGTGTCATCGGAAGCAACAACCGGAACATCTAGGTTAGCATTAATTGCTGTAGTCATTGCAGTTACAATATCTGCAACTGTATCACCAACATTAACAGCAAAAGATTCTGAAAGAACTTCATTAATGTTAACTCTGAAAGATCCAGCTTTTGTAACTGCTCCAGAAGGTGTAATGTCACCAGTTGCAGCTACTGAACCACCATCATCTTCAAGAGGGTAAACAGTTACAGGGATAGTCCCTACACCATTTCCATTAACAGGAAATAATTCTTTAGCTACTAAATGTAGCGGTGATCCGAAACCATAGTTTTCACCGACTTCCTTAGCACTTGTTACTTGTGCTTTATTCGTTGAAAAGACTGCGCTTGTAGAGCCTTGACCCACAACCGCTATTCGCTGCGGAAGTAAGGACACTCGCCCCTCACGCAAGTCTCTAAACGTAGTCTTGATTCCTACCACGCGGGCTACCGCGGATGGATCAACTGCGCTTGATATTGCCATTTTTTTCTCCTTGTTTTTTTACTCCGCATAGCGGTTGTTATAAAGTAAAATCTATTTCTAGTTCGGCAAGTACTTTGCCATCTTCATCACGTTGTAAAGTAACGTCTATAATTTCTAAATTTTCTGGAACGTACTGAGGGCTAAATTCATTAAACTCTACATTAAGCGCAAGTCTAACAGCCCAAATTTGAATTAAATTATTTTCTGGCAACTCAGGTTGAAAAGCCTGTATTGAATCCGGCCACCTCGTACCAACTAAACCACGCAACTGTAAATAGGAATTTGTGTCAGCCATTAAAATATTGCGAACAAGCCTTAATCCTCTTTGAGCGTTTAAAGCAGATTCACGATCCCCTGTATTATGTCCACCTTCTGAATTATTACTTGCAACACCTAAAGCATAAATATCAATATTGTAAGTAGTTCCAGACCTTTGACGCTCTACAGTGTCACCTAAAGACTTATCAAAATTACTCGAGTCATACCAAACATTTACAATCGGAGTAGAATCAGATTGATCATTAAGCCATTTTTCCCAAGGCTGAGCACGTTCTGTATATATTTTAAGATTCCATAGTTCAGGATCTTTACCGGCAGCAGTAGCCAAGCTCATTTGATTTGATACTTCATTGGCTAAAATTTGGGCAATCTGATCCCTGACGACTTCAAAATTATCTTGTTTATCAATTAGTTCTTGAAGTAAAATTGTCATGGGTTATAAACCTCTAATAAGCAGGTTACTATACCAAGTGCTCTATCTGGATTTGATTGTTGAACTTTAAATTTATATGGCAATCCATTGATGTCATCAAAATCAACTATCCAAGGTTTCATAAGATTATCAGAAATACCCCTTGGAATATCACCCAAAACTGATGCTCTAAGCGTTGAGATACGTATCGCAACAGAAGCAAGGCGACCGCTAACGGCCTGTCCTGTATCGGGGTCAATAATGGCGCTTATATCGTTACTATATCCAGTGAAGCTTGCGGCTACACCATCCGGGTTAATAACTTTTATAGGCCACCCAAAACCCATGACACCATCCTCTAAGATGAATGCCAAGTCTGCTTCTGCTGCGCTACGTAGGCTCATCGTTTACAACTTCTCTATAACGCCATATTCTACAAGGCTTTTTAATGCCTCAGCGCCGCCTTTAAAATATTCTGCCTTAACTTCACAGCCTTCAGACAAAATACCTTTTAGAGATGTAATAGATTTACCTTTAGATACGACATAGTTACCGACTGCTTGATCGGCAGCGGTAACAGTGTCGGCATCTGATTTTTTAGCTTTCAGATCTTTGTAAAGTTCTTTAAGTTCCGAAACATTCATTCCGTCAATAGAACCAACATCAAGGCCCAACTCCTCAACTAGGCCACTGATAGCTTCTTTTAATTCTGTCTTATTCATAATATAACCCTTAAATTAATTATGATGCGTTAGTTTCCAAGCAGCCGTATGTATCAATAGCTGTAGGAATAAGTAGCGGTCTTGAACCAACCATACCAAAAGCTTGCTCACCATCTGGAGAAATCCAAGCGTTAGTAGTTAGGTCGGACTGGGCTGCAACACTCGGGAAGCGGCTCGGTAGACCTGGGATAAGGCTAGTTGAGTTCATGCCTAGCTCGCGTGCAATATTAGGAATTGCGCCAAAAGTAGCATCAAGACGACCTTGAGAGTCACGCAAAATTACTTTTGAAGGATCAACAAACTGAACTTTATTGCCACTCTGTGGATCTTTATAACGACCGCCATAAGTCCAGCAATCAATTTTAAAGTTACCCATGTCAAGAGTACCACGGTAATTACCGCCGCGAGTACCGCCTACAGGCATAGAGGCAATTTGTCCAAGATCTGCGCGTCTAGTGTCTAAACGGTCTTGTATATCTGTATTTTGTATCATTGCCTCAAAAGCATCTTCTCCAAAAATACCTTGATCGACATCGCCTAAACCATCGTTACGTATTTCATTAGCTAGGCTATTCAAGTCCTGTATTGGAGTCTCAGAACCGCCGCCCCATGCATTGCCAGCAGTAGGGAAGTGTGAGGCTTTAGGACTGTAATCAATAGAATAAACTGCGTTACCGTTTTCATCATTAAGTACAACAGTACCAGTTTGCAAGACTTGTGAAGCTTGTAACTCAATAGATCTGTTAATTTTGCGAGCAATCTCCCGCATATTACTAAAAAATTGACGTGTAAGGCTTCTTAAAAATGAAACATCCTCAAAAGGATTCATTCCTGGCTGACGCTTAATTAGATCGAAAGCATTAAGAGCAAACTTTTCTTTGTGAATTGGCGGAACAAAGCTTTTGTTTGTGTAAATATCTTTAGAGTTGTTTCTTGCACCAGCAGATAGGTCTTGAATAGCAATTGAAACATCTTCATCGCATCTTTCAATATCAATTTCTACTGTTTCAGATCGGTGAATATTTTCAGCGCGAACTTGAAAAAGGCTTGACAAGAACATAGTTGCAGGGGCATCTTGGAAATAAGCCTCAAGCATTCTTTTTGTAGTTGAATCACTCATTTAATTGACCCCTTACTGGTTATCTAGGATGTTAAGTTCTTTTACAGAACGTGGAATAATACTGTAGTCGCGCAGTTCGTCAATAACATCTTTATCAATGTTTGAATCATCGCCATCAGCATCGATTACAAGGCGCTCAAGTCTTACTTCGCCTTTTACGATTGCGCGTATAGCAACATCGCCAGCGCCAGCAGCAGTAACATCATAAGATACTACAGCCTTAGGAATGCCGTTTTCATTAGTAGATCCACCTTTTACATAAGGTATATACTTAAGAGATGAGCTATCTACCGCAAGAATAGTACCTCTAACAACAGTACCAGCACCGCCAAAAGTTAGAAGTCCGTCTTCTTGGCAAGCGTCTTTATAAATAACGTTACCAAGTTCAATATTAGTAATTACTGGATCAGGCATTATTTAACTCCGTGAATGTAAAGATCATCGTTTGAACCAACAAGGGACGCAGCTAATTGCTCTCCGATTGTTGATGTAGGCTCTTCATCAGTTGAGCCAAGTTTAATATCGTCAGAATCTTCTTTATGAGCTTCTATATCCTGCTTAGCCATGCCAGCAGTCATATATTTTGCCACAAGAGTCTGATCTTGCATAGTTGCACCTGTTTCAATAGCATCAAATGCCAAATCAGCCGCATTGCATTCTTTAGCCATATGCACGTGGGCAAGAACGCGTGAACGCTCTTCCTGAATACCTTCGTCCTTTGCAGCGGCAAACAACTCAGGATGTTGTGCTTTTAGTTCGTCTATATCCATTATTTTGGACTCCTTTGTATTGTTGCCGCTTTCGGCAGTTTGATTATTGACAAAACCGTCAATCATTCCATTTTCTAAAGCCTCTTGTGCAATGAGTGTACCCCCCTGCCCAAAGTCTTTGGAAACTTTTTTAGCAGATATACCGCGACCACTTGCGATAGTATCTATAAAAACTTTTTCTATTGGATCAATGCTTTCTCGTATTGCTTGGACACCTTCAGCCGTTTCAGGATCTGGCGCTTTATTAGGTGCATTTGAACTTGTTACTTTAACAATATTATTACTTTTGCCAATAGTAGCCATAACACCGATAGACCCAACGCGGGAAAGGCTATTAACAGCCTTTATCTCTTTTGCTTGCGATGCTAATCCATATGCTGCGCTTGCTGCCATTTCTCCAACAATTGCATATACTGGCTTTTTTGAATCTCTTACTGCTTCCATTGTTGCCATCCACTCAGCCCCAGCTTGACCGCCAGGGGAGTTTAATACCATATCAATAGATTTTACATTTTGGTCATTGTTAGCAGCTTCTATGGATGTTCTTATTTCTGAGTAAGTAGTATTTCCACCGCCAAAAAACCTAGCCATTAAATTAGGCTGGTTACTAAGAACCCCATTTACAGGGATTATTGCTTTATTTCCAGAAGTTTGTAAATTTAAAGAACTTTCAGGACTATCGCTTAATCTAGCTTCAAAATCCTGTTGCTCTGCGATAGTAGGTAATTGACCTGCATCACATGCAGATTGCATAGCGTCAAAAGCACTTTTTTCTAAAAGCCACATTTTACTAAATCCTTGTTTGTTAATATTATAACCATAATCAATAATATTTCAATCTATATTGATTTTATCAATAATTAAAATGAGATAACCTTTTTAAACGTCCGGTAAATCACCTTTTACTGGCTTTAAACCAGCAGCTCTTTTTATTCCTTCATACATTTTACTTTGATTGTCTTTTGTTGCCAATTCTTCTAAATTCACTACCACCGCTTTTGCAGACAATGACTGAGTAATTAATACGGTAAAATCCCCTGTAGGTGGTAAAAATAAACTCTGACCAGATACCCTGGGGAATAAATTGCCCTGCACAACAATATCGCCGTCTTCTTCAGGGGCTTTAATCTTCCACCCTAAATCAGTCCTTAAGAAAAAGTATGGGGCGATTTCTTGACCGGAACCTATATCGTCACCGCCAGTAGTATCAAAAGCAGGCAAATATTTTGCATTATCGCTTAATATTACCCACTCTTTCCAGTCAGAATACAAATCTATTTCTGTGTCAAAACTTCCTGTTGAAGGTAGATTAATTATTTTATTTACGCCATCAAAACTAACTGCCATTTAAAGCTTCCTCATAAAAATTTACCCTAGATTTCACTAATTCTAAAATATTATTAAGCTCTAAATTAAATTGATCTATATTTATCATAGATGATTCAGCGGCATTTACCAAAGAATCTAAAACTAAGCTCATGCTAGTATGTGCATCTTGGTCAACATCAACAATATACTTTATTGTCAAAGATCTTAATTTACTCGCATAAGTATTAATCTTATGATTTAAAACTGTGCATTTTTTAAGCTTATTATTAATCTCTTCAATCACAGGATCTGTAAAAGATCTATTTGAATTTCTTGAAAAAGTTTTTTTAATTTCCTCATTTAAAATATTCCAAATCTCAGGAGGTATGTCGCTAGGTCTAGTCATGGATTGCTAAAACTCCTATCTACTCTTTGTTGTATAGGTAGAGTTAAATTTTGTGAAGTATTTACATTTTTGAGCTTTTGATACTCATAACCTAAGCTCAATACCACAATATCAACACTAGGCTGCACTAAGGTTGTGGTAAAGCTTGTTCCGCTGTTTTCTACTCCTGCAAGCTCTGTTGTTGTTCCTGCATCATATACACGTATTTCAGTATTAGCTTGCAAGCCAGTTAAATTTAATTCCGTCCTAGTTGTAGTTCCTGAGCTATCGGTAATAGTTCCTACTAAAATAGCATTATTCAAAAAAGTTGCGCTTCCAGTAGTTGTTATGCTTCCTGTGTATGTGCAACCATCTAAAACTAAATCCCAATCATCAATATTAAAAAAATCCCCAGTGCGTATTAGATCCTCTCCATAAGGCATTTGTGCCGTCTGTGCTAATTGATATTGGTAATAATCGTATAGCTCCTGAGTTGTCGTATTGCTTGTTATTGTGAGCGTTGAAGTTGAGAAGTTAATGCTAATGCCAGAAATTGCTGCGGCTTGTGCCTCTGTTGAAACTAGCTCATTATTTACTGGTATCCTAAACTCTTGTTTGATAGGCTCACTTACTGAACTTTGAAAACCCTGGTATTGATAGCCGTATTTCCTTATACGAATGTCAAAAGGCGTTTTATTTATACTTGTATTTCCATGTGTTCTATCAAAAAAAACCGCATTTATAGTATCTACTAATCCACTTGATGAACTTGTTTTTATACTATCCTGGATAATTCCAGTATTATCGTAAATTGCAACTTTAGAGCCTGCTAATGCACTTCCGCTTGTATCTGTTAGCGTGTAATTTATAGACTTAGCTTGCTTATAATTTCCCTTAGTGTTTGTAATTTTACTATCTGTAAAAGTGGTACAGTCTATAAACGTAAATAGTAATCCAGAATTTGCCCCTGACGAATCAATTATATTAGTAATTGAATCTGCAAAAGTTACATTCGTAAATATACCAGTAAAATTCTGAAAAGCCTTAACTGCTGTATTTCCTTGAAAAAAGAAAGCATCATCTATTGGTCTAGTAAAAACTCCTCCAAGCGACCAAGCAATACCACCATTTGTATTGCCACTAAACCTATCTGAAATAAGCTCAGAAGCACTATTATACAAGCGACCTCCCATTGGCCCGTCACATACAGAGCCAATTAACCGCATTGCACCTGACGATCTTATAAACATATCGAAACCATTATTAAAAGACTCTATCAAGCAACCATAAAAATTTATTATCGGGCCAGCAGTGTTGGCTGAACTTTTATTAGTAAATATTAAAGTATTATTTGCTGCCTCAAAAATAATTTGACAGCCCCCTATTGTCTCTGTTGAGTCGTTCGCCTCACCACCTATTAACCTGCCAAACTGTAAAGCACAATTATTAGCTAATGGATACGTCCTTATAAATCCTGAACCGGTTTGAGTTGCTGATGTTACTAAAGAACAATTTACATCAGCCAAAAAAGCATTTGAGGTAAGCTCAAAGTCACGCCCACGCATATGAAAGCTTCTTCCTTGCTTACGCATTACAGAATTCGAAGTCGCTGAATTTAAATCATCTAAATTTGTTGATATTGCGAAACTATCGCCACTTGAAGGCGCAGAGCTAAATCCTCCATCTGTAATCGTTACGCTTGTTGCAGTGGCACTTTCTATAAATCTTATTTCCCAATTACCTGTTACAGATCCGTTCTTCCACATCAAAAAACGACCAGCATCGCCGCTTGCAGGTGCATCTCCACTACTGTACTGAATGACAGTTGAAGTAGAACCAGTGTCACATGTAAAATCTTTATAAGTTCCACTAATCGTAATTCGGGTTGACGTGCTTGTGATCGTAGCCATTTAAAGACCCTTAATTATGTATTGCTGTAATTCCGTTCAAATGGTGAAACTAATGAAATGTTCTGCCCTGTTGATCTTGTCAAAGTGGCATCGGCTATAACGTATTGAGCTTTATCAAGGCCAATTGCAACCACCTTTACAGCCGCATCGGTTCCAGAAGTTCTGCCGCCTTGAGTATTTCCATCGTAATCAAAAGTAAAATCAATTGAAGAAGCACCGCCAACATTACCAGAAATATCAGTTCCAGAATTATCATCGACTATAATCGCGCTGCTTGTCCCGTAACCAGACGTAAAAAACATTTTATAAATAGCGTCTGAATCATTTACCAAGTTAGCATTAAACAGCAAAGTCCCAGTTGCTAAAAATGGGTAAGTCCTTTCGGTGTTCGTTGTATCAGTAAAAACCAAATTGTTACGATCACTAGCCTGAAAATTATCAATAACTACACCAGTGGTAGTTTTTAATGTATCACCTTCGAATTTTAATAAGTCATTTGCCAGTTGACCTACCTGAGTTCCCGCGCCATCGTCTATATCGGTAGATTGACGTAAGTTATATTGAACAAACTCATAAATCTGTTGAGTCGTTCCATTGTTGCCATCTATAACAATGTCGAAGTTATAAGTGGACGATCCTATAGTTCTGGTTACAGCTCCATAAGTAATGCTCATTCCTGTGTATGGAGTATTGTTCTGAATGTCAGAGTCAGAAGCACTAATCTTACTGTCCAAGCCTTCACTTAAAGGAAATCGGTTCGTTTTATAATTTAATGAGCTTAGACCAATACTACCTGATGTGGCAGAATCATAAGTATTACCTTGTGATCTTATATAGATTGTGAGGCTGTCTGAGCGTTTATCAAAATTACCATTACTAGAATCACCATAAGTCTGAATAGCTTGGTTAATTTCCCCTGTAAAACTGAAATCAGTTTTGGCTGTATCGGAGCTAAAAGCATAATATGCAGTGTTCGTTGATTCAATATCACCTAAGTTAATGACGTTCATATACTCCCTTTCGAGTACGCCTGAAGCATTAATTTCACGCCAGCCAACAGTCTTTAACAAATTACGTGTTGTGTCATTGGCAGGAGTCCAACCATTGATAAATTCAAATTGCTCGCTTGTTATCATCTGGTTAAAAGGTGGATCATACTGAATTAATGATGTATTACGCCATTCTTCTTTAAGAAAGGAGTAAAAAGCTTGACCGGTAACGCCATCATTTAGATTACCCGTAACTGTAAGCTCAATTGTTTTGGCTGAAGTATCAATAGTGATTTCAGTATTTTGGTTAAGATCATCGGGATCTGTGATAATAGCCATTTTTAACCTCTGCTAACTATTAAATTTGTTAAATTTGTTCCATCAAAATTGCTATAAAATGAGTCTTCTATAGGATACCCATTTACATTTTCTGTAGAGTTTATAAACCTATATATTGTGTCGCTTTTATAAGCGCATGTCAAAACTTCACCGCTTGCAATATTTGTATCTACCCCAGTGTATTCTACATCACCCGCAACATCTATCCAAGAATTACCAGGCAAGCCTTGACTTCCTGTTTTTGAAACTGTTACATTCGTCTGGTTTGGAGTTACTAAAACTCGGCGTATTACCTTATTAACTGTTACATGTTTTTGGTTTGGAGTTACTACAACCTTCCGTATTTGCTTATTAACTGTTACATTCGTCTGGTTTGTAGCTATTGATACCTGTGGTGACTCCTTATTGACTGTTACTCTTGTAACGTTGTTTGTAATAGAAATTTTAGACATTAGAGCAGCCATTTACAGCGACGAAAGTACCCCTTAAAAACATTTCTTCATTTAAGTTTTCATCGGTGATTATTATTTCATGTGTATATGTCTTTTCTTCTAGTAGTGCAGTTTCTGCCTTTCTAAATTGTGGGTAAAATGTTTTTGTAGTTGGATCTGGTATATAAATTCCAGTTAATACAGAGCTGCCTACCTCAACTAACTCTAAGACCTTATTGCCACAACCATCATAAATATTCATTTTTATATCTTGATTGGTTAGGTCTGGCCCTGCCCCGTCTATCGTTATTGAAACTGGATTAAAATCTAAACCTATAAATATCTGCATACAGTTTGCAGCATCAAAATTTAATATTCCACAAGACATTTAATTAACCTCTTCATCATAAATAGCTGTCATGCCTTCTTCTACTTGTTCAGGGCCAAATTCTTGTTTTAGCTCTAGCATAGGTCTCAAGGCTTCTGCTAACTGCTCATTTTCCCTCTTCAGTTTTTTTACATTCTTTGAAAATTTTGTGCCCGTTAATTCGCGAGACATTTTATCATTAGTAGACCATCCACGATCTATAATTATCTCTGCACCTTGTGCGGCTTTTTTCATATCTGTTGAAGGTTTTACTGCACCCGTCCAACTTGACCAAAGCCAAGCGCCAACAGTCAAATATTTTGATGGATCTCTCCAAGCTTGTAAAAATCCAGGAGCTTGCACAGTTTTATTAAGATTACTTGAAATAAACCACTCCTTATAAATTGGCTTACAAAAATCAATTGAGAAATCTTCGCGCACTGAATCTAAATACATTTTAAATTCATTTATAGCAGCTTGTGAAGCTGAATAATTTTGATTAAAAGATAGTGTTAAAATTTCTGGTGGAATACCCAACGACCAACCTATTGACTGGAGCATCGCACCCTCAAAATTAGGAAAGTTTACGTCAGTTCCTTGGCTGTGAAAACCAACTGGCTCTTCGCCTACTTCCAATTCCTCATAGACTATTCCTGGCATTTGTGAAGCTAAATTAAATTTTCTAGGTGCTTGTTGTGAGGATAATTGAATAGAGTCTTTATGTATGGCCCCCCCGCTTACAGGCATACTTGACATTTTATCTTCAGTTTTCTTTATATACATCGCTAAGAATGAATTGATTACAGCCTTTCTTTGGGCGCTATCTCTATAGCGGTCTATTTCTTTTAATGACTGTAATACTCTTGACAGTAAAGGCATTCCTCTAACTTCGCCCTTTCTGGGTTCTTTGCCATAAAGTAAAAAAGACATAGTTCTTTTACTTCTTATTCCAAAAGACGTAATTCCTTCAAAATCTAAATTATCGTTTTGTATCCAATACCTAACATGACGATTTCTTTGATCCAACTCAATACCGTCAACTATTCTATGACCTTCAGGAATTGGCTTTTCAGTCAAAGGGCTTTGAACCCTATCACCACGTACTAATTGAATATTTGGCAATCCTGTTCTACCAGAACGAATAATAACAAGAACATCGCCAGCAATTAGAGCCTCTTCACGGGCTTTTTTCTGAATCTCATTAAAAGTCAATCTCTGCGAATAGTCACATAGCTTGGGATCGTTTGCCCAAATCTGAAAAATGTTTTCTAAATTCTCTGACCAGTCACCAAGAAACTCCTCATCAATACCTAATATTGTAGGCTCCGGCGTTGCCTCAAGAGCCATACCTGTATTAATTTCATTGTTGACTAATCGGTCAATAATACCGGCTGCATAATGATTACCCTTAAATAGCTGTGCTGACTTTTGCCGCAATGACCAGTAATCTAGTTCAGTATCATATTGGTATCCAAATCCCCCAGGGTATTTATTGCCGTTGAATACATGTTGATTATACTCGTCATAGGCCTGTATCTTTATTTGCCCGTCATTTTCGGCTACTTCTCCATTAGAAGCACCAAATAAATTTTTAATAAAACCGATCATAATTAAAACTGTGGCCTCACTATTTGAACTCCAGAACCGTCTAATCTAGCACACATCACGGCCAATTGATTCATCATTCCATCAATCACGCGCTGCATTTCGGACAAGCTTGCTTTTGTTACTACCTGCCTTGATTGGCCTGTATCTAGTGTATATGATAGTATTGCACCGGATGCAATTTGAAAATATGCGTCTTCAAGAGCTTCGATACGCTGTTTAAGCTTATCAATTCTTTGCTGTAAGTAGTTTGAATCTATGGGCATAACGAAAGCCTTTGAGGTTTTAGATAATTATACAATCAATAATCAAACTTGCAAACATTGATATTTTAGATATAAGGCCTTTCTTTATGTCGCTTTTTGATGTAATCAGAACCAAACTCTAAATAATCCCACCAAAGATCCCATGATACTGTTTCAGCCTCAAGGTAATTTATACAAAAATTATAAGCCATTATTTCTATGGCAGCAGAGTTATAGACGAGCAAATCCCATAATTCATTTCTAGAGCCGTCCGGCCTATGCCAGTAGTAAGATACGCGACCATATTGATCTGTTTTCTTTCTTCTGCTTTCTGTCGTTAATTCCTTCATTTCCTTATCAAGCATGTCAACGGGCGCATTAAAATGGTAATCAGGCTGTAAACCCTGTATATCGTCCCATTCTCTGCGAAGTGTAGGCGCTAATCTATCTTTATAATGGTCTACAATTATTCTATAGCCTTTTGTGCCTATTTGCGTCTCGAACTCGCCAAACTCTCTTATAGTCTGACTCTTGGCCGGTCTATCTCTACCTATAATAGGATATACACCGGTTGTATATTGTGAACAAAATGAACAAACAGTATCGTTTCCAAATCCTGAGTCTATTAGAGTAATAGAAATACCCATATTATCATATTTTCTATTTTCTATAATATCCCTTAATCTAGGCCATGCGCGGGACTTAACATCTGTACAATCATAGTCCGGCTCTCCCTCTGGAGCTTCTATCAATTCATAATCCAGTAAAAATGATCTACAGCCGCGAGTCCAGCCGATAATACTAAGATCTAAGCTCTTTTGGTGAACGTCCACCGCCATAGTAATATTCAGTATTGGGCCGCCAGTAACTTTCTTAGAGTACTCTTGAGGTATGTTACCACGGCTATACTCTGCACGCTTATGAGCATTAACCATTGTAGTCGTAAGCTTAGTACCAAGCATTTTAAAAGGCTCACCAAGAACGTTATTGTAAAATACTTGATATTTACCTATATCCTTAACACGCTTTGATATTGGGTCATATGAGTCTAAATATGCTTGAACCGATTTATACCAAGGTTGCATACCTATAGGAGAGTATAGGGCCGGTATATGATAACTCCTTACGTGCTCTTTTTTAGCTATTGCAGTAGGCTTCCAGTGCGCCCCGTGCTCCTCTGAAAACAGATTTACCTTATCATGTTCAAAATGCTCTGTCCCGCATTGCTCGCATTTATAACGAACTGATTCATTAACTAATCTGCCTTTTTCAGTCTCCCATACAAAACCAAAATCTTGACCGGTTCTCTGATTTCTGCCACTCCATCTTAGATATTGAGGGTAATTACAATGTTTGCAGAGCACATAATATTTTCTTTGGTCGCCTTCCTCATAACGCTTTCTTATTTTAGAATTTTCCCAAATCAAAGGGGTTGAACCCCTAAATATTTTTCTCCTTTCATGATATGCCGATGTTCTGTCATCACTTAAGCTATCCGGATCACCATCTTGACCTACTGTTTCAGGCCATGCGTCAATTTCATCTTTAAGCATTACCATAATTGAAAATGATCGCATTTTATTGGCATTATTGGCCCCAAATGGCACCATGTAACCGCCGCCTTCCCATTGTATATGGTCGCGAGTTTTACCGGACTTTCTCGCATTACCCTCATCACTTGAACGGATTATATCAGCAAATCCAGAATGATTAATCATAGGAATAAAATTATTCTCTATACGTGCAGCGGCAAGCTCCTTATCTGCCGTCATATACATTAAAGGAACAGTTTTAACTTCCTTCATAAAATAAAGAGCGCCAGATTCTAAGAGAGTAGAGTAAGTAATCTGTACGCCCTTCATTAAATTTACTTCACGCACTGGAGAGTTAATATCAAAGCAATCTATTATTTCTCTCATAAATGGGTTAACATCATAACGAATATATCCAGGCATAGAGGTTACGGATTCTGGTAGATAACGATTTTGCTCGTTAAATGTCGATGGTTTTATATGTGTTATTTCATCAGTTAAATTATTAACTTGATCAATTAACCAGTCGCCGCCTATAATCATGCTCTAACTTTCCCTAAAACACGCTCTACAATTTTATCTTGCTGGTCAAGTGCATCCTCAGCACGTTTATTTAATTCAGCTTGATGTTTGCATAATTCGGCATGTGCTTTAGTATCGCGAATAGCTGTTATTAACTTTTGCTCAAATTTATTACGCACGTCTTCAAGATCTCGATTGTGTTTCCAAGCATAAAAACAAGCGCCTATCATAAAGCCACACCAAAAAGCTACAAATGTCATTTTATTATTCCCCTTTTACTTATCAAAAAATTTCTCTAAAACTAAAACCGCTATCGCAAATAAAAGAACGATCATAATTAGAAAAGCAGACATATCATAATCATAAATCAATCTTCGAAGTCTTCCATTTCTTGTTTTATAGTCCTGGCTACCTTAGCCTTCATTGGTCTTATAAAACTCTGTAAAGTTTCGCGCGCATATCTTTCACACTCTTCTACCTCTTTGCCAGCTATCGCCATAGAGTGAACACGGTTAGCAATGTTCTTAGCTCCATCGGTGATCATTTTTATGTGTGCCGTCTCAATAGGATCAATAACACCGCGTACAATTAAATCACGTGTAACTAAATCACCCGCGGCCTTTCCGTTCTTTAATCGAGCCGTCTCAATATCCTCTATTATCTTGGTAGCTTTAAGCCAATCAATAAAAGAGGCAACATTACCAAAACGTTTAACTAATTTCTTTAAGGGCCAATCTGATAATTTACGAATTTGTTCAGGAACATACTCCATGCCCTCAATATCAAATTCCGATTCATCGTTAGAACCCGCGGCTGCCTTTAAATTATTTAACTTACCTTTTCGGCCACTTGACTCTACACCAGACGGATTAACTACCACTGTACTCGATATTTCGTCAGCATCTACTTTTGGCTTACTATGTTTCTCAAGGTACGCTTTTGCTTGAGGGTGAGAAAGATCAATTTTTTTGCCGTCAAAAGCTTCTGCAAGTTTTCCGCTATTTATGGCTTTTTGAATTGATGACTGTTGCACCCCTGCTAAACCAGCGAACCGATTTCTAGTCACTAAATTTTTATCCATACTTTATTATACACCTATTTCTGGAGAGGGCAAATATTACCAAAATGTAACTTTTTCCGAGAGAGTGGGGCGGGGAAATCTAAA
>CEUI01011923.1_pt1 | contig 24089 bp, 9 predicted proteins | sample 531411 | NCBI WGS metagenome assembly CEUI01 (sample SAMEA2622841, study PRJEB7988) | marine metagenome | isolation source: saline water (ENVO:00002010), including
CAGTTGTTGAAACACCAAAACCTAAAAAAGTTGAACCTAAAAAACCTAGTTGGGAAATAAAAGATAGAGTTTATTATTTAAAAGGAGACAAAAAACCATTATCTTATATGTTAAGAAGTTCAAACATATATTGGTTTGACGAAGAAAAAGGTTATGAAAGAGAATTAAAATATTGTCAAAATCAAAAAACTCCTTTTGTAGACGAAATGATAGGTGATCAGAGATTAGAGCATATTATTTTTAGAAACGGTACTTTATTTGTAGAAAAAGAAAAAACAGTACTACAAAAATTATTAGACGTGCATCCTCATAAAGATAAGATATATTATGAATATAATCCAGTTGAAGAAGCTGCTGAAGATATTGAAATTTTAGAATTAGAAGCTGATGCAATAGTTATAGCTAGAGGTATAGATATTGATTTAGCAGAAGCTATTATGCGTGTAGAAGTTGGTTCTAAAGTATCAGAGATGAGTTCTAAAGAACTTAAAAGAGATTTATTATTATTTGCTCGTAATAATCCTGCTTTATTCTTAGAATTAGCTGCTGATGACAATGTTCAACTTAGAAACTTTGGTATTAAAGCTGTTGAGCTTGGTATTATTAAGTTATCTAATGACCAGAGAAACTTTTTATGGGGATCAAATAATAGACCTATAATGACAGTTCCTTTTGATGAGCATCCATACACTGCTTTAGCGCATTGGTTTAAAACTGATGAAGGTATGGAAATATATGCAAATATAGAAAAAAGATTAAATTAATCTAACTGTAGTGGTGATCGCCCTACGGGGCGATTACAAGCTACAAAAATTTTTAACATGAATACGAATAATTTACCAAATTACATTAAAAAATCTAGGGGCTTAGGAGATACAATACATAAGTTTACAAAAGCAACAGGTATTCATAGTTTAGCGCAAATGAGCGCAAGAGCTGTTGGAAAAAAAGATTGTGGCTGTAAAAAAAGACAAGAAGCTTTAAATAAAGCTTTTCCATATAAAAAATAATAAAAATGGTAAATATAGATACTGTATATCAAAGAGTTTTAGCTTTAGCAAACAAAGAGCAAAGAGGTTATATAACACCTTTAGAATTTAATTTGCATGCAAATCAAGCTCAACAACAAATATTTGAACAATACTTTTACGATTTAGATATAGCTAAACAAGTACCTACAGATACAACTTCTACTTCAGATATGATAGAGTTGATTGAAAATAAACTAGCGCCTTTTACAACAGTGCAAACTGTTATAAATGGATCTAATTATCCTGATAATTATAGAACAGGCAGTGTTTATGTTCAAAGTAATACTGTAATTCATGAGGCTGAATTAGTAGAAACTAACGAAGCAAAAAATTATCTTTATTCTCAATTTCATAGACGAGGTTTATTTAGAAACCCAATATATATCAAAAGTAGTTCTAGCGGTTCTGATATAGAAGTATACGATCACAACGGCATAGTAACAACCAATGTTACTTGTGAAATAATATCTAGACCTAACAAAGCTGAATGGGGTTATGATGTTATAAATGAAAAAGCTTTATACAACGCTAGTAGAGCAACTAATTTTGAATTACACGAGTCTGAAGAAACAGAATTGGTTTATAAAATATTAACTTTAGCCGGTATAACAATAAATAAACCAGGACTAGCGCAAACAGGTATTGCTTTAGACACGGCAAAAATACAACAAGAAAAACAATAAAATATGCCACACGGATTATTAGGAAATCAAGGAATTAGCCAACAACAATATTACGACAACTTAATTGGATTTGGTTCATATCAATTTATTACTTTAGAAGAAGTTATAAATAATTTTACAGCAACTTATATTGGCGAAGGAAAATTATTACAAAAAACTCTTAGAGCTGACGTTAGCTTTCACGCTCATAGAGCTCTTCAAGAATTATCTTATGATACTTTAAAATCTTGTAAAACTCAAGAAATAGAAATACCACCTAGTTTAACAATGCCTTTACCCCAGGACTATGTTAACTATGTTAAATTGTCTTGGAGTGATGATGCTGGTATACAACATGTCATATATCCAACTAGTAAAACCTCAAATCCACATCCAATACAACAAAATTCTGAAGGTGATTATAAATTAACAGCTATAGGCACGCTTGTAGATGGTTCTGATTCTATAACACTTGATAATTCTTATACTGATGTTTTTGTTGGCATGCCTGTGTCTGCTGCTAACATACCAGTTGGTACAACTGTTAAAGCAACGTCAACTGTTAATGGTATAACAACTATAACTATAAGTAATAATGCTACATTTAGTGGAGATGAAACTTTAACTTTTTCTAGTACTGATGGAGATTTATTAATGCAAAGATCTTCTTCTGAAGTTGTAACAGGTTTGTCTTGGACTTCTGGTGAAGATAAAATAACAGCTTCTTCATCAGATTCTATTGGTAATTTATCTATAGGTATGTTAGTTTCACATGACGACTTTATTACTGGTACTACTATAATAGATATACAAGGTGCTGTTATAACAACGTCTAGTTCAGCAGCAGTCACTGGTACAGCTGAAAATGTAAATTTTTTATCAACAGATAAAATATCAGACACTTGGTCCAAATTTAAATCACATACTCCTTCAGAAAACAATATAAATGATTATCAAGATTATCAAAACGATATTTATTGGCCAAATGAAGGTAAAAGATATGGTTTAGACCCACAACATGCTCAAGTAAACGGTAGTTATTATATAGATTGTAAAACTAGTTTAATTCATTTTAGCTCTAATTTATCTGGAAAAACTGTGATATTAGAATATATAAGTGACAGCGTAGGTACACACGGAGAAATGATTGTACCTAAACTAGCTGAAGAAGCTATATACAAATGGATAATTTACGGTTGTTTATCAGCTAAAATAGGTGTTCCAGAATATATAATAAGAAGATTTAAAAAAGAAAGATTTGCTGAAACAAGAAAAGCAAAATTAAGACTTTCTAACATCAAACTAGAAGAAATTACTCAAATATTAAGAGGTAAATCAAAACAAATTAAACATTAATTAAATGCCGGATTTAAATCACAGGTTTCAAACAGGTCGTATGAACAAAGACCTGGACGAAAGACTAGTTCCAAACGGAGAGTATAGAGATGCAATGAACGCGCAAGTATCTACTACTGACGATTCTGATATTGGTTCTTTGCAGAATATTATGGGTAATTTAGATATTTCATCTGCTTTTTTTATAGATCAAAACGGAGATGTTGTACCTACTACTACTTTAGAAACTTATGGTTTTTATTGTGTTGGAAGTATTCTTGATGAAAAAACTGATAGATTATATTGGCTAGTTTCCGGTGCTGGTATTGATTTTATAGCTGAATATGATTACAACACAAAAAAAGTTTCACCAATTGTAGTTGATATATTTCAACCTTCTTTGCCACCAGGAGCAAATGGTAGAATTTTAAACTATGACAAAAGTTATTTAATAACAGGTATTAATATAGTAGATGAAACTTTATTTTGGACAGATAATAATACAGAGCCAAAAAGAATAAACATACCTCAAATAAGAATAGGTACTACAAACTTTTTTACTCATACAGAGTTTTTTATTCCTAATCCTTTTAAACCTCAAGCTAATACTATACCTTTTGTTTCTGTTGGTGATTTAAAAGAAGAGCATATAACAGTAATTAAAAAAAGTCCTCAAATAGCGCCTACGCTAGAAATGAAAAACACTTCACGTGAAGATCAGGTTGGATCTGGTCCAATAATAGGTGAAATACAAACAACGCTAGGTAGTGGTGCAACTCCTTTTGATATAACAAACTGGTATGATTATAATGATCAACAACCAAAAATAAATAGTACATTTGATGTTACTTTTGACACAGATCCAGATTTTAAGATAGATGATATATTAATTATAGAATCTTTTGATGCTAGTACATCTACACTTAAAAAAACAAAAATATTAGTACAAATTGTTGCTAGTAATAATTATCCTAACATAGTTTATTCTAGTGGAAGATTATCATGTACAGTAGAGCTATTAAGCTGGGATAATTCTATAGATTTATCTGATACTCAATTTAATGTTTATCTTTCTCAAGAAAAAGCTCTTTTTGAATTTAGATTTCCTAGATTTGCTACTAGATATAAATATAAAGATGGCGAGTATTCTTCTTTTTCACCATTTTCAGAAGTAGCTTTTTTACCTGGAGAATATGATTATTTACCTAAAGAAGGTTATAATTTAGCAATGGTAAATAGAGTTAGACAGCTTGGTGTTTGTAAATTTATAGATAAACACGCTATACCAGATGATGTTGTTTCTATAGATGTATTATACAAAGAGTCAGACTCTCCATCTGTTTTTTCTATTAAAACAATAGATAAGATCACGCCTTATTGGTCTAATCCACAAGGTACAGAATATGACTCTTGGAACGCTATATCACCTACAGGATTACGAACAGCTTGGGATAACATGCACGGTTATGTAGATGTTCAAGCTGAAATGATACACTCTTTATTGCCTTCAAATCAACTTTTAAGAAACTATGATAACGTGCCTAGAAAAGCCTTAGCACAAGAAGTTATAGGTAATAGATTAGTTTACGCAAATTATTTGCAAAACTTTAATATGTCTTCTTCTAAAACTTACAATTCAGAAGCACTTCGTGATGCTACCGGTGTTAAAAGATTTAGACCATCAAACAATATAACGACTGATTTAAAACTTAATTATAAATCTTTATCTATAAATGATAATACTAGTTTAATACCAGAACAATTAGATGCTGGTAACGCTTATAATTATAAGTCTGCTAAAACAATAAAATCTCTTAGAACATATCAATTAGGTGTTATTTATATTGACGAATATGGTAGAGAAACACCTGTTTTTTCTACATCAAAAAATAATGCTAATACAACATACGTATCTAAAACTTCAGCACCACAACAAACAAAACTTCAAGCGCAGATATTAAACGCTAAACCTGATTTTGCAAAATCATTTAAATTTTTAGTTAAAGAAACTACAAGTGAGTATTATAATTTAGCTATGGATCGTTGGTATCCAGCTGAAGATGGTAATATATGGCTTTCTTTTCCTTCTTCTGATAGAAACAAAGTAGATTTAGAAACGTTTTTAATTCTTAAAAAAGCTCATGAATCAAATGAGCCTGTTACAAACAAAGCGAGATATAAAATACTAGATATAGAAAATGAAGCGCCTGCTTTTATAAAAACAAAAAGAACACCGGTTAGAACTATAACCGACGGTTTTGTTCAAGATGCAGCTGGTAATAATGTAGCTTCTATTTTTATGGTTGGTAGTCCAACAGCTCCTGGTACTGAAAATAGTTCTTATCCTTTTACAGGAGGAAGATTTATAGATATACACAAAGACTTTGCCGAAGCTGTTCAAAATGCTTATGACGAGAGTTTAGCTGCTGATATAGCTAGTGGTGGTACTAGGTTTCAGTTTAGAATTATAAGCTCGCAAGAAGGAGCTTCTAATTGGTATGATCTTAAATCTGTGGAAATTTCAACAGCTAACGATGATTATATAAGATTTAGACCTACAAAAGAATTTGGAGTTGATATGGGTATAACAACTATTTTTGACACTCAAATATCTCCTACTGAACCAGCTTATAGTGGTAATAGAATAGAATTTATAACTAGACAAGAAAAAAATCTTCCAGAGTTTGAAGGTAGATTTTTTGTAAAAATATTAAAAGACGCAACACTAACACAAAATATTTTAGGTTACGAAGTAACTACAGGCGCATATTCAGTAAGTCAATCTATAAAATCTCAATATATAAATCCTAATTCACCAGCTGCTGTAACAGGAAGTGTTTATGACCCTGGCACTGCTATCGGTGCTTCAAGCTGGTACGGTGTAGTTGCCAACGGTAATACAAGTTTAGTTTCTGTAGATAATGACAATAACGACAACGGATATGGTGCGCCAGGTGGTAATTTTGACGATGGTGTTGGTCAGGACTATTGGGAGTTGGCTGGTAAAACAGAAAATAATGAAAGTCAGTCTAGTGGATGGTTTATAGATAGTATAGAAGGTTTTAGAGCTTATGAGTCTAATAATAAGTATTTTGTATCACCATCGTCTAACTATGCAAATAGTTCATATTTAAGCATAACTACAAGCATGCACATGGATGGATTAGCATCTTACCATAGTGATGGATCTATAAAAACTCACAATGATCTCTATGATTCAGGTGACCCAAAAAGTGCTTTTGATAATGCCCACCCTGGTTATAACTATGGTCAACCTCAAAGGCCTCAACAAATGATGCAATTAATTGGAGATGGTACAAATCACATTAGTGGAGGGCAAGGTGGACCAAGCGGTGGTTATTTAGAAAATCCGCTTGTAAAAACACCAATAGAAACTAACGTTACATTTAATCCTTTTAATACCGCTTATCCTGGTACTTCTGTTATTAGAAGAGCACCAATTTCTGATGGAGGTGGTATATTGCCTGGCGTTGGTATTTCAGAAAACAATATGTCAAATAAAAATAGTGCTTTAATTACTCTTTCTTTCGCTGGTACTAATCAGTTAAATAAACCAGTAGAAGATTTTGATAGTTTAAGTAATGTTAAATCTTATTTTACAATTGCCGATAACGCAAATGATTACGTTGATCAAACTTTATTTATAAACACTATAACTAGCCCTGGAGCTATATGGAGATGGAAAGAAGATCCAGGTCAAGTTGTTTACAGAACACTACCGCTTGATGCTGCTAGCACTTCTTTCGGTACTAACGCTTCTATATGGGCAGCAAACGAATTTGATACAATAGATAATTATCCTGGTGTTTCTCTTTATAATTACGCTTATATTTCTGATTATTCCGCAACACATACAAGATCGGCTCGGGCTTATTTATTTAATCCTCTTAGTTGGAGTTGGTTTTTATTCGGTAGTGGAACTTATGAAATGAATAATTTAGCTTCTTATGGTTTAAGAAATTACCAAGAGCATTACAAAGGCGCTCTTCCAGTAGATGCTAGTAATTTTCTTGTTCAGAGAGAATATAACCAAAGAGATTTACAAGTGGTACAAGAAGGACTAGATCATTTTGGTTTTTACGGTAATAGAAAAAGATATCCTACTTTTACAAGTAAATGGAACTCCGCTAGCAACAAAAGAAGACGTTTTACTATTCACTGTGCCGTTTTTCCACAAGGAGGCTTAACTGGAACAGAAGGTGTAGGTGGTGTTAGTCCTCACTTTTACAAGCCTACAAACAATCCTAATAACGCACCGCATTTTGATCAAAATGGAGATGTTTTAACTACACTTCCTTCTACACCAGCACCGGGTATACGTCCAGATGGCATGTATTCTGGTTATGATATGACAGGTGGTGCTTCTGGTGGTGTATATTATACTTTAAATAGTAATAATTTTACTGATATTCCAAAGTTAAAAATGCAAGATGGATCTGGTAATATTAGCCCAGCGCCTGGAAGTGTTACATGGCAGTTATTAGAATCCTATACTCCAGACGGTTTAGATGAAGGTTATTTTACTTTAAATCCTGCTGTTTGGGAAACAGAACCAAAAGATAATTTAGGACTTGAAATATATCACGAAGTTGGACAAGTGTATCCTACGGAATTAACAAGAGAAACTTTATCAAACTACATAGGCCCTATACATCCACAACCTATAAAAAACCCTGTTGTAACTTGTTTTGACACAAACGGAAATAAAATAAATTTAAATACTGCAGCTAATAATACTAATGATGATACTGATATTAGAGTTTCTAGTGTTACAACTTTCAATGATCAAGTTTTTGTGTATCTTATAGATGTAAATTATAACCCATTAAATGGTGCTATTGGAAGTGGACAAATTATTCCATCAGCAAGACATTTACTAGTTTTTACAAGGCCTGATGGAAGCTCTACGAGTGTTCAAATTAAAAGCGTAGTGTCTCCTGGTAATTCAAACAAATACGAACTTTTTACTGATGTTCACAATTACAGGATGACACTTCCGTTTTTTAATGCTTATTCGTTTGGTAATGGTGTTGAATCTAATCGTATTAGAGATGACTTTAATCAAGTTACTATAGACAAAGGACCTAAAGTTTCTGCTGTGCTTGAAGAACCTTATAAAGAAGAACGTAGAAGCAGCGGGCTTATATACTCTGGTATATATAATTCTATTAGTGGTATTAATAATTTAAATCAATTTATACAAGCAGAAAAAATAACTAAAGACTTAAACCCTAGTCACGGTAGCATACAAAAACTTTTTGCTAGAAATACAGATTTAGTAACTTTTTGTGAAGACAAAGTGTTTAAAATACTAGCAAATAAAGACGCTTTGTTTAACGCTGATGGTAATCCGCAATTAACAGCTACAGAAAATGTTTTAGGTCAAACTGTACCTTTTGCTGGTGATTACGGTATTTCAACAAACCCTGAGTCTTTTGCTTATGATAATTATAGATTATATTTTTCAGATAGAACAAGAGGTACAGTTTTGAGATTATCTATGGACGGTTTAACACCTATATCACAATATGGTATGTCTAAATGGTTTGCTGATAACTTGCCAGAAGCTGGTAGAGTAATAGGTAGTTTTGACGACAAGAAAAAAGAATATAATATTAGTTTAGATTATACTAGCTATGAAAGCTTGCCAGTAGGTATTTTAAGTACACCACAATTTACTTTTGCTCCTGCAGGACAACCGACTCCACCGCCTACTTACGCGCCTGTAAACGTTTTAACTGCTACTTATAAAGAAGCTAACAAAATACAAGTTGGTGACACTATATACGGCGCTGGTATACCTGTTGGTACTATAGTTACTTCTAAGATAAATTTAGGTGGAGGTTTGTATAAAATAAATATAAACAATACTCCAGACCAAAATGATGTTAGTGTTTTAGGAAATCCAATACCTTATGGTATTCAAGTTTTTGGTGTTCCAGGTGATAGTATATATCAAACTAGAATATACTCTTCAAGTGATGATAAAGAACCTTACACTTTATCTTATTCTGAAAGATCTAAAGGTTGGCCAAGTTTTAAATCTTTTTATTTTGAAAACGGTTTAAGTTTAAACAATGAATATTTTACATTTAAAAGCGGTTTATTATATCAGCACCACGCCAACGAGCTTTATAATACTTTTTACAATGAGTTTACAGAGTCTAGTGTAGAAGTTATTTTTAACGAGCAACCTGGTTCTGTAAAAAGTTTTCAAACAATAGATTACGAAGGTACTCAATCTAAAATTAGTATTGATGTAGATAACTCTGGTGAATATTGGGATAACTATGAAAAAACTGGTTGGTATGTAGATAACATGTATACTAACTTACAAGAAGTAGAACCTGAAGAGTTTAAAAATAAAGAAGGTAAATGGTTTTCTACTATTAAAGGTGTTGCTACAGAATGGTTAGATGATGGTAACGCTGGTAATATAGATACTAGAGAGTTGTCTTATCAAGGTATTGATGAGTTAAAAGCTTTAACATTTGATGACGATGATTTCACATCTTGGGATTGTCAACAAAAAATAAAACAAGGTGCACACTGTCCTTATGGAGTATCTACAAGTGGACATCCAGCAAGAGCAACCGACTCTAATGGAAGTTGTAGTAGTAGACAAAGTATACCTATTTATCCTACTACTTCTGGTAATCCTGGCGCTTCAACGTTGTTACAATGGTTTTGGGATAATCCTTCAGAAAACGTAGATAATTGGAGATATCCTGTAGTTGGTAATGCTCTTTCGCCAACAGCTCCAGCAGATATTTGTTTAACTCCTTCTACAGATCCTATGTATAATTCTAATTTTACTTACAACACAGGAAGAATATTAAAAGGATTTTCTCTTGTAGATTCAACTTTAGGAAATGTTGTAGGTGTTTATAAGACTATTGACGATGTTATAAGCGAGTTAATAAGATTATGTCCTGACACAGGATATTTTAAAGGCATGACATATGCTGAATACACGGCAATAAACACAGCAACTCCACCAGGTTCAACAGTAAGCGCTACACATATTTGTGTTGAAATACAAGGTGTAAACGGTACATATTCTAGCTTGTCACAATGTGAAAACGATCCTAACTCTAAATGCAACACAGATTGTAGTGTTCCTAATTTAGTAACTGTACACCCTGTTAACGGTATACCTACAACAGTTACAAATCGTCTTTGTATTGGAAGCGTGTCTGTAGAAGTTTATTTGTCTGGAACTGCTACGAGTTGGAACGTTCATTATGAAGACATGTCAGGAGTAACAGTTCTTGTAGACAACACTACATATACTGTTGGTGGTTATTCTTCTAATCAACAACTAAACGAAGGTTCTTACAACGCTGTTGTTGTAGATGATTTAGGATGTAAAACTATAGTCGCGTTTGATATTGAGTGCGATCAACTGCCTTGTCAAACTTCTCCTGGAACTTTTAATGTTTCAAAAAATGATCCTACTTTTAGCCCTGCACTTAATAGATGCTGGGAAATAGGTGACGCTAATCCTGGTGGATCTTACGATGGTTCTATTAGTATAACTAATTTTACTTTGTTACCACCTGCTACAACTTGGGGTTATGAATTATATATAAACGCACCAAATCCTTGGAACCCATTTTTTGGTCAACAAAATTTAGTTGCTTCTGGATCTGGGTTTACTGCTCAACAAGGAGATAATATACAAGGTCTTGAACAGGGTGTTTATACTATAAAATATACAGATAACACAGGTTGTGTTTATAACGATGTAAATGTAATATTAGAGTGCGTTGATTTTTGTGTAGACACAATAATTATAGATCCTAACGCATCACCAGGTGAAGATATAATATCTTCTGACTCTGATGACTGTACTTCTATTACAGGCTTTGCTAATGGCTCTCACGAAGTACTACAAATAGTTCTACCTGCTTCTGTTACTAGTTATAATGTTCAGTATTATTCTTATACTGCAGGTACGCAATTTGACATTAATACTGCAACACCTGTAGGAAGTTTGCAAGGTCCTTTTACATCTATTTCTAACAATAATGGAAATATTGGTTTTGTTCCTGGTTTAGAAAGCACAGCAGTATCAGGCAATAGTTATATGCTAGTGTGGACAGCTCAAGATGGTTGTAAGAGTTTCCATAGTTTTGATGTTCCTTGTAATGAAATAGTACCTTGTACGCCTGCTACAAATCCTACTTGTAATTTTCAAGTGCAAAATACAACAAGTATTGAGTGTTTGTCTGGTGACAACGAAGATGCTAAAATAACATGGTCGCCTATTAACATCCAAACTAATGCAACTAGTTGTAGTGTACAGCTTTTTTGGTATGATCTTAATACAAATACGTCGCAAATTGTTTTTGACTCTGGTAATTTAACAACTCCTGTTCAACAGTCGGTAAGTACTTCTCAAGCAAATCCACAACCACAAATATGGTCAAGTAATAATCCTAATTATAATGGTTATTGGTATTTCACAATAACTGATAATTTAGGTTGTCAATTGTATCAAGGTTTAAATATTAGTTGTAATCATATTACAAGTTCATCAGGTGGTGATTGCGGGATTAATGGCGTGCACATTCCAGACGATAATTTTGAGAAGTTTTTAGAAACTAGACAAGGATATTCAGCAGGTGTCAGCGCTGTTTATAGTGAATTTTGGCCAGGTTCTTTAAACAATCCTTCTGGTGCTATTTCTAACAATAGCGATATTAACGATTTTACTACGAATTCTCCTGCTTTTACTTCTAGTAATAATATGGGTAATAATATTAAAGACAACTGTGTTAATAAAAATAGAATTGATTGGGTTAGTCATTTAGATATATCAGGTTATATGACATTATCAAGTATGAATGTTAATGACGCGTTTTATCCAAATAAAGATTATTATATAAAAGATATAACTGGTATTGGCGCTTTTATAAATCTTACACATTTTATTGCTGCTAGAACCTTTTTACATAATCCTGATTTTTCTGTTTTAGCAAGCGTTCCTAATTATTACAATAGTAAATTGAAATATATAAACATACCTAGCCAGCAAGGAAGAGCTGGTTTACAGCCTAGTACACTTACAAGTTTTGTAACCGGAGGACAGTTTTCTTTTAATAACACGCAACCATTAAACAGTGTAAATGTTACAGGTCTTGATGATTTAAGACTGTTAGGCGTGCGTGGCAACGTGGCGCTTACTAGTATAGACGTAACTACAAATACTTCATTAGAAAAACTTTTTATTGATTCTACACAAATATCATCTTTAGATCTTTCTAATAATACTAATTTAAATCGTATTACTGCTGAAAATACATTACTAACTACTCTTGATCTTAGTAATAATCCTAACATGAATTATATTTACTGTTCTAAAAGAACTAGTATAGGTACTGGACAAGTTTCTACAAGTACAACTTTTACACCTAGTAATTTAACTGATTTATACATAAGTCCACTTGTAGATTTAACAAGTTTAAATCTTGATCTTATATCTGGTCCAAGTGGTTTTGGTACTAATAGTTCTACAGGTTCTGTACCTTACGATAACACTATAGTACACACAAACACTGTTATTCATGTAGGTAGTGGTGTAGTACCTGGAACTTCAGGTGGAACTGGTGCTAATGGTCAACAAACTAGAGTTGAGTATTGCAACTCTCAAAGAACAACTGCTGGCAGTAATGTTGTTGGTATATATGTAGATACAAGTTGTACATTTGTAGCATAAAAAATAATTTTAAATGGAAAAAAGAATAACATCAATTAAAGTAGATAATCAAGACGCGCCTATAAATTCTAAAGGAGAAACAAGAGCTATTAAAATAAACGGCACTCAAGGTTCTGGTTTTTCTTTAGAAATAAATGATAGTAGTGGTAATTGTATATTAGCAAACCCTTTGGAAAATATAGAGATACCAAGGTCTGGTGTCTATATTTTAAATCAAACTTTTCCAGATATTTCAACTAATACAGCAGGTGGTTTAATAGAAGAAAGTTACGAAATAAAAATAACACCACACGCAGATGTTCAAACTGAGTTTGATATAGATTTATTTTTAAAACCTTATGAAAAACAAATTAAAGAATTAGAAGATTTTTATAAAAAATATCCTTATAATTTTGACGGAGTAGAAGAAACAGAAGAAATAAAAGAGCTTAAAAATTTATCAGAAGAAGATACACCTGAATTTTTTAAAGGTTTTCAACTACCTAATATGCCAAAATATGAAAGCGTTGATCCAATAACTTTATATCAATATGCAGATCCTACTATAACGCTTAATACTTCAGCGCCAACAGAAGTAAGTACAACTGTTTCTGGTGGTTCCGATATAACTGTAACAAGACCTGCTTTTTCTAAATCTTCAGTATCAACTACTCAAACATTAACAATTATAGAAAATGTAGGAGATAGTGAAGCTGGAAGTACAGCTGGTTTTTATTATATTAAAGATAATTTTAATAATTCTATTTCTAAAAACACTTCTTTTGAGCGTATTGTAACTACTAGCGAAGAGCCAAAGTTAGGCTCGTATTTAATATTAAAACCTTCTACTTTAACAAGCGTAGGATCTACAACATCTGGAGATATAACTAAAGGCGGTCAAGATTATCCTATAAATAGTGATATAAAAGAAGGTATGTTTATTAAAGGTGTTTTAATAAAAGAAAAAATAGTTCATAAAAGTTTAGATGTTAAAACATGTCAAATAGCTACTAATAAGTTTGAACTAAGTGATACAGTTGGTTTAATTCCAGACATGATTTGCGAAGTATTTGGTTTAGGTAAATTTTTAATTCAATCTGTTGATTGTGGCAAAAACATAACAATTGATAGAAAAGTAATTATACCTGAAGACACTAGTATAACTTTTATATATAGAACTAGCTCTACAATAGGTAAAGTTAAAACTCAAATAAACGAAGATGGTAACGCTTGTGTTGATTTAACTAATCCAATAATGATAATAGATGGTATGACTTTAACACTTGATGATGATATTTCTAAAGTTAAAAGCTCTTCTACGTTTACAGGAAGTGGCACTAATACTATTGTAATAAAAAACGTTATTAATTTTTTGAGATTTGGAAAAAGAAATGTAACTTATACGTTAGATTTAAATAATATAATAACAAGAACTCCTAACGCTTTAAATTACAACGTAGAAGTACCAAAAAATTCAACAAGTTTTTCTATTAAAACAATAGAAGGTGATATTGATAGATCAACTAAGACAGCAGTAAAAACATCTGAACCTAAAAATGGCACAGCATCTATCAGTGGTAGAACTTTTTCATATACGCCTAATCCAGATTTTGTTGGTAATGATAGAATATTATACAAGCTTAATGATGGTACAAATGATAGTGCAGAAAAAACAATTAACATAACAGTAAAATAAATAATATGCCAAACGTAAGATTAGATTTTCAAAATCCTTTAAACGTCTCTGTTCAAGTTGGCGATGTTGCTTATTTTTCTAATCCAGTTCCTGTTGGTGGAGTTGGTAATCCTACTGGTAGTGGTCAATGGGCATCTACAACTACACCGCACTTAACTTCACCTCAAGGTGATATTATAAAAATTGGTGAAATAATAGAAATTGTACCTTTTAATGGTGCTGTTAGTTCTATAATTTGTGATATGCCTTTAAATTTGTTTAATTTATATATTACGCAAATACAAACACCGGTATGTATAACAACACCACCAACAACGATAATAACACCTGGTACTGGCACTGGAACTTGTGCTAATCATATACCTAGAACTGATGTTGAGCCTTTTTACTTTCAAGGAGGAATTAATATTTCAACTTATCCTTTTCATCCTGTTACAGGGGCAAATATTTCACAAAAACCTTATAAAAATCCCATGTCGTGGTTTTTTGATAATCCTAGTGTTAATTTTAACGATGTTAGTTTTCACACAATATCTGAACAAACTTTTAACAATGGTTGTTTAGTTAGTTCTAGTAAATCAGGTTACGATGCAGATTTAAATAATTATTGGTACGCGCCAACGTTAGTTCAAATTATTACTAGGGTTCCACTTTTTAATGGTGATATAAATGGTAATCCTATACCATTTCCAGGTACTACTAATACTATATCTACAACTTACAACGATTTTATAATATTTGCTGCTAACAACGCTCTTACTGGTATACCTATAGGTACAGGTAGTAGTGGCCCAACAAATGTTTTTGGTAATACTTTTCAAGATGTTTTTGATTTTGTTGACACGTATTTTCCAGGTGTAACAAATTCTAGTATGACATATGATGACTACTGGGCTGCTTTACAGCCTTATGGTCTTTCTCGTCCATATTTTCAAGATGCTGGTAATAATCTTTTAACAGGAACAGCGCCTGTAACTACAGTTACACCTGCAACTACTACTTGTGTTGGTGATGGTAGTTTTATAATGTTTAGTAAAGATAACAAAGTAAACTTAAGTAGCGTGTTAGGTTATTATGCTAGCGCTACGTTTAAAAACAACTCTACAGAAAAAGCAGAATTGTTTAACGTAGGTGTTGATGTTTTTGAAAGTAGTAAATAAATAGCTAAAACTGTGACTATATTATATATAAATTATATATAATTATGTCTAAAAAAGAAGTTTCTATAAACTCAAGAAAAAAAATAATCAACCTTGAAAAAGCGTTAATAAATATTGCAGATGGTGTTAATATAGAAGGTGATGGTAAAAAAATAGTTAGAGATAGCAAGATAGCACCAATTAAACACGCTTTTACTGATGGCGTTTATATAAGGCAAATGGATATGCCAAAAGGTAATGCTGTTATAGGTGCAATACACAAACACTTACATGTTTGGTTTTTACTAACTGGACATGTTACAATAGCTACAGAAGAAAAAACAGAAGATTATATAGCGCCTTGTTATGTTATATCACAGCCAGGTGTTAAAAGAGTTATAATTGCAAACGAAGACTCTACATTTGTAAATATACACAAAAACCCTTCTAATACAAAAGATTTAGATAAATTAGAAAAAGAAATAGTAGCTTTAAATTATGAAGAATATGAAGAATATATTAATAAAAACAAATAGATTATGTCGTTTATAGGTGTTGGAATAGGTTTAGCTGTAATAGGTGGTGGCGTAAAGCTAGGTATGTCATTATCTGGTCGTACAGCTAGAAGAGATGAGCAAAGAGCAGCTAGAGATGAAATGAATCAACTTAAACAAGAGTATGAAAATTTAGACACTAGCAATTTAGCTGCAAACGTTCGTAATCAATTTGAAAATATGGAAAATGCTTATGAAGACATGACCGTAAATCAACAACAAGCTAGGTTTGAAGCACAGCAAGCTGAACAACAAAGAATCAATACTATGCAAGCACTACAAGGAGCCGCAGGTGGTTCTGGTATAGGTGCTTTAGCACAAGCGTTGGCTAATCAAGGTCAAATAGCAACACAAAGGGCTAGCGCTAGTATTGGTGCGCAAGAGTCACAAATACAAAAATTAAGAGCTGCTGAAGCTAGTAGATTACAATTAGCTGAAAGACAAGGTGAAGTTCAAGCTCAGGCTGCTAGACTTGCTGGCGCTGAAACAGCTAGAGGTTTAGAATATTCAAAAACAGGTACTCTATTAGGTATGTCACAACAAAGACTTGGCGCTGCTAATCAAGCTATAGCAGAAGCTAAAGCACAACAAATGAGCGCTATTGGGGACCTTGCATCCGCTGGTACACAAATAGCTACGGCTGGTATAAACACAGCACAATTAGATCCAGGTAAATACCAACAAAGATTAAGCGCTTCTACTGGATTAGGTGGGGCTAACATGAGGATGTCTATACCCGAGGGTACTAGTGCTAGTGGTGCGCCATTAACAGTACCTGTGATGACACCTACAGGTGGAGAAATCAGCACTGGTGGTGCTCAATATAATTATGGAAGCGGATTAGGAGGTACAAGTATAATAGGTTTTAATGCAGATGGAAGTCCTATTTACGGTTAAATAAATAAATAATATTCAAATAACATGGCAAAGAAAAAAGCAGTTAACTACAACCCAAATACAGCTTTAATACAAGGCGCTGCTACAGCATACAGAAACTATGATAACGTTGCTGGTATGTATCAAGGTTTAGAAAAAGTAACACAAGCAGGTGCTGATTTAGTAAAAAGTACTATAGACAAAAGAAATAAAGAAATAGAAGAAAAAAACAAAATAAATAAGTTGTTTGATGATGCTGCAGACAAAGTGTTATTAAAGTCAGGTACTTTAAGTGAATCTCTTTACAACAGTACTTACAATGAGCTTGTTGAAGCTAAAAAAACATATCTTGAAGGTGTTAATCAAAAAGATGATAAAAAAAGAATAGAAGGTCTTAAATTTATACAAAATCATTCTACTTTTATTCAAGAACATAAAGCTTATAATTTGCAATTAGCCAAAGATAAAAAAGAAGGATTGTTATCAGATGCTCATACTGCAGATGAAGAACATGATATGACACAAATCATGGAGGGCAAGTACAGTAAAACAAGTAGAAACAAAGATGGAGATGTTGTTTTTCATATCAAAGATAGACAAGGTAATGAAAAGTTAATATCATCTACTGAGTATAAAGACATGGCCATATTTAAAAACTTTAAACTTGGTAATGCTTACGTAAAAGGTAGAAATGCTATTTTAAAAAATGAAATATTTGACGCTACTGCGCTTGGTCAAAGTTTATTGCAATCAATGCCTAATAATAAAAAAGATATGAGAGCTGTAATGGGTGACGATATATTAGGTGACGTTGGTGGTGATAAAAATTTAAGAACTATGCTTATGAACTCTCAAACTTTAGATGAAGAAATAATAAATGCTCTTGGGCAACAAGGTTTTATAGCAATTGCTGGAGAAGACCGTAAGTTAGATGCTAAGGAAAAAGAAGCTTTTATAGATGCTGTAGTTAATGTTGATAATCCTATGTTTAATTTAGATACTTCTAAACGTATAATGGTTGAGCAACTTACTAATGCTGCTAGAGCTCAACATGATGAGCATTGGCAAAAAATAAACAACGAAAAAAGAAGAAAAGAAGCTATAATAAGAGGTCAAAATGTAGAAAAAACACCTTCTCAATATGGGTATAGAACTCAAGGTATGATGTTAAGAGAGTATAACTTTATAAAAAGTGGTGAAATAGGTGATGAAATTACAGTTAAAATAGACGGTGTAAGTTATACTTTTACTAGAAAAAATGATGGTAATTTTGAACACATAGGTGAGGATAAGAAATCTACAATTAAAACACCAAATCAAATTGCTGATTTAAGAGAGCTTGTAGGTTTTGATAGAATACCAGATCCAAAAGGAAAAAATCCATTTACAATGGTAACAAACTTTCCAACTAAACCAAAAGAAGAATAATGTTTGAATATAAAGGCAATCAATACACTTTACAGGATTTACAAAATGCTTTTGCAGGTCAACAAGACTATGTTAGTTTTGATGAGTTTATGCAAGTTCATCTTGATGATGGTATGAAAGAGATAAAAGTAGACGCACGAAATCTTAGTCAAGAAGAAAGACAAAGGTTGTCAGACGAGATGTATTCTATTAAAGAAAGACGTACTGCATCTGGAGATGTTGTTAAAGGTTCTACGGGTGCTGTATATGCTAAAAACATCGCCAATATAATAACAAGTTTAATTACTGATCCTAAAGAACGAAAAGAAACCGTGGAGGTTTTGAGTAATGTACCACCTGAAGTAAAACGTAGAACATTTAATTATTTTGCATACGAAATACCAAACCTTATAAGACAAGCTAATAAAAGTATTCGTTATGATGGCTTGTATGACGAAGAAGAGTTAAAGTATTTAAAAACTTTAGACCCAAATGCTACTTACGAAGAACCATCAGGTGATCCAACTGGTTTTAAAACAAACGCTGATAGAATAAAATATTTAGAAGGTTATAAATCTAGCTCAGCTGGTTTAGCAGAACAAAAAGCAAACGAAAAAATAGTAGAAACTATAAAAAAAATAGAATCATCTGATAAATACCTTAGAAAAGACACCGGTGAAGGTATAGTTAAAGGTATAAAGCAAGGTGATGCTTCAGATGTTATAGGTGGTATATTTAATGCGAGCGCTTCAATGGTTGAAACCGTAGTGCCAGCAATGCTTACTTACGGTATATCTATACCTTTTCAAATAACAGCGCCAATGGTTACAGATTATAATCAAAGAAAAGCTGAAAATATTTATGGTAAAGACGATCCTGACGCTATAAAAAAACTTTTTGATAACAGACAAGACGAGCTTGCGGTTCCAGCTGTATTAGGTTTGATTGGTAGTTCTTTTGAATATATAGGTTTTAAAGGTATTCAAAATTATATACTTAACAAAGGAGCTAAAAACACTGTTGGTAAATTAATGTTAACTGGTAATAGAGAAGGTTTTACTGAAATAGGACAAAGCGGCGTTGAAGAAATTAATCTAGCTAAAGCAGATGGTAAAGATGGTTTAGATTTAGCAAAAGCTTTTATAGATGGTGTTTATAGTGAAAAAGGTATAGAGGCTTATTTAAATGGTTTTATTGGTGGTGCTACAATGTCAGCTGGAGGTAGTATGATAAATAGAGCCTTAAGAAGTGACAAAGCTAGTGTTAAAGAACTAAATGGTTTAGTAAATAATTTAGCTGAATTAAATGTTGCTAAAAATACCGCTATAAATCCAACGGCAAAAGAAGCTATTGAGGTAGAAATAAAAGAGGCAGAAAAAGCTTTAAAAAATTATATAACAGATAAAAGAAAAATAGCTGATATACTTAATGAAGATCAAAAGCAAGATTTAATTAATGCTATAAATGAAAAAGATAACATAGCTTCTAAAGTTCAATCTTTAAAAAATCAATTAAATAAAAACGAAATAGGAGCTAACGAATTTAATCTTGCTATTAGAAGTTTAAATAATCAAGATAAAAGATTAACTGAGCAAATAGAAACAATAAATGAAGCTGCTAAACAACAATTACTAGTAACTGGACTTGAAACAGCAAAAGAAGAAGGTGAGACAGTTGGTTTAGAGCAGAAGTTATTTGAAACAAAAGAAGAATATGCAGCTTTATTTGGTGAAAAAGGCTCAAAAGAATACAATGAAGCTTTAAAAGCCGATGGTCATATATCTGAAGATGGTAATACTTATTTTGTAAATATGGAAACAGCTAGAGAAACTGGTGCTATTGCTGTTGGTTCTCACGAGCTTTTACATGGTATTATAGGTGATTCTTTTAATAAATTATCTCCTGAGGCAAAAAGAAAACTTAATAAAAACTTTTTAAATTTATTAAGTAAAAAAGATAAACAAACTGTTTTAGATAGATTAGCCAGTGCTTATGGTATAACTGGTAATAAAGTATTTACAACTGAAGAATTATACACTGCTTTTTCTGATGTAATAATAGATGGTGATGTTAAATTTAACGAAGGTGTTTTTGGTAAAATAAAAAATGCTTTTGAAGAAACATTAAGACAATTAAGTTCCGCGGGTTATTTTTCAAAAGAAAGTTTTTTATATAGAAAAGAATTTGGTAATGCAAGACAAGCTTACAACTTTGTAAAAGATTATTCTTTAACTATAAAGAAAACTGGTAAATTAACACAAAGAGCTAAAGAATTTGCTAAAGAAGATCCAATTGTTACAAAAGAAAAACCAAGATATAGTGATGATACAGTTCCTGTTAAAAGAGAAACTTTTACTCAAACTATGAGTGACGGAACAAAAGTAAAATATAGAGCTATTACTCGTTTAGATGGTTCTGTATATTTTCAATCGATAGTACAAGGAGAAAGTAATTTTACAGCAGCTTCTAAAAAGCTAAACATAAAAGCCGATGATAACATTACTCCAAAACAAAGATTAGAAGTTATAGATACAGACGCTACTATTACACTTGATAAAACTGAAGATTACAAAAGTGTGATGAATCCAAAAATGTTTGATAGATTAACTTCTGATCAGCAACAAAAAGTAGATCCTAAAAGAGCAAAACAAACTAAAAAATCTGTATCAGTAAAAAAATCTGTAACACCAAGAAGAGATTTAACTCCTGCACAATCAACAAAACTAATAAACGATCTTGGAAAACAAATTGTAGATGAAGATGGCACTGTTATAAATTTAGAAGAAAAAGGCATTGGTAATACTTATTTTGAAGTTGAAGCTGATAATATTTATAAAAAAATACAAGAACAAGGTTTATTAGATAATCTTATTTTAAAACAACCACACGTTGGTGTTAATGATAAAACTTTTTTAGATACAACTTATGCTGAGCTTTTTTCTTGGTTTAAAAAATACCAACCTGAAAGAAAAAACCCTAGTGGTTTGTTTGGTCATATAAACCCTCAAATACCTAACAGAGCAACACAAGCTTATAACGCTATTACAAAAGGTCAAGTAACAGCACCTACTGTAGACATAGGGCAAACAACTAAAGAAGGCGAGGTAAAAGTACAAGTTGCAGCAGAAACTGATGCGGCTACAAAAGCTTTTGAAAGAGAAGATATATCACCAGCTGCACAAGCTAGAAAAAAAGCTGAAAAAGCTAAAGCGGAAATACAAAAAAAGTCTGAATTTAGAAGAGCTATAGGTATTGAGACTGATAGTAAAATATACAATGAAATTTTAGATGGTGCTCGTAAAGCTTTATTAAGAGCTTATGAAGCTGGTACGTCTGTTAGAAATATACAAAGAAAGTTGAGAGATGAAGCTAATGTATATTTATTTAAAACAGTGAAAAACTTTTTAGGAAATAAAAATTATATTAGCAACTTAAAAAAGTTTAGAGAACCTATAATGAGAGTTATGTTTACTTCTGATTTAGTGCAATTAGAAAGAAACGTACCGCAAGATGAAAGGGTGTTTACTAGATTTGTTAGAAAGCTTACATCAAAACAAGAAGTACAAGATGCTGTTGATCAAAAACTATTACCGCCTGAATCTTTAAATATTATAGATAAAGGTACTGCTGTTAATTTATACGAAAAAGCAAATCCAACAGAGGCTCAGTTTATGTCGTTTTTTGATATACCTGCTTTTAATCCAGTAACTAAAAAAAGATCTGGTAAACGTGGTACTAGAAAAGATCAACTAGCTAAATATATGACTGGAGCTTTAGCATATGACGCGACAATGCAAGTTGCTCAAGAACCTGATGTTATGCAACAAAGAGCAGATTTAGCTGAATTAAAAGGTGAAACTTTAGCTAAAGATAATTTACAAGTTTTAGCTGCTGAAATAGGTAGAAATCCTAATATTAAGTTTAGTATTAGTACAGAGCAGGTCAATCAAGGTGTAGATATAATAGAAGGTAAAAATAAAAACGATGGTTTTGGTGGTAAGAATTGGCAGAAATACTATGATAACAAAAAAATAAGTAATGAAACCAAATGGGCTGCGCAAGAAGAATATTTAAATAGACTTACAGAAGAAAACGATGCTATAAGTCAAGAAGAATTATCAAAACTTGATTTTACAGATCCAAAAAGAGATGGATCATATACTGGTAAACGAAGAAAAAAGAAATTTGCTACTTATAAAAAGTATGAAATTATAGCTAAGCAAAGAGCTGAAAAAATATTAAGTAATTTAGGTTTAGATAAACAAGGTTATAAAGTAGAAAACCTTTCAGAAAAAGATAATAATCCAGATATTAGAATTACTAGAAAAGGTAAAACAGTATTTACTATTGAAATAAAAGGAAATACAGCTAGAGGTGTTTCTGTTTCGTTTAACTATAAACAAGACAGTAAAAAGCTAGTTAAAGGCAAAAAAGCAGCTGAAAAACAAGAAACAGAAAATTATAACAAGCAAGAAGAAGCTTTAATTAAATTTGCAAATCCAATTTTTGAAAAAATGATTAAGCTTGTTGGTCCAAGTGAATTTACATATTCTAGGTTTAAAAATTTACAAATAAGTGTAGAAGGTTATAATAAAATAATAGAAAAAGGTTTACAGTTAGAAATACACGGAAAACAGTTTTTTATAACTACAAGTGATTTTGCTAATTCATATGCTCAGAAAAAAGGTAAAGATGGCAGCTCCAGAACTAGTAATGCTATTGATATAGGTAATGCTGGTATGTTTTTAATGGATAGTAATTCTATAATGCAAGTAGATGGTTTAAAAAATTTTTCAGATCAAAAAGTTTTAATACCACTTACAGCTAGAATTAATTTTAATAAAAATAAAGCTAAAACGCATTATACAGTTTCTATTAGAGTAGAGCCTCAAATAAACTCTTTATTTTTTGAAAAGCAAGATGTTAGTTTAATAAATAAGTCTGGAAATAAAAACTTTAAAGTAAAGAAAAGTGTAACAAAAGATGTAAGTACTGGTACAAACTTATTTAAAGCGTCTAGATCTGACATGTCTAAATCAAACGGTGCTAGTATATTTGATTTTGATGAAACAGTAGGTGTAAGTGAAAATTTTGTTATAGCTAAAAAAGGTGATATAATAGAAAAAATACCATCATACGAATGGCCACTTGTTGGTGAAACTTTAAAAGAACAAGGTTACGAGTTTGATTTTACTGATTTTAATAAAGTAACAAAAGGTAAACCAGGTCCATTGTTACCAAAAATGAAAAATCAAATAGAAAAGTACGGGTCAAAAAATGTATTTATACTTACTGCTAGAGCACCTGAAAGCGCGGTTGCTATTCATGAGTGGTTACAATCGGAAGGTGTTAATATACCTTTAGAAAACGTTACTGGTTTAGGTGATAGCACCGGTGAAGCTAAAGCAACTTGGATATTAGATAAATACTCAGAAAAAGGTTACAATGATATATATTTTGTAGATGATGCTTTACAAAATGTAAAAGCTGTTAAAAATATGTTTGATCAACTAGATATAAAAGGTAAATCTGTTCAAGCTAAAGTTAAATTTAGTAAATCAATGAACAATGACTTTAACAAAATACTAGAAGAAGTTACTGGTATTGATGCTAAAAAACGTTTTTCAGATATTAAAGCTAGAAAACGTGGAGAGAAAAAAGGTAAGTT
>CEUI01055637.1_pt1 | contig 24051 bp, 41 predicted proteins | sample 531411 | NCBI WGS metagenome assembly CEUI01 (sample SAMEA2622841, study PRJEB7988) | marine metagenome | isolation source: saline water (ENVO:00002010), including
AGAATCAAAGGAAGAATAAAGTCACCCAGCATTGCTTGAAGTTCTTTGAATGAGTTTTGTAGTGCCTTGATGTCCTTCTTTTGCTGGTCATTTTCTTTTCTTAGGTCCATCGATGCTGTAACAAACGACCCAAACACATCAGTAATCAATCCCTGGACAGACTTGAAGACCTCGACACTCTTAAAGACAGTATCAATCGATGCCCTATAAGACGCACCCATTCCAGCGGCACCTGCGCCTGCGCCCTTTAATGCTTTCCTAAATCCTCCTAGGACCTGCTTTGCACCACTAATACCCTTCTTGAGTGACTTGACGTCAGCACTCAGCACAATGCCAGTAGTTATTTGCTTGCTCATTTACCTACTCCTGCGCTGTGCCTTTTTTAGTTCATCCTTTGTGCGCTCTAATTCAGATGCTGTCTTTTCTTCCTCGATAGTTTTAAATGCCTCTAAGACAAAAGCAGGCTGCTCCATAAGGTCTGTGCCGCCAAATGGGAGCACATTGAGTGACTTATAGTCCGACCAGTTGTTAAGCATCTCAAAGCCTACCTCACCTATCTCTGCCCATGGGCATCTTTTTAGGTCCGGTGCCCAGTTGATACCGAGGCTGCGAATGCCGGCACTGCCGTCACAGTTCCGTTGCCTTCTGAGGTGGTCCTGGTCTGCAAACTCTTGCCCTCGACACTGGGAACAGCCCCATGCCTGTCGTCTGGAATCACCAGAGGTGGCAAATCTGATTGCGAGTTCAATTTTTTTTTAGTTTCTTCAGATAGGCTGCTATTCTTTACAATAGCTTCATAGATATCATGCAACACTATAAGTTCATCAGGATGAGCTTCGAGGATACACTTGACCAATTCTCCGCCTGACTTGGGTTCAATTATTTCGCCAGTGCCAACATGCTGAGCACTAAACCCTCGAATATCATGCACATGTTTTTCTACGATTAGCGCTTTCAGCTCCTCTTCTCTTCTTTCTGCTGCCTGCATTAAATCGTCATTCTCTAGGCTTGTTGCCTTCAGTTTTAGTGAAGACCTAAGCTGCCGCATGTCTTTTCCACTAAGAGGTGAAAGAAGAACCTGAAACGGGTCAGGGTCCTGTCTGTTATCGTCTATGTCTGGGGTGTACCAGCTCCTCAAAGAAGCATCTACCACATCAATTCTTCTAGCCATTGTCTTGCCTCCTAGCTTTCTAGTTTGTTGTTATTGCAATGCTTACTGCATCTGTCGCTGTGCCGCTTGTAGCTAATGCTGTAAACGGTAGATTGATTGTAACCTCTTCTGCTTCTGGTATCGTCACTTCACTAAAGTCAAATTCAGGTTTAGCAATAGTCACTGTCATTTTTTCTTCTCCACTAGAAGAAGACCCAAAGCGTGCTACGATGTTATTTGATGAATCAAAATTGTATCGGTAAATCAGAGTCATTATTTTGTCTTTGGCACCAGTAATAACAATCTCACCCGTGATATCACGCCTGCCAGGAATGTAATCTTGAACTGCTGCCTTGAATGCTTCCTGTACTGGCTTAAAGTTGTTCTTTACCGTTAGGGAAAAAGAATTGATTTCAAAGTCTGATGTTCCACCCCAGTCAAGTTGACCACTAATGCCGTTGATAAGGCTGGAAGATGTGGTTGTGATATCAGGGTCAAAGTAAGGAATAATAGCGTCACCGTCACTTACCGATGTTGGTGCCTCATTTAGAGTGATATCGTTGCCGCTGATACTGAGGATTTGAAACCCGGTATTGTCAGCCCCGTCATCACCGCCAATCTTGATTATAGAGTTAACTGATAACGCTCCTGCATTGGTTACAGTTATAGGATTGTTGTTCGGAGATGCATCGTTAACAGTGGTCGTTGCCGTTGCTGCATAGTCACTAGCTGTCCCTGTAAAGGACAGTTTGGGTTCATCCCCTTGGGCTACCGATAAAGTCATTTCCTCTGCTACAGCGCCCCAGACTGATTCTGACATCACCTCATTCAGTTCACGTACTAAGGTCATTGGGTATTCATTCGTCTGCCCGTGTGTTAACGAGTAGGTTAGCGTGTAAGGACCTGAACCGGTTGACGCCACAGCGCCCATTGCTGAGCTCATCATATAGGTCCAGTCTGGGTTGATTGCTCCTGATGTCTGGTCCGGTATAAGCAGGTGACATTCGCAGCCCCAGGTAACCGTTTTGTTTCCAGTGATTCTTTCAAAGTAATCACGAGTCTGACTTGCATCAGCTCTGTTCTTCCTCTCTTGCTCATAACTCATCGAGCTAGTAAGAACGGTCAGCTGCTTGGGTGCCCTTGCCGCTGTACTTGTACTGTCTGGAAGCGTGAAGGCAGGATAAGTCTGCGTTGATAGTTGCGGCTGAATAATGAATCGTTGATTTCTGCCTAAAGCGTGTTTTTCATTAAGTCCCATTTTGTTTTCCCTCTAGGTACTGTTCACTGTTCTTTGGTACAGTACATCAAATGCCATGACAAGAGTACCAGACCCACCACGATGGTCGTCTGAATCCGCGTTGCCTTCATCGGTTTGTGTTCCTTGCCAGTTTGTTCTAATCGCGTTGCCGTCTCTTGTTGTATCCGCATTGATTACGGCAATGATATCATCTTCTAGTTTTGCAAGTGCCTGTGTTTTAGCTGCGCCTGACCTCGCACTCACATGCCCCACGATTGTTATTGGGAGTCTAACGTGCAGCATATGATTCGGTTTATACTCGACGGAAGATTGACCCACTGGTGCAAATCCGACCCAAGGCATTTGCGCAGCGCCTATATCGCCCCATGACACCAAGGTCCTTGCAACAGTGGTTACATCGGTCTTGTATCCACCCGCTATTGATATCGTGTTTAGTACAGTATCAACGTTATCAAGAATTAGCTGTCTGACCGGTGTGCCCACTTCATTTACTCGCTTTTGTTTGCGCAGCGTCAGCTAGTTCTGCAAGCCTTTCATTGAAAATCCTGGGCCATTCCTTGCTTGACTTCTCCTGCGCTTCTTCAATGTATTTCTTGGGCTTCAGCTTCACTTCTTTTGCCAAATTAAACATCACCTGACCCGTTGAATCCATAAGCACAAGTCCTAGCCTATAAGGAATTGGCGCAATACCCACATGCAGGGCCCCTCTAGGATAGTCACGAGGCCATTTTCCCAGCGGTATATCCCGATTAGGCATTGGTATTGCTAGGTATTTATTGGGACCTCTGCTTGACCTGATTGTACCACCTTCATTTTGAATGCCAGCATAAACAAGGTCCGATAATGCGCCAGCGCTTAAGGTTGAACCTTTCTTGTCTAGCATCTGAGCCTTGAAGGACCTCATTAGATTACCTGTCCCAGGCTTGAATGTTTTTTGTGCAACCCTTTTTATTTCACCTTCTGCGTGCTGGGCGCAGCGAAGCAGCGCAATAGAAATGGCTTTGTCAGCATTCGCTCCTAGCTCGTAAAGGAGGTCATGCATTTTCCTTTCATTGTTTACCTCAAACCCTATCATTAGCAGTCATCTCCTGTCGTGTCTTCTGGACCTGCCTGCGGATTATCAAACTGGCCGATGCCGAATGAAGGCTTTACAAAATCAGAGTCATCTTCAAAGGTCTTCTTTGCTGCTTTAGATAGGCCACCCACAAACATCTCTGACTCTGTAACCATCTCCCTTTCTAGCTTCTTCCTGAGCTCAAGATAATGATTATACGCCTGTGACCTAGAGCTGGTAATCCCAGCAGCATTACGGTCAACATCACGAGCTATCTTTGCGAGGATAGCATCCACGCATTCAATACTCGCAGGGAGCACAGCAGGCTTAGAAGTTAAGACTGCGTTAATTTCTTCATCACTCAGGAGCGGTCTATTTGAGTCAGTATCGCCTATTCTAAACCGGACCTTGTCTTTATTTGTGGCAAGGCTTGTAGAATAAGCAAACGACATCATAAACTCCTAGAGGGAAAAAGATACAGGCTCAGCAATCCCCACGGAAGTGAGGAACATAACAACTGAGCCTGTATTCCCTAGCGCCTAAATGGCGTCATAGAAAAATAGACCGCAAGATGAAGATACAGCTTTTTGGTCCCAATACATTTCAGCCTCGATGCGGTCAGACGCCAATTGGTCCATATAGAAGGACTTGATTAGTGCGCCACCTGCTGCGTCTGCATACGGATTCCACGAAAATGTGTAACCCGCTGTAGGTTGTAATAGTGATGGAGTAGGATTGACATAAGCCAAAAGTCCACTCTGTCCCAGTCCTGCGTCTTCTCCAATTGCGTACTTATATGAAGCAGCGGCACCGGCAGCAGCAGAATTATAAAGCCCATCTGCAACAACAACCTCATCTAGCCCTAGAAGGTTTGCAAGTAGCTGCTGAGTGATAACACCGGTCTGAGTGTATTTGATAGACTCTAGGATTGTGGCGTTGTTCTTTACTACTGCGTAAACATCGCGAGACAGCAGCAACTTATTAGGCCGGTTGCCGGTTGCCTTCTGAATGATGTCGCCCCACGCATCAATTTGAGCAATGATATCTGTAGTTGCTACAGTCCAGTTGGCGAAGTTTACACCACCACCTTGACGGTCTGTACCCCATACACCGGTCTTCATAAAGTCTGTAGCAAATTTGCGGTCTTCATGAATCAGCATCTTCTGTGCCAGGAATTCAACAGCATCGCGTTCTGGGTCAATCGCTGGGTCCGCATTGAACCTTACTTCATCAGCTACGTCCTTGTGCAAGGCATAACGCTGCGCAGTATATGTCGCTGTAGTTAGCGCGTACTCTGACCCGGCTGACTCTGTTCCAGCTGCTCTAATTTGCGCTTCATCTCGCAGAAAGTCTGCTTGACTATATACAAAGTATTTGTCTGACCGATACTGCACTGGCAAGACCGGAAACATTTTGCGTGCTACAAAATTATTTGCGTTCTGAATATAGGCTACACTCATCTGTGATAGTGCAGCATCTACGTGCACCTGATTTACTAATGGATTACTCATTCTTTTTTACCTCTTGTCCTATGCTACTTTACCGTTGGGGCTAAATACCATGGTTCCTAACTCCCCATCGGCACTAGCTGTCTCAATAATAATTCCAAGACGGAATGCAGCGGTGTCGCTGCGTTTGCCTTTTCCGCTTGCCCCGCTTGCAGCGTTGTAGCCTGCGTCAAAGTCAGTGACTCCTGACTTAATTCTGCTTACGCCTGCAATTAAGACCTCAGCAGCCTGTCCTTGCGCAGAAGGTGCGTTCTGTAAAATACCAATTGCATTACCGTCATCACCTGCTAGTTCAACCTGTCCATCGGTATTGATTGAAACAAAACAGTACTGACTTCCAGACAGGTCCGTTGATGCCGGCAGCGTGATGTTTGTTTGGTTTTCTGAATAAGCCATTATTATTTCCCTCTTCTCTCAGCACGGTATTGATTTCGCAGTGCTGGATTTTGCTCCCATACCTTGTTCAAGGCAGCAGCTTTAGTGATTGTTGTATCCTTAGCTAAAAGCTCTGCGGCCATTGATTCCGCTGTCTTCATAGCACTTCCGTTTCCAGTTGTGCCTGCTCCAGATTTTCCAAATTCGGTCATCATTGCTGAATCGTTGCAGATTTCATTTACTGACTTAATCATCTGCTCTGTTTTTTCTGCAAGCGCTGCTGGAAGTCGTTTGTTTATCTCGTGTAAAAACTCACCCAGCTCTTCCGTGCTGAACGTCGGAATATTTGGGAAGCATTCTGCGCGTTTTACAAATGATTCACGCTCCTGCGCTATTTCCATTTTCTGAAGCCTTTTAGTCAGCTTCTCATTTTCAGTTTTTATTGCCTGAAACTTCTTTTGTAGTTTTTTGGTGACTTCTTCTTCTTCAGTCTTTTCGGTCTCTTCTTCTTCAGTCTTTTCAGCCTCTTCTTCATTGTCTTCCATCTTTTCTTCGATAGATTCTTCAGACTTAGCTTCTAATGCCTGCATAATGATAGCTGCGTCATCTTCTGATAATGCAGCCATTACTTCCTCTAGTGTTTTCATGCTTTTCTCTTCCTCTTCATTTTTGTGAAATCTCTTAAACAGAGCAATGGAAACACCCTTGCCTGCTCCTTTGTCAACGAAGGACACTTCATCAACTTTCAAATCCTCTAAATCATTTACTGCCTCAGATTCAGTCATTTACTCTTCCTTTTAGCGCTCCCACCTATACTGAATTCACTATAAATACCTGCCTTGACTTTTTGCCAGACACTGGGGTCTATCACCCTGAACCCAACCCACCAACCAGTTATCCCCTCGGTTATTCCCATCGCAGTTCTTTTTTCAGGGGTTATCATGCACGATTCAACTAGCTCAGCAACTCCTAGCTTGTCATGCATTTCAGCGGATTGCCTGCTGCTTTGAACATATTCATAGGCAGCTTTTTCTAGCTCTGATACTGATATCCGGTCATCTTGGTGGTCTATTACCGCATTTCCTTCTTCATCGGCAATTACAGAAGCCCAGCCAAAGGCAAGCATCTTATCGTCAGCCAGCTTACTAATGGGGACAGCTACAGACCACGATTTTGCGGTTGCTTCCTCGAAGGAGCCTGACCTATATCCTTCAGATTCTAGCCATTTTTTTGCTTTACCAGGCGTCCATAATGACGCTACAAATCTAACGCTCTGAACCGCCAGCCTGTCTTCTGCTTTTAGCCTCGCCATAAGCAGTGTCACGCCCTCAGGCATTCCCTCCGTTCTTCGAATGAATGAATCATCGACAAACAAGGAAGGCTTCCTTTGCCTTGCAGCGTGTTCACCTGGATAGGGCACAATAAGGTTATGCCCTGAAACAGGGGCAGGGCACAAGAGTAAATATCCAATCAGGGGTTTTTAGTTTTCTGCTCCAAAGTCAGACGGCATCGTAAACCCTGGGAAGTCCTCAGCTGTATCGAGAACAGATGGCGCATCAGCATCCTTAGTGGGAAGCCCTGCAACCTCTCTGACGTGCTCCTCTAGGGCTTCATCTGGAACAAGCACCCCCGACGATGTAGCCTGAGCAATAAAGCTGCCTAGCTGCGCAAGGTCCGGTGTCTCCATATCTCCATGATTCAGCTTAGGCCAATCTTTTTCTGCAATCCCGTTGTAACTACACAGTTTTGGTATTGCGTCACGATTGATTACATCGACAACAGCATCGAGCATTGCCCCGATACTCATAGCCAGTATATTGGTTTTAGAATCCGCTAATGCCCAGGAACCAACCGAGTCTTGACCCAGTAAGAGCATCTCACTTAGGAAGCTCATCATTATTCTGGACTCATAGCGTTTGATGATAGCGTCCACGTCAATCGGTCTACGCCCACCGCTGGACAGCAGCGCTAGCTTATAGCCAGACGCCTGCCCATCCATCCCGATTTCAGCAGGAAGCACAACACCCTCATAGGCATCACGCTTTATCTTCTGAACCATGTTTTCCATATTAGTTCGAATTGCTTTTTGAGCACTTGAGGCATTTGGGTGCATAATCTCAGGAGGCACCTGCATAATCGGCAATCCGGCCAAGTCACGCTCCACCCCGATAGCTTCAATGCTTTGGATTCTTTTCAGGTAATAATAAGATTTGTACGCTCCTCGAAGAAGGCTTCTGCCTTCTGGGTTGTTCTTATGCGTGCGAGTCCTAAACAGCAGGGCTTTTTCAATAGGAATATAACGAAGGAAGTATGAAGGTGCAGGGCGCTGCCACATCCCCAGGATGGTCCCATCTTCATCCAGGTCCCAGCGGTCAAGGCTGTCCTGCCCTCGTATTGCTAGAGACCTCCATCCAATCATTCCGTCATTGTACTTGCTTTCAAAATAGCGGTTGCCTGTATCTCTTCTTCGATACTTGTAATTTATCTCAAAGAACGACCAGCCAAAGACCGTCATGGTCATTACTTCGGAGATAAAGTCAGCCCAGGTTCCTGCCATATCTGACCGGCAGCTATCGATAAATTCAGCCGCAAATTCAGCAGATTCTGTAGGCTCAGATGAGCTTATCGACCAGTCCACTTGCCGCACCAGCATTTCTAATAGATAGATTGCAGCAGAAATGGAGGCATCATTATCGGCCATTTCTCTGTAAATTTGTACTGCTTTACTGCCGGACAACTGCGGCAGCCATTCCTCAAGCACTCTGCCGTCACGGGATACATTTAACCCGGTAGCTCCTGCTTCTGCTAATACTGGTTGTTTTTTTCTTGGCATCTTCTTCTTCCTTTTAGATAACGGGTGCAACCGTACATCTGCAATTTATCGTTTCACTGATTGGTGCTGCTGGGTCACCAGGATAATACAGCCTCACTCCTGTCGCTTTGTTGTAAAACTTCTCACCAACCAATACCGTTTTAGTGTTCATTCTTTCGTGGTGCCTATCTCCACTTTTGCCGTCATTGAAGGCCAGCCACTCAATTCTCTTTACCCCTGTCGCCTTGTATCCTTCGTAGGTTCCACTGTTTTGCGCTTGCGTTAATTCGGTTCTGGCAATCATCGCTGCTCTCTTATCGCTAAAAACAAATTCATCCTCAAAGGCTTGTGCTTTTATTCTTCTAGCTAAGGTGCCAGCACTCGGCTGTGGTACTTCCGTCAGGGCTTCAAGCACTATCGCGTTAACCTGGGCGTTGACCTTTCTTTTAGTATCCACGGCAATATCTCTTGCCCTTCTGATGATTCCATCTTCGTACTGCCGCCAGAACCACTGGATTTTTGTACCTTTTTCTTTTGTCGCGTCAGCTACTGCTTGACCTGGAACAATAACATTTCCAGCAGCCATATTCGCAGAATCCGCTGCCTCTCTTGCTCCATACAGATTCATAATCGTGGCCAGCTGTTCTTCGAAGTAGGCATCTTGATTGTCTTTTCGGAATCGACCTGTTGCAGCTTCGATAGCTACTCTTTGTCGATATCGCCTATATGCATTCAGCCACCGCATCAGGGCTTTCTCATAAGCCTTTGCGCGTGCCTCTCTTTGTTTCCTTCGTTGACCCAGAAGGCGTGGATTAGCTTTTGCCATTTTTTCCCTCCTCAGGCCCATAGCAACACAGGATACAATCGTGATTTTCCGTGAGAGGTGACAGCGGGTGCTTGGCGCACTTTATTCCTCTAGGAACAAAGACACCAAAATCGTGTAGCTCAGAATCAGCACGAGCATCGTCATAACAGTCATCGCAATCTCGGCAAACATTCCCGTGCTTACAGATGAAGTTCATCATAGCCAGACATCCCCTCGGTAATTTGTACTTGGGTCTATTGCTATCACCGGCGCACGATTCTTGAGCATAAGCTCAGTAAATGCCCATACAAGTGCATCTAATCGATTGGGGCTGAGCATATTCGAATTAGGAACCCAGGAACACAACTCATCCTCTAGGTCTCTAAACATGCCTGTGTGTTTAACTCTTCCTTGCTCATATAGGGCGCTAACAGGCTCTGCTCTTGCTTGCTTGTTTCTTGAAGCGTGAATCCCTAGATACGGTATACTGCGGTCAATCGTCCTGAGGGTGGCTTCAACCATATCGCCACCCTGATTTGTTTCAGCTATAATACGGTCAGCCTTCCACCGGTGATAAGCATCGACCGCTATCTGTGCCCACTGAGATGGGCTTACATGGCACGTTAGGTCTTCAAGCAGGTAACCCGTCCCATTTGAATCAATGCCTGCTACAACCATTCCTGTGTCGTCTGAGGTTTGTTTACTCGTGGTTGCTGGGTCGATAGCTACAACGATTCTTTGAAGCCCATTAGGCACCGAGGAGCACCTTGCCTCCTCTAGGCTTTTTCTGCTCCATAGCGCACCAGGCATTTCATCTAAAAGCTCAGCATGTAGCTCCTGCATCCCCAGCGTTGTTCCTTCATATTTTTGCAAAATATTCTCTAGCCACGCTTTTGCTACATTGGCTTTATTCTCGAAGGTCGACCCATGCGTGACGGCACAATGAGGATGCTTCAAAAGGTCCCTGATTAGTCTCGAAGGTTTAGGTGTTGTCGTGATTATCGCTCGTGGGTCATTACCTACTCGCAATCCAAATTGAAGCTGGTCCCAGGCGTCTGGGAATCGCCACGCGCATAATTCGTCAGCCCAGGCTGTGTCATTTTCTGGTCCGCGCAGCATATCAGGCTCATCAGCTGAGTAGGTTGTCGCAATTGCGCCATTAGCAAAGGTGATTCTGCGCTTGCTAGGTAAATACTCAGGCCGATTCTCAGGAGCAAAAACACTAAGAATACCACTGCGACCCTCAACCATTACGTCACGAACGTCGGCTGACGTCCTGCCCACAAGCGCAATTCTTTGCGCTCCCTCTTTCACTCTTTGCTTTACCCACTCGGCACCAGTCCTTGTCTTGCCCCACCCACGCCCAGCTTTCACTAGCCAGTACCTCCACTTGCCTTTTGGAGGCAGCTGGTTCTTTCGTGCCCAGAATGACCACTCATATAGAATCAGGCTTGCTTCCTGTTCCGTTAGGGTCTGGATTGCTTTCTTTCTCTCCAAGTCGCTGAGCGATGCCATCCAGTATGCCTTGGAGTCTATCTCTTGAGCTTGTGTCATTTACATCCACCTCTGCCTTCACTTCGAGTCTTTGCTTGTCGTTCCTTGCCCATCTCTCTGGGTGTCTTCTCTCTAGTATCCATGCTGATGCCTGCCATTGTTTTTCTGCTGCCTTCTGAATTACAGCTACATTTCTAACCTCAGCTTCAGCTTCAGCTTCTTCTAGTCCTCGAAGGAAGTAATAATATCTGCATTTATCATTTCCTTTTTCTCTTGATTCTTTTCCTCGGTTCACCCAGTTGCGCAGGGTTGTTCCGCTAATTCCCGCAAACTGGCAAGCAACCTCTTTATAGTTTCCTGCCCTGATAGCCTGGTAGATTCTTCTTTGGGTCTCTGGCGTTAGCTTACTTGCTGACACGGTTGCCTCCTTCTTTCTTTTTCAGGGTCATCCCATATTCGTTATTTCCAGCAGAAGCCTGATAGCCTGCTTTCTTAATGAGCTTGTTTTTCTTGAAGGGTGAGTAATCCACATAGTGATGAACCCTTCCAAACCTCCAAGCCATCCTGCTGACGTCAGGGTGCATTCTTACCTGCATTTCACTCTTAGGGTGCGTGCCTTCTTCAGCGTAGAATTCTGCCGTGTTTCCTCCACCGAGGACCTGTGTTGTCACTTTATACTGTAAGAAGGCGTTGAACAGAATCGTGCACCAGCCTTCTTTGAGCATCCGAAGTGAAAGGTCAGTATCCTCGTTATATCTGCCGCGCCACCTAAAGGGCGTATCGCTCCTAATAAGGTTACACGAGTAGATACGAGTATTGGCCTTGAACGGTGGCTGTATCGTTTTACGTGGTGCAAACATGTGATAGTTAGGTCCAGCCATAGCCACGTTCGTGTAGCGCAGACAGAAGTCCTCCATCGCCCTAAAGCATCCACCATTACCCACCGGCACCTTCAGGTTTTTGTTTAGCCGATAAAACCCATTGATGTTGTCATCCATAACCCAGTGCCAATCAAACCCTCGCTTGATACTGTGGTCCCAGACAAAGTTGCGTGCTGGGCCTGGCCCGGTAGATTTTGTAAGACCAAGGTCATCAAAGCAGTCATATTTCTCCTTATAGGATAGGTCCATCAGGACAATCTTTTTAGGGTCTATCACCGCAGCATAATCATCATAATCTTGCTCCTCAATAACTATCGAATAAGGCACACCCATGGCTTCCAGGCTTTTGGCGGTCAGTCTGCTGTCTGCCCTGCCCTTCGAGACAATATACAATGGAAACCTAGGGTTCACCGGGTGCCCTCCTTTGCGGGCGTTGAGGAAACAACCCTGATACGCCCAAACTAACAAGCCTTGTCTCGCCTTTTTTTTGGGTCATCTTAAACATATTTGGCCACGCTCTTTGTGTGTTCCTTGCCAGTTCCGTGTACTTGCTATAGTGACCAGACGCCTGATTTCCTCCCTCGGTTTTGCCAACAGGTTTCGGCGTAAACAACAACCTGTTGAATACTAAGGTACAAAAACCTGCAAACAGGACCTGCATGGTGAAATCAATGTCTTCAATAATCGCTGTATTAAACCGTGCTGGCGTCTTATTGTTTACCAGGAAGCAACTGCAACAAGGGATATTGAATGAAATCTGCTTTTTGGTTGACCACGCAAATACAGAATGCCGCAAGCCCACGAGTCCGATATTTTCAAATCCTTCGATTCTTTTTTCTGCTTCGGCAAGAACTGATGCTGCTGCCGTCTTCACGTTCCTTTTTCCAGTTCTTACCTCGAAGGAGCGGATATCATCATCAAGCTGCCAGTGAAATGGCTCCTTTTTTTGTCTTGAGTAGGTATTTATGAATTCACGAGCATAGCCTATTCCTTGCGATGACTTAGGCAAGACAATCACCCAGGAAGCGCCAAATCGCTCTTGATATTGGGGTGCGTCATCTTTTTCGACCACGAGCTTGAACGGAATGCCCTCGTTTGCGAGAATCACAGCGGTGGAGCATTTTTCAGCCCTGCCTTTGCTGGGAATGTAAATAGGCCACATTTACTTGTAGACCTTATTAGAAGCACGCTCTATTTCTATTTCAGGAAACCAAAGCATCCTGGTCTTATCGGTGATGTTTTGGTTGAGTGTTTTAGCCAGCCCATTAACAGCAGCCTGGTCTTTACAGTGAATGACGATAGACTTGAATGCTGTCTTATCCTTCATGTCAAACTCAGGCATCCCTGTCCATTCTTCCATTGGGTCTATTTCCCCAACAGCGGTTCCATCCAGCAATAAGTCTAAGTCAGTCTGCAAGTACCCTGTTCCCTCTAGGCCCATTGACTCGCTGAGCTCAGTGAGGAGCGCAGCAAGCCCAGCTTCATCATAACTCGCCATGTCGTTGGTCCTATTATCGGCAAGCATTATCCGGTGGGCGTGCTCCTCTTCTACGTCAATCCACGCCACTGGGATATGTGAAGCGCCAGCTTCCTTTGCAGCCTTCCATCGATGGTTCCCTGCTAGAATATAACCAGTAGACCTTTGAGCGATGACAGTCCCATAGAACCCGTTATGCTCAATCGATTCCCTGATTGCTTCCGTGTTACCGCTCCTAGGATTCCTGGGATGCATTTTTAGCTTCCCTATTTCGACCTTTTCAAATTCCTGATTCAATTCCATTTTTTATTACCCGCACTTGTTTCTTTACGCGTAAACCCTGAATGTACCTTATTGTACCTTATCCGGTTTAGTGATTTCATAGATTTGCATAGGCTGTGTACCCAAACACCTCTGCTGGAATTCTTACACGAATCTTTTTGTGGACACAAGGTTAAGAAAACTCAGAGGCTGTTTTTCGGCTCAGCTCTTTTGGTGTTTCACGTGGAACACTAAGGAAGTAAGAATTCAGACCTGCTTTTTAGAACTAGGTCCCACCATCCGAATGTCATAGCAAGAATATGGTCCAGCCCTCTGGTGTCCCTAGATTGTTGGAACATAGGCGGTACAGGAAGAGCATAAGCAGCCATATGATGAGCAGCAAGCATGTGCTTGATACCCTCTGAAAACCCTGGGCCAGCATAAACCATACATGCGGGTGTTCGCATAGCTTCAAGGTCCTTCAGGGTGTAGGGAATCTTTTCATCTGCTGTGCCGTTGCTTCCCTGGTATTTACACTCAATGCTTAGGGCTTTTTGCGTGGGCTCGTGTAACGCAAAGATATCCACCCTTCGATTCTTCCCGATGATGGTTTTGCCCAGTGAGACCTCCCTGAAAACCCTCAGGCCTTTGGTTCTGTAATTTTTTACGAGGTAGGAAGCTATCAAGTCAGAGTATTCATTGCCCTTCATTTTTCCCCTCTTAGGACATAGCCTGCTGCCTCTATTGCGGTCATAAACTGACCCTTCTGCTTGAAATATATGGCCTTATCTGTGCCCGGAAAATGATGCTGGATGACTTCTTCGCAGGGTCTACCACTAAGCAGGCTCGACAGTATATAAATAAGGATTGTGACCGCGTTCAGCCCTTCTTCTATCCTTGCTTCTTCCTCCTTCTTTTTCCGTAATAACTCTAAGTGCCTTTGATAATGCTCTTCCTGACGCTTCTTGGTTGCTTCTGCTTCCTCAGGGGTTCTTGGTCCTCTAAATGTTGGCTTGTATTTTCCATAGCGAATGCCGTCATAATCAATGTCTTCTCCGTATTTCGCCAAAGGGTGTTCACCCCAGCTGTTCCAGTCCTTGATTACTGACATTAGTATTTCCCCCTGCATCTTGCAGCTCTGTGTTTTGGCGTTGCTGAGCTGTAAAGCCCAAATTGACTTAAGTCATCCCACCTATTGCAGAATCCACAATGCCTTTTTCCTTCCTCATAGTTTTTAGCCACTATCTCAATATCAATATTAAGACGAGCTGCCGCTTGCTTGTACCTCGAAGGATATGGAGGGTCATCGCGTAACAGCTGGTCCATCCTTGCCGGTGATAGTCCGAATCTTTTTGCAATCTTATACTTAGGCAGGTCAGTATTCATCTCCTTGTACTTGCGTACTCTGGCCCGCAGTGCTTTCAGGTCAGCCATTGTTTCGTGGTTCTTGATTATCATGACGCTGCCTCCTTTTTCTTTCTACTTCCTTTTTGACCTCACCCCAGAACCACTCTTCCTCTTTATCGCCTATTGCGTGAATATTATGGTCCGCAAACTCAGGCGGACATCTGGTGGTTCCTCGAAGAATCCGACCTATGACCTTATGGCAAATAGCAGCAATCCGTGGGTCTGTTGTCCTCTCATCGTGATTCGATATAGGCTTAGGAGGATAACCCCTGCTGAATCCATCTCGCCTGTAGTCCTCCTTGAATTGCTCAAAGGCTTTAGAATCGCCTGTGCTGGTGTCCCAGCGTTTGGATGACTCTATCCCTCGCTCTATTGCTATCGCCTGCCTCAGGCGTGACCAGGCTGGTCCTAGGTCATTGTCTGCGCACCGACGAACAGCGGCATCTAATACTGCCTGACTTGGGTTCAATTCCCTGAGTCTTTTCACCCATCGGTCTTTGGCTGTATTTGGAACCTTAGCCGAAAAGTGCTCACAGTATTCCTGAATCGTGTCTATCGCGTAATGAATCGGAATCATTGCAACCTCTCCTTAGCTTCTTTGGCCCATTCCTCAGCACCCTCTTTTGGGGCAAACACTCCATCAATGATTTTGGTGATATTATCCTCTTTGCAAAGGTTCGATATCCCCCACTTACATGGCACCTGCCCATGCTCATATTGTTCTTTTGCTCGAAGGAGGTACTGACGGAATATCAGAACCTCATTCCCATCCACCTTGTCTGGTCCGTGGATTTCTCTCAAAATCTCTAAGGCTTTCATTATCTGCCACCTAACATTCCTAGTAAATGCCCTGATAGGTGTAAAGGGCGGAGCAACAATCTCATTAAACCACTTGACCACATCCCTGGGGTAATCATCTGAGTCCGGCATTGGATTTGGTTTTGGATTTGGTTTTGGAATAGGAATAGGTATTGGATTTGGAGCATTGCCAATTTTAGAATTCGCATCAGCTTTTTCTTTTTTTGCATTGCCAATTTTAGAATTCGCATTGCCGATTTTCAAATTCGCATTCTTTTTGCTCCACCTCTCACCTGCATTGGCTTTGCCTGCCGCACTGCGTTGTTTGGATTTGGCCACCCACGGCTGGTGCTCCTCCCAGTCATTGATGGCGTATCCTTCAGGGGTTTCTACGATAAGTTTATGCTTCAGCAACATTTCCGAAAATAGCCCTGGAGGACCTCCCCAGTCTGCCATTAGTTCAAAGTCTTGTTGGTATTCTCGCGCAAAGACTCCTTCACTCTTATGCATTGCGGCATAAATCCAAACCTTCATCAGTCCGCATAGTGGGCAGTCTGGGCTCGCTACCTTGCTGAACTCATTTTTGAATCTCTTTATTTTTATGTTGTCGAAAAACCCACGGTGAAATCTGAGGTCCTCTTTTGGCATTTTCTGTCTCCTTAGTGCTTGCCTGCGTTAGTAGTGATAGACAATGCGCTGACCCGAGGTCAGTGCGCTTCTGATTCTAAAACGGGGCATATGGCATACACGATGAATTAATCCGTCTTCCTTGTGCCCCAGTTGATACTCCTTACCTCGTGACCCTGATTCTGTAACCCCTAAAACGTCATAATTTTCAGCCTCAGTAAAACAGCCTTCAGCGTCTCTTTTGTAGATTGTGACCGCCACCGCTGTTTTGTGATTATTGGCTGGCGGTATATAGCATTTGGAGCAGTCCCAGACTCCGCAAACGCAATTACCTTGTGTCTGTAAATTCATTTTTGTAACTCCTTCCTTTGGCGGTCAATATGATACCTCTAGCTGTCCCTGGAATCCGATTGATGTAACCCTTGTCATTGAGATACTGAACAAAGCACTGAGGACTAGACCCCACTGCCCTATGTTCTTTCATCTCTGCTAGCGTGGGCGGTATCCCTCGTGCATCCCATAGCTCTAACATTTTATTGAAAAATGCCTTTTGCATATCGGTCAAGTCATCTCCTAGCCTGGCCAGGCTTTCTATTTCGACCTTGCACCCAATTCTCTTATCTTTTACCTGCATAAAAGAATCCTCCTTCCATCTAATATCTTTGTCATTGACTCCACAGATATCTGAAATCTCATCAATGACTGCCTTGAAGCATCCTACAAGGTTGTCATAATCTCGTATGAACCTCCTAGCGGGAACAACACGGGTCAGCTTTAGACTAATGGGCCCACTGATAGAGGGCTTGCCTGCCGCCACCCATGCTGTCCTCACCGCTTGTCTTTGCTCCTTCTTCCTTTTAGCTTTCACGAATCTGTTTTCACGCATATTCGATTCGCTAACGAGGAGAGCATTTATGAATAGTTCATATTTCATTAGAACGGAATATCATCATCAGCCAAAGCCTTAGACTTGTTCGGAAACATCTCAGTAGTGCGTGCTGGGCTTATGCGTCCTGGGCTTATGCGTCCTGGGGTAGAATACTTGTCTGCGTGGGACGCAGCTTGATAGTCGACATCATCTCGACCACCAAGGAACGTCACACGGTCTGCAACTATCTCGGTGGTGTAGCGTTTATTGCCTTCCTTATCTTCCCAGTCACGCGTCTGTAGTCGACCTTCGATATGGCAAGACCTGCCTTTTTTCAAGTACTCCCCACAATGTTCAGCTGACTTGCCCCAAACAACGATGCGATGCCATTCCGTGCGCTCTTGGCGCTCTCCACTTTGCTTGCTGTTCCAAACTTCGGTGGTTGCAATGCGAAAATTGCAGACCGAAGAAGAGCCTGCTTGCCTTAGTTCTGGGTCTGCACCCAAATTCCCTATAAGGAATACTTTGTTAATGCTTGCCATTTTATGCCTCCTTGTTACCGTCTTCAAGTGGTAGCATATTAGTGCCGCTCATAATATGGGCCAGATTCGATGTCTGTGCATCAAACACATTTTGAACGTCCACAATAATCTTGGCTGCTTGGCTGTCGCTCTTGATTTCTAACTTTTGAAATGGCTCAAAATACTCAGACGCAACCTGTTCGTCCATGAGTTGTTCTGCTGTTTCTCGAAGGTCGTCAATATGCGCAAATGCGATTGCTGCATTGATTGTATCTGCTCCGGTTATCTCTCTTGCTTGCTGAAAAAAGGTCTCACCCTCGAAGCAGTTTATGAATGCGTTATAATCCAACGGAAGGGTGCGAGGCAACAATCCTGACCTATCACCAGCCTCCCAGTCATTAGAGTTCTGGCATCGAAGGACCCTGCTGAATCTTCCTCCCTCTTCTTGCTCTAGGTCAGCAAATAGAATGCAGTCAGATAGTCCGGTAATGTATTCACGCTGTTTATTTGGTAACGAGGGCACCCGTTTGGTGTGACGCTTCCCTAGGTAATTCTCGATTTCCTTTTCTGCGGTGTGGCTGATAAACCATACGCCCATCATCAGGGTGAGTTTATCAAGAACTCTGCTGAATTCTCGCTGAACCAGTTTATAGCCTTTGCCAAAACCCAGGTCGGATTCATCTTTTACCTGTTTCTCACTCGAAGGCAGTCCTCTGTTTATTTCATCCAAAACATGGGCGCGGCAAAGCTGGACCAAATTGTCCACCGTGTCTATCGCTACACCCTTGAACTGGTGCTCTTCCGTTGTAAGCGCTTTCGCGGTTTGTAGGAATTCCATCCACGAGGATACTGGCTGCACGTATGCTTCGATATGTTTATGCCCTGCCTCTGTCGCTATAATTAGAACGTTATCCATCTTGCTGATGAACGTTGTTTTTCCGATTTTGGGTGGCCCATGAAGGGTGACAGTTAGTTTGTTTGGTGAGTTTTCTTTCTTTGTTTTTTCTGTAGGTAGCTGCATTTTTTCTCCTTGTGCTTGCCTTGATTGTTGTTGATTGTTTCTTACCTTAATTTGCCTTTTTTTTCTCTCTTCCTCGTGCCACTTTTCTGCCCTCAGTGCCTCTAAAATACCCATATCAGCATGGTCAATGTGGTCGTGTATCGCCACGGGTTCTGTCCTCCTTTTTTCTTTTCTTGAATCTTCTTCAGCCTTGCGACCTTCGTAGTCAGCCAGGTCAAATATCATCTCCCATCCGCTTACTGTCATTTGTTTTTTCTCCGCAACAAGTATGGTGCCACCAGCTGGTGCATTATTTGCCCCTTCTGGATATGGACCACAGATGCCGCCCATATGCCTCTCTTCTTCTAGTTCTTCGAGGTCCTCCTCTGCGAAAATAACTTCAGGGCAGAAGTCATCAAACCCGGATATCATTAGCTGTAATCCTCCACCACGAACGTTCTGTCATCAATTTCCATCTCGTTCTTATTCATGTGCCAGCCTCGATTTCTGGCAGCGTCAGCAGGGTCTACAACATCCCCTATCCACTGCAAGTGTTCCGGTATACTGGGCACTACTTCGTTGTACCACCAGTCCTCTGTAAGTTCTTCCAGGGTACACTCATGTAAAATAAGGTCAGGATAACTGTGGACATCGCTGACCGTCTTCAGATTGGAATACTGAGACAGCCTTGAAGCAGCAATGAATCGGATGATATCTTCATCCCTCTCTTCCTCTAGGGATTCATAATAGTCATTAATGTTCCCTAGGTCGACCTGCATTGCATAAAACAGGTCCTTCTGAAGTGTTGGCCCACTGATAAAATCAATTTCAAAATCATCGTACTGGGGTTGCATTTTCTTCAGTCCTCTTTCCAGCTCTTTCAGTGACTTAAAATAACAGTATGGACCACTGGACATTACGGAGGCCACGCATAACTCTGGACCAATAAATACGTCAGGGTCATCTTCCTCTCTGCGTTCTTCTACGTCTAAGCCAATCACCAGATTCCTGGCTTTTGAGTCTTTTACAAAATTGAATGCTTCCTCTTCCTTGATGAAGATTTCATCCTCATCCTTAGTGATTTCATAAATTTTGCATACACAGGAAGTGCTGCGTTCATACGCCATTTTAGCTGCCTTCTTGGGGCATAGAACCTCTGTGCCGTCACTAAATATGTACCGTTCTTCAAGCCACCGACCTGCTTCCTCAGGGGTGTTCTGTATCTTTTCTTCTTTCATTACTGCTCCTTTTTCCTTTTATTTGACTTCGATAAGGGAACAGCGCAGAATGCCCGTGCTGTTCCTGGTGCTTGCCCGCCATTCAGCGTGTGAGACCTCACTTCGTTTCATTTTCGCGTGGGGTCTCACGCTTTTCATTTCTACCGTATTTCATCCTCAGTTCTTTTCCTAGAGCAATAAGCTCTGGTGGTACAACATAGCCCAACTCCTTTTGAGCTATTGAAACGAGGTACACAAACTGCCTAAACCCCACCTGCATTTCCTCCAGGCTTTTTCTCCTCCTGCTTTTACTTGCCTCTGTGGCTTCTTCAAAGCCTGTGTCTGGAACAACTTCCCACGCATACGCCTCTTTACCCGTTACAGAACAAGTGCGCTTACACGCTTCCCTGATAAGCCCATCAGCTTTGAGCTCAGACAAGCGCTTATGCGCGCCACTAAGGTCAAAGTGAGCATTGATTTCTGCCCCTGTTGCGTCTTCACGCGTGAGCAGCAAATCATATATCTTTCGCCTAAGAGGAGCGACAGCGGGCTGAACCTGCTTCCACGCCCCCAGGCTTGTATCTCGTATACGCTTCACTTGCTTATCCTATTCCTACCGATAATTCAGTCACCAGGCGCTCAGCAGCAGCCCTATCAAGGCAGATTCTGAATGAACTACCAAAGGATACTGTGCTGGTTGTTCCGTCACCTGTAACCTCCACAATATGCCGGCATCCTGTATCGGCATCCCGTATAGCAAATTCTGCTATCGTTCTGGTGGCAGCCTCCTCCTCGAAGAATCCAATATCTGTCGAATAGTTTTGCCACGTATCCTTGAAGGTCTTTTCTTCGTACATACCTGCGCATACAAGGCATTGATGCACTCCTTCTCCTTCCTTGTTTTGGAATATCAATACACGAGGGGTGTCGCTCTTAGGTATCTTCAAACTAGGATGTAACGCTGGCGCATTACATACAGGGCACGTTAGGTCTTTATTTTGCTTGCTCATTGTTCTTGCTCCTTGTTTTCTCGACGTCTTGCCCTTTCCATGAGAGCAGCTCTGTCTTCTTCGTACTCTCCAATGATTGGCTCAAGTTGAAGCACAGCTTTTGCGAGTTTTCTGTTGATATCGTGAAGTTCGACTTTACAGCCAACACGGGTCAGCTTTTCATTTGCGCCTATTTCTCCCATGACCCCCATTATTAGTTTCTTGGCGTTTATCACGCGGCTTACAACCCCAGGATATCCCGGCTGTCCCATGTAACTCATTATACTTACTCCTTCTTCGTTCTTCGTTTATACGTTAGTTTCTTCTGCAAACCTTCTTTTGGCGTGCTTGTAGCTGCTTCGCATAGCCTTCATCGCAAAAGTTTTGTCCGCTGCGTGCCCTTCGTATGTGGCGACAATGTACTTTTCACCCCATACGCTTGTTGGAATAAGTACAACGTGCAGACTAAAGAACGCAGATGCCGGATATCCTTCTAGCAGTTCTTTGAAGTCATCAGCAGCGTTGTCATCTATCTTCGATATTTTGAATCCATTTCGAAGTTTATCGTTCAAGTTGAAAGTTGTAATGTTCATTGTGCTTGCCTCCTGTTATTTTTGATTGAAACAAAACTCTACATAAGCTCCGCTCCATCCGTTTTGCCTAAATGCGACACAGTTTAGCTCAGCAGCAGATGCCGATGTGAACCACTTCAATGCGGTTCCTTGCCAAACGATAGCCCACGAAGGTTTTGAAGTATATTCCCCAAACCTATTAGCTGCACCTGTTTTTCGGTAATTCATTATGCTTGCTCCTTCATAGACCTTGCCCAGGTCTTAATCTTTTCGATAAATTCAGCAGGGGTTCCTTCTTCGAAGGCACGCTCTGTACGCATTAGCTCATACTCTAAAGAAGAACCGTACACCCTGACACGATTCAGAACGTCAGCAGCAAAATGCTTTGCAATCTCATCGTCTTCATTAGGTACTAATTCATACTTACAGACATATATACCGCCTACTTCTTTTTCATGTGCCTGGTCTTTTCCGCTGCCCTCAATGCGTCTTATACGGCCTCTCTTAACGAGGTTATTCAAAACACGCATTATCCCTCTCGAAGAATCAGTAGAAAGAGGCCCCCAATACTTACCGTCTTCAATGTCCGCAATACGCTTTGCGCCAAGACCGGTCTTATGTCCTTCAAAAAATACCCCGTAATCACCCCACGAATAATCCCACTCAATGCAGAACCTGCGAGGCAAAAGACTCAAAAGCGCCTGCTGCTGTTTTGTTAGTTTTGTTTGTTTAGTGCTTGCCATGTCTTCACCTTACTTATGTAAGGAGGACCTGTAAAGCGATTTGGCGGAAAATCGCACCTTGAACGTCGATTTGTTGCTTTTGCCTATTGGCCAGCAAACATTCCTAAGAGCTTTGAAACCCCTGCGGTGCCTGCTGAAGCGCTTGCTCCGATAATAAGACTTATCTTCAGTACGATATGTTTTGTGGACTCAAAGCTGTCCTGTAGCGTGTCTAGCTGTTTGGTAAGGGTGGCAAGATTGCTTTCTAGTGTGCTCAATCTCGCAATAAGACCTGAGGAGCCATCAGGCCCACTAATAAGCGTTCGCACCTCTTCCATCTGCTGTTTATCGGAAACACGCTGCTGTTCTACCCTGGAGTTAATTGCCTGCTGCTCTAGTAGGCTCTTCTGAATCACGCTCATCGTCTGCACCAGTGTCTCCACGGAAGACATCAGCCGGCCAAGCTGGATTCCTGATTCTTCCCTCGGTGGGCTCATTTTTGCCTTGCCTCTAATATCTTCCGTATTTCATCAGCCACATTGTTTAGGTCGGTAAGCGTTTGCTCACATTCATCGATGTAATGATGTGAGGTTCTCTTCTTGCTATTTTTTAATGTGTTTTCTGCCGTATCCCATATTTGGGTTTTGGTATCGAGGACTCTGCTGTCTGGCGCTGCTGTTCCGGTCTTCAGCCACTCTTCTAGCTGATAGGGTCCAGTGCACTTTTTTTTGCGCTTATCCATAGTGACAACAATATACTTATACATTTCACTTCAAAAGCAGCCCGGTTATTAGCCCAAGCAAAAGAGATGTTGCAAACGTTACCGTATAAACCGCCCAGGGCTCTTCCTGCTCTTCAATCATCGGGCAGGGTGCGATTATTGTTTGAATCACGGTTGAAGTCCTTGCTTTTAGTTTTGCACGGCAGGCATCTAAAAGAATTACCCGCTCTTTGTTTTGCCCGTCAAGAATAGTCGCTGTCTCAAATAGTGCAAGTTCACATTCATTAAGCTGTGCGGTCTCTGGACATTGTCCGTGAGCGGTTGTTGGTATTGATGCAAGAATTGCAATCAGCGCTGACCTGCTAGCGATATTCATTTGTTCGCTCCTCTAATCTTTTTCACTAGCGCATTGGCATCTTTTCCTGTTGGTTTTTTTGCCAAAATCTCTGTGGTTGCTTTTCTGATGGTTTCAATCTTCTCTCTGGCCCGCTCATCTAATGCGTCATCTGTTTTCTTAAGTTGTTTTTCAACTACCTTAACTGCTTTGCTTAACTGCCGTTGCTGTTTTAGTTGTGCATTTTTTTCAATTCTCTTCTTTATAGAAAAGAACCCGGCAAAAGCAGCAAAGATGGACGCTAGCCAAGCAAAGACTTTCACTTTTCCTCTTCCTTCGAAGGTCTACTATCGATAAAAGACTGCCCACCGATAAGTGCGGTTGTTGCCGCTGTTACCGCTAAACCATATGCAGACAATGCTTCGCGTATAACGTCAGACCCTTGCCGAGTAATAACACATGCAGCGATAATTGCTGTACTTGCTATCATTAGTATCAAGTATGCAAGGCACTTCTTGCTTTGCCAAAACTTTTTATCTTTACTCATCAATCCACTTCCTCAAAATGCCCAAGGTCATCAAACTGGCCAGGCTTGTTTCTTGTTCCGTTCCACGCGCCACCCCAGCGCAGCTTAATACCTAAACTCTCTGCTACCCCCAAAACGAAGCCACCGAACATTATCCATGTTTCTTTGTCTTCCCAGTCGATAGGATATGGAGCAACATCTATAGCCCTCGAAGGAATAGAATTATGCTTTGAATCTGGCCATTCAACTTGACTAAGGTTTTGTTCAAATTTTTCTGTCTGCGTTTCCTCGTCTCTATGTCCAGTTAAAACGGTGTTATCCCAGGTTCTTATTACCTCATTAAATACAAGCTGTATTCCCTCGGTACACTCTGCTAGTTTAGCTTTTGATTTTGAAGAGTAATAAGGCACCACTTAAGCTCCTGGTGGGTTTGACCATTCCGGTCCTTGTATGACTACACAAGCCTCTGCTGCCGTCATAACGACTTCGCCTGCAAAAACATTCGGCACGTTAGATGACTCAAATTTTAGTAGCACTTTGCCGTCCTGTGAGCGTGTTGCTGTGGAACTACTACATAGACAGGCGTCCCACATTTCCTGCGTAATAGTTGCCTCTTCTTTCAATATATATCCTGTCATGTCTTCTCCCTATGGCGCTCTGTCTGTGATGGCATC
>CEUI01014216.1_pt1 | contig 24042 bp, 12 predicted proteins | sample 531411 | NCBI WGS metagenome assembly CEUI01 (sample SAMEA2622841, study PRJEB7988) | marine metagenome | isolation source: saline water (ENVO:00002010), including
AAGAGGTGAGGGTGCAGAATATAAAAAACAAGAAGAAAGAGTAAAAAGTAGTGAGACTCCTCGATATGGATTTTTTGGACAAATAAAGGATAAAGGGAAGTTAGAAAGCCTAAATGATACTAGTCTTATAGATAATGATAATGAAGTTACAAATACTATTATTATTAATAGACCCATTGAAGTACCAGCAAAATAGGAAAGTATAATGTCAGCAGGAAGTGCATCAAGAGCATCATTATATACAGTAATGGAGATTCAGAAACGTGTGAAGTCTGGAAGATCTTCTTCTGGCACTAAAAGAGCTGATATAAGAGGTAGAACTGTAGTTTTTAACTATTTTGAAAGTTTATATTCACCCACTGTAACTGCTAATTTAATTTTTGTTGATGCTGGTGGATCTCTTCAAGCAGATAAAGATCAAGATACTCAAGAAAGATTAGGAAGTATTAAATCATCACTTCCAATTACAGGTGAGGAAAGAGTAGCAATAAAAATTGAATCTAAATCTGGTATTTTAGATTTTACAAAAAATCGACTTAAAATTGATGAGGTTCCTAGCACAACTTCAGAATCAAATCGAGAATCTATTTTCCTTTCTCTTGTTTCTGACCCACTTCTTAGAAATTTAGAAATTAAAGATCCTACTAAAACATATACTGGTAAAATAAGTGATACTGTTAAATCTATATTGAAAGATTTAAGAATAAAGAAATTTGATATTGATCCAACACGTAATAATTATAATTTTATTTCTAGATCAAGGGGTGGATTAGATTTGATAACAGACTTATGTAGAAGGTCTATTCCTGTAAATGGAGATCCTGGATATTTTTTCTATGAGACACAAGATGGATTTAATTTTAAATCAATTGATAGTTTGATTTCAAAAAAACCAGTAGAAACGTATACTTATACTGGTGGGTTACAATCAAATTTAGATAATGATGAAAATGATTTTAAAATTGTTAGAGAACCTAATTTTATAAAAGATCAAAAGGTACAAGAAAGAAAAAAATGGACTAGTTCCCGTAATATATTTTTTAATCCTTTAAATTTAAAAACAGATGAAACAATATACACTATGAAAACATCTTCACCTAAAAAAACTTTAGGTAAGAAGGTTACATATACTGACGAAATAACAGGTTATACTACAACACATAATCATGTGTTGGATTTAGGTAGTTTAGGTGATGTCAATGATATAACTCCTAATAATGATCCTCGTGAATGGCAAGCAAAGTCTCCTATGAGATATAATCTTTTACATTCTCAAATAATGGAAATACAGGTTCCATGCAATTTAAAATTAAGAGCAGGGGATATAATTAAAGTTGAATTTGAAAGACAAGGTGATGATAAATCATTAGGTGGAATAGATGAACAAACGAGTGGTAATTTTTTAATATTGCATCTATGTCATCATTTTGATACTAAGAGATCATTTACCTCTATGACTATTATTCGTGATACTTATGGACTATTTACTGGTAATAGTTCAGATGATAATGTTTTATCTTTTGTAGAGTAATTAAAAATGACTAAAAATAACGAAGAGAAGAAAGGTTTTTTTGGTGATGGTCCTGAATTTTGGATTGGTAAAATAGTACCATTCAAAGAACAACGAACATTAGTGTCTGGTGATAGTTGGGGATATAGATATAAAGTTCGTATTTTAGGTGATTATTCAAATAATGATACTGTTGAAGATAAGGATGTTACTACTGCACAAGTTTTAGTTCCTCCAACTGCAGGAACAGGTGGTGCAGGTAGAACGGAGACTGTTAAATTATCTCAGGGGGATATAGTTTTTGGTGTATTCTTAGGACCTGATAAAACAAGTCCTGCGATTCTCCATGCTTTTATACGAACAAATCTAGTTGAAAATGGTACTGGAAAGTTTGATCCAACGAGTGGTCTAACTCAAGAAGTGGGACCAGGTTTAATGGAGAAACAGGAGTTTTCACAAACATCTTTACCCAATACTCCTACATTAAAAAAACAGGCAAGTAAAGGTGGTGGTAAAGGTAGAAAATCACCTCTTGGAGGATTAGCAAATTTACTAGGAGGAATAACTGGTAATCCTGTTGTTGGTGCTTTTGGAAAATTAGCTGCTGGAGAGGGTAGTGCTAAGGATATAATTAGTGCAGCAGCTACTGTATATGCTGGTCCTGTTGCAGGAAAAGCAGTTGATACTTTACTATAATAAAGTTAAAAAAAACATGCTAAATAATAAAAGGATAAATTTATAAAATGACTTCAAGTTTTTCACCAGACCAACAACGATATATTGATACCACTGGAGATGGTGAGGTAGATACACTAGTACTTTCAACAGAGATCCCTAAAGAGGGTGATACTGATAGTGTAGGTACTGATGGTGAAGATACGGGTATATCACGTATATTAACATCATTAGAAATGGAAGAAGGAATTGTTACTTTTGAACCTACTCCACCACCAAAAAAATTAAATTCTTCACAAATAACTTCATTTTCAACACTCATAAAGGATAATCCTGGTGGTAAATGGGATTCTATAATTAAAGATATAAAAAATCGCTATCCAGATAATTTTAACGGTGTAAATGCCTTTAGTAACGAAGCAAAAGATAAACTTGGTGCAATAGATTATGATGCATATTTAAGTAGGAATGAACAGATATACAAGAGAGCAACTCAAGCAGATGTAGATGCTGCATCAGCAACAACGGCATTAAAAATAGCAACAGCATCTAAAGAACTAAAAAGTTTTGCTGTTAAAACAGAAACTGCATTAACCAATTTTATAAATTTAGCAACCAAAGCAGATAATTTTTTACTTGATCTTCCTGGTGAAATTAAAGGTGTATCAGGTATAATTACAAATGCTGCGAAAGGATATGTTGGAAAAATAGGTAATGCACTTTCAGAAGCATTAATTGGTGGTATAAAGAGTGGATTGGATGGAATTGCTTCAAAAATATTCAGTGCTTTTAAAATATTTAAAAGGGCAATACCAAGAGTTCTTAATGCACAGTCTGCTTTACTTGGACCCGTTTCTCTAGTATTCAAAGGTATAAATTGTTTAGGTCAGAAAGTAGCAGATTCTTTACAAGGTGCTATTGAAGATATGTTAACTGGAATGGTTAAAAATGTATTGAATGCTCCTGCTTGTGCTATCAATCAATTTCTTGGTGCTGTAACTGCTAAAATTAATTCAGCGATTGATTCTTTTGTAACTCCTCTAACTGATGGTATAAGTAAGGTTTTAGGACCAGTATTTAAAGTAAAAGATATTCTTAGTAAAGGTATTGGTATAGCAAATAAAATTGGCGATTTTCTTTCATGTAAACCTAAAACTTCAACTGATAGCAAAGGAAGTTATTTATTTGGTATTGATGTTTCAGATGCAAAACCAAAGAACGATGAAGAACAACAGAATATATTTAATAAAGTGTTAAATGCTGCTAATGCTAGTACTAATTTCCTTGATAAAAAACTGGATCAATTAGATACTGGAGTTGGTAATATTGGAGGTGCAGTTGAAAATCAACTAACTGAGTTTGAAAAGGAATATGGGCAGTGGAGTATATTTGGATCTAAGGTTAGTGAAGCAGCAGATCATGGTATTGGAACTGATTGTTATACTGGAAATATATTTGCATGTGGTTCCCCTAAAGTTGAATTTTTTGGTGGTGATGGAATAGGTGGTGCAGGAAAAATTCTTCTTGGTAAGTTCATAGATCATCTTGATCCAGATGATATTTACGGTGATATTAGAAGAACTGCTAGTATTGTTGGTGTTGAGATGACTGATCGTGGTGAAGGATATACTGAAGCACCACTTATTAGTTTTACTGATAGTTGTGATCAAGGATATGGTGCTTTTGGTGAGGTAATTATTGATAAAAATGCAAACTCACCAACTTATGGTCAAATAATTAAGATTGCAATGTTAAGTGTAGGTGAGAATTATCCAGTTGATTTACCTGCTGATGTCAGTGATGCGGTGTATATTAGTGATATTGTAGTTGAAAATCCTGGCACTGGATATGAAAATGCTTCAATTGAGGATGAATGTTTAACACTTAATACTGTAGATGGTCAAATTACAAGTGTAGAAATTACATGCCAGAAACCATATACAACTTTACCAGATATAATTATAAACAATCCTGGTTTAGGTGCTGTTCTTCGACCAATTATGTCTTCTACTCCAAGAGTATTAGATCAAGAAGTTCTTGAATCTGTGGATTGTGTAGGTAATTTCCCAGAACCTGGAGAATCATAATATGAATCAAGAGTCTCGTGAGATAAAAAGTATAGGACCACTTCTTATTGAAAGTGGAACCAATAGAGTAGGTGCTGCAGGAAAAACAGTATATTTTATTGGATCAAAAAATAAAGACGGTGTAAAAAACAATATATCTTTTCATGAAGGAAAAGGTATAGCACGTTATTATACAGAAAAAGAATTTCAGGTGGAAGCTGGTGTAAAATGTAAAGATAATGAAATTGCTTATAAATCAATAGTTCATCATGGAAGTTATAGTGTTAACGTTGATAGAGGAGATATTAAATTAAAAGGAAAAAATATAATTTTAGAAGCAGATGATGAAATTCAGATTAAAGCATCTAATATAGTTCAAATTGGTTATCCAGAACCAGGTGCAACAAAAGAAATTCGTATTAATGCTGATTTAGTTGATGTTACAACTAAAGGTGGTAATGTGGGAGATATTCTTAAAACTAGTAGTCTTTTTGCAGCATTTGCAGGAAGTTTTGTTCCCCAATACGCAATAGCAAATGCTGCTGCAAAAATGTACAAACGATTATTCTAATAACTTTTAATGACACAACCATACGGCAGTAATAATGTTAACGACGGAGACTCAATATTTGAGGACGTATATGTCTATGGGAAATTTAATTATGATTTTAGTGGTGATAGTCCTACTTTTGATAACGTTTATATAAAAAATAATTTATATGTTGGTGGATTATCTACACATGTAGGTGTTGCTACCTTTAAGGATGATGTATTCATTGATGGTGATCTTTCTGTATTGGGTGAGTTTGATATTGAGTATCTCAATGTCTTTCAAAGATTAAATGTTGGTGCTGCTGGAACTGTATTTGTTGCTATTTCTACTAGTAATGATGATCAAGGACAAATTGGAGGTCGTGTAGGTGTAGGAACCACTCAACCTGATGGTAGATTCCAAGTTGGTGTTGGTGGTGATACTTTAGACCCATCTCAACCAATAGATCCATTTGAATCTGCTTTCATCGTTACAAATGAAGGTTCAGTTGGTATTGGAACAAGTAGTCCTTTACACGACTTCATGATTGAGAGATCAGGAATTGGAACTTTTGTAGTAACTGGAATAGGAACCGTTGGTATTGGAACAACAATTCCAGGTAAGTTTGTAGGAGTTAATACAGCATTTACAGGACCAGTCTCACTTGATGTTAATGGTCCAATAAGAGTTGATGGGCACATTTATGATGCTGGAGAATCGCCAGGTGTCAATGGATACTATATGAATATGGATACTAGTGGTGTCCGTTGGATTTCTGCTTCTCCTGTAGATCAACTTGGTATTTTAGTTCAAGATGAAGGAACTTATATACCAAATCCTGGAACTGCACAAACATTCTCGGTAATGAATTATGTGCAAATTAATAGTTTAGGTAAGGGTACTGATACCACACTTCCTATTCCAGATCCATCTAATCCTACAATGATTGCTAGGATACAAACTCAAGATTTATGGGGATTTACGGGTCTTGGTACTGATGCTAAGATTTATAGAGACACTAAAGTTGGTATTAAAAATACTGATCCAGATAGAGATTTAGATATAACAGGAACTCTTCGTGCTACACAGGATGTTGATTTTGATGCAGCATTGGATGTAGATGGTGCTACAACTTTAAACTCTACATTAGATGTAGATGGTGCTACAACACTTAATAACACACTAGATGTAGATTTAAAAACGGATCTTCGTAACGATTTGGAAGTACATCAAAATACTTTATTGAGTGGTACATTAGATGTTACTGGGGTTTCTAATTTTAATAATACTACAGACGCAACTACTTCTTCTTCTGGTGGTGCAGTAACAATAGACGGTGGAACTGGTATTGCTAAAAAATTATTTATTGGTGGTGATACAAAAGTAGAATCTGCTACACAATCTACTGCATCTAATGCTACAGCATCTTTAGAGGTTGTAGGTGGTGCTGCGATTGGTAAAAAACTTTTTGTTGGTGAAGATACAAAAGTAGAATCTGCTACACAATCTACTGCTTCTAATGCTACAGCATCTTTACAAGTGGTTGGTGGTGCTGCGATTGGTAAAAAACTTTTTATTGGTGAAGATACAAAAGTAGAATCTGCTACAATTTCAAGTACTTCTGCAGATGGTGCATTACAAGTTGTTGGTGGTGTTGGTATTGGTTCAACATTAAATGTAGCTGGTCAGATAAGAATAGAAGACACTACTCAATCAATTGATAAAGATACTGGTTCTTTGATTACTGAAGGTGGTGTTGGTATTGAGAAGAATTTAAATGTTGGTGAAAATACAAAACTAATAGGAACTTTAGAGTTAGAAAATTCTATACTTGATAAATTAAACAATGTTGGATTTGATACTACTCGTTTAAAAAATGATTATAGGTTATCTGCTATAGGTGCTGGTGTATCATGGAGACCTTCTGGTGTAGATACTGAAAATGCTATTTGGGTTACTGTAGATGGTGATGATAGTAATACTGGATTCTTAGAAGGTGATGCAAAGAGAACTGTTGGTGCTGCTGCAGCAATAGCAAAAGAAGGTGATACTATTATTATTCGTTCTGGTACTTATACTGAAAACAATCCAATTGGATTAAGAACTGATGTTTCAGTATCTGGTGAAGACTTAAGACTTGTAACTATTATACCTCAAAATAGAGTTAAGGATGTCTTTCATGTTAGAAGAGGATGTCTAATACAGAATATTAATTTCTCTGGACCACCTAGTGATGGTCAAGGGGGAGTTTCAATCGCACATACTGATGCAGGTGCTGTTGCTTTCCCACCAACAGCAACTGCTGTTAGTGCAGGAACAGATTTCCAAGCAGTTACTGGATATACTGAGGTTGGTCCTGCTGATGAGGGTGCTACTGGTAGATGGAAATCACCTTATATTAGAAATTGTACTAATTTTATGAGTAAGAGTATTGGTATGAAGATTAATGGTGATTTTGCAAATGCAGATTTTGGTGGAACTAATAATCTTGGACAGGATTTAAAATCTATGGTATGTGATGCATTTACACAATATAATGAAGCAGGTATTGGTGTTTCTATTTCAAATAATGCATATGCTCAGTTAGTTTCTATCTTTACGATTGCGTCTGATATTGGTATATCATGTGTAACTGGAGGTCAATGTGACTTAACAAACTCTAACTCATCTTTTGGTAATGTTGGATTAAAAGCAGATGGTGTTGGTGGAACAGAATTTACAGGAATAACTTTTTCTGATGTTGCTGCAGAAAATGATTCATTTCCTGTAACTAATCTTACAGATAGTATAGGTAGATTTAGAAAACCATTTGATGGTCAAGGTTTGTTCTTTAAAATTAATTTAGCAGATTATGCAGATACTAGTGCTACTGGAGTTTTAACTCAACCAATGCAATTAATTAGGAGTATTAGGGTTGTGGATGGAGGTCTTCCTGGTGATTATATTCCTGGTGCTCCACCCATAGTAACTGTTCCAAATCCATTAGGACCAGAGGCAATTCCTGCAGAATTTTCTGTGAATGTAAGTGCTGCTGGAACAATTTCATCTGTTGATGTAATTGCGAGTGGTAGAAATTTCTTACCAACTCAATCATTTGCTGTTAATTTAACAGGAACAGGAAATGCTATACTTGAAGCAGATACGGATCCTATTTTATATACAGTAGAAATTGCTACAGAACCAACAGATGTTGGATTAACAACAATAACTTTCAATGAATTTATTCCTTATGCAGTTAATGCTGGAGTTGATGTAGAATTAGTGAGAATTAGTCGTATTATTACCAGTTCTCATTCGTTTGAATATATTGGTGCTGGTACGGATATAAATAAAGCGAACCCCTTCCAAGGTGGAGTTCCTATACCAGAAAATGAAGTCATTGCTATAAATGGTGGACAATGCCCTTTTACGAGCACGGATCAAAAAGGTAATTTTAGAATTGGTGAGGGATTAGTTGTTGATCAAACAACTTCAACTGTTCGAGGAAGAGATTTTAACCGAGCAATTCAAGCACAATTAACACCATTAATACTAGCGTTGAGATAATATGGCAATAGCACCAGTAAATAAGTTTTTATCAATTGCAGTTCCTGTAGCACCAGGTTTACAGGAGTTATATGAAGTTCCAACAGGAACTTCTGCATTGGTGTTGTATGCACAGGTAGCAAATGTGGGTGTAGGTACATACCCAACAGTAACATTTGTGCAGAGAAGAGAATCTAGAAGTACGGGATTAACAAGGGATATAAGAGTTATAAAAGATGTAGAGATTCCACCCAATGATGGTGTAATATTAGTTGATGGTAGAATGGTGTTAGAAAAAACACCGACAGTATTAGATCGGGTATTCATATCAGGAACACAATCGGGTGTTGGTACAGTTACTGATGTAATATATCATGAACCATTGGGAATTGCTACTGTAATAACAATAGATGATCATGGATTTTCACAGGGTGATCAAATCACTATGGGTGGAATAGCATTTACTTGTGCAAATAATAATTCAGGCATTACGACAACAATATTCCCAGATCCACAAGCATCTTATACAGTTTTAAAAGTTAATGATACTAAAAGATTTGAAACCTCTGTTGGAACTGCTAATGGTATAACTCATTATTATAATCCTGCTATTCATACTTTTGTAAGAGCAGGTGTTAGTTCTATTACTCGTGTATCTACAGGAGCAAAATTTACTGCTACTGGTGGAAGTTATATCCCACAAACTGGTGTTTTAAGTTTAACTCTACCTAATCATGGAATACAAAGTAGTGCTGTAACGAAAAATGTAGATAGTGCAATATATGATGCTAGATCTGGAATTATGACAGTTACATCTTCTTCACATGGTCTTAACAGTAATTCTGTAGTTCAATTTCTTGATAATGAATTATCATTTAAATGTGATATGAATAGTTATGGATCAATTAAAACATATCCAAGATCAACAGATCCTGCAAGTGGAACATATTTAAGTATTTCAAATGTATCTACACATACATTTGAAGTAAATGTAGGAGCAAGTCCTCATATTTATTTTAATCCTACTGCAGTAACTTTTGATACAACTGCTGGTATTATGACATGTACTATTGGTGCTAATAATTTAACAGTAGGGCAGAGTGTAAGATTAGCAACTGGTAGTCTTAATTTCCAAACAGGTGGTGGTGCTATAACATATCCAGAATCTAGTAATACAACATCATATAATACTGCAGTAGGTATAACTTCTACTTCAACTACAACAGTAACTCTAAATGTTGGAACGGCAGGAGTAAGTGGAATTCATACTTTTATTCCTGAAACTGCAAAACAACCAACAGGTGCTACATATGATCCTGCTACTGGTGTAATGACTTTAACTATTAGTGGGCATGGATTTGAACAAGGAGATGCTGTTAAAATTGCTAATAGTTCTATAACCTTTAGTTGTAATTATGGTGCAGGTGGACAACAAAACTATCCAAGACCTGGTGATCCTATAAGTGGTGAATTTGCAGCAATCACTTATATAGATGCAAATAGTTTCAGTGTTAATGTTGGGGATGCAGGTGTTGCTTCTGGATTTGCACACTCATTTGTATCTGCAACAGCAGGTGTAACTGGATCTGTAATTAAAACAGGTAGTGCTGATTATGATCATACTTGGGCTGGTGATGATGGTTCTGGAGGAGTGGCAGCAAATGCTATGAAAGCATCAACTGAGACTATTGCTATTGATGGTGGATCTTTAATATTCACATGTAGTCAAGATGGAAATAATTCTGAACATGGTTATCCAAGACCTAGTGATCCTGCATATAATACAAATTTACCAATTATAGAAGCAACTGTAGATACAGTTAATGTTAATGTTGGTGTATCTACTTCTGGAGGATTGGTTGCTCCACTCCAAATGGAATTTCTTGCTAGTATCCTAGAAAATAATAATGCCTAAGTATCTTAGTGGGAGAGTAAAGAGAACTCCACAAAATAAATTATCGGATGATAGATATCAATATCTTGGTTTAGAGCAAGCAGAACCTAATATTGGAGATCCACCAACTGCTTCAGGAACTCCTGGTATTCCTGCTGGTGTTCAATATCAGATGGTATCTGTTCTTTCTAATCCTGGAGAAAGATATTGGAAACCTGTTGGTGGTGGATTAATTCCAGGTGCTATTAGTGTATATGATGAAGGATCATTAGTAGGATCTGTAAGTAGTATAACTCAACTTGATTTTGTTGGTAATTCTATAGCAGCAAATGCAATTGCTTTAGGTATTGCTGCAACAATAACAGTCAGTCCACCAGGTAATAATGGAAGTGTTTTATATAAAGATTCTGGTGATTTTGCAACCTCATCAAATTTAATATTTAATGGAACGGTTGGTATTCTAACTGTAGGAAAAGGAGTAGAAGTTGGTGATACTGGATTAAAGGTAGGAGTTGGTGGAACATTTGTAACTGTTTCTCCTAGCACAGGATTGGTAGGTATAAATGAAACAAATCCAACACAAGAATTGGATGTTAATGGTAGTGTTAGAATAAGAGAAACAATATATGATTATAATAATGATGCTGGATCATTAAATGATATATTAACTAAGGGTTCTTCTGGTCTTGAGTGGACTAGTAATAATGCTATAAGATCTGGTGCTGGAGGAACGATTTATGATGTTCAATATCATAATACAGCAGGATTAACTGATGGTGCTCCCAATTTTGTATATCGTTCAGATACATCTCGTGTTGGTATTGGAAGTACTCAACCAAGTGCTCTTCTAGATGTTGTAGGTATATCTAAACTTAGAGGTGGAGTATTCATAGATGAACCATATGTTACTGGTGTATCTACTTTCACAGGACAAATAAAAGCAGATGGTGGTATTGTTGCCAACACTGCTATGGTATCTGACTTAACAGAAACAAGAGTTGTATTTTCAGGACCATCTGGTGAATTAGTTGATGATGCTGATTTTTCTTATAACGCTACTTCAGATACTTTAGATTTAACTAACGTAGTTATTTCTGGACAGACTGAAGCAAAAGATCTTAAAGCAACTGGTATTTCAACTTTAGGTAATGTTAAGGTAGACACAAATACAGTAACCACAACTTCAGGTGCTTTAACTTTAAATGCTTCTAGTGGATCTATTCAATCAAATGCTGGTATTTTTGTTAATGTAACTACTGACTCAACATCTAAAGATTCTGGTGCTTTAACTGTAGATGGTGGTCTTGGTGTTGAGAAAAATGTAAATATTGGAGCAAAATTAAGTGTTGTTGGTGTTACTACATTAGCATCTGCTGGTGGAATAACAACAACTGGTGGTGATTTATACGTTGGAAACGATTTATTTATTAAAGGTAATTTTGCTATTGAGGAAGGAAATTTCCAAAGATTAATTGTTAATCCTGGTGTTTCTACTTTTAAAGGAGATGTAGAATTTTTCAGTGATTATGTAGGTGCTGCTAAGTCTGCATATTGGGATGAGTCAACAAATTCTCTTAATCTTGTTAGTGGAACTGAATTAAATCTTGGAACTTCTAACGAACTTAAAGTATATCATAATGGATATACTGGGGATAGTTATATTACTGAATCTGGTAGTGGAAATCTATACATTCAGTCCAGCAGTAATATGCAATTTGAAAATGCTGGAGGTACTAAGGCATTTGCAACTTTTAATGATAATAAAAGTGTAGATTTATATTATAATAATTCAAAGAAATTTTCTAGTGCTGGAACGGGAGCCACAGTTTACGGACAGTTAGATGCTGAAGATGCTGTTCTGACAAGTAATTTAACAGTTGCTGGTACATCTAATTTAAATGGAACTGTAAATCTAGGTGATGCTCTTACAGATAATATTATTTTTGGTGGAAAAGTAAATTCTACAGTTCTACCAAATACTGATGGTAATTTTGATTTAGGATCTGATACTCTTAGATGGAGAACAATTTATGCTGATACATTTGATGGTATAACAAATCTTACTCTTGAGGGTTTAGTTGTAACTGGAATAGCAACATTTAAGGATGATGTTGAGTTCTGGGGGAACACTGGTGTTGCTAAATCTGCTTACTGGGATAAATCTGATAATAATTTTAAATTTGTTGATAATTCTAAATTAATATTTGGGGATGGTAGTGACTTAGAAGTTTCTAGTGATGGTTTAAGAGGTCAGATAGTTAGTGATAATCTTAATATAAGATCAAAAACTAGTAGTAAATCATATCTACTTGGTTCTGTTGGATATGGTGTATCTTTATATTATGATGGTAATAAAAAATTTGAAACTTTTGATAAAGGAATAGGAATACCTGGAAGTGGTAGTGTAGGTGGTGGAGTAAGTTTTCATAATAGTGATAATACATATTCTACTAAAATTAAAGCATTAGATAGTCTAGCAGCAAGTTATACACTAACCCTTCCTCCAGATGATGGAAGTGTGGGGCAACTTTTAAAAACTGATGGAAATGGAAATTTAGATTGGATGAATCAAGGTGCTGTTAATGGTGCTGCAGGTGGAGATAATACTGAAGTTCAATATAATGATAATGGTTCTTTTGATGGAATGGATAACTTCACTTATAATAAAACCACTGGTGATATAACCATTAGTGGTGCTTCTTATAATGTTACTTGGGATAAATCTGATAATGCATTAGAATTTCAGGATGATGCAAAAGCAATATTTGGTACTGGTGGAGATCTTGAGATATATTATACAGAAGGTGATGGATCTAATGGGGGTAGTGTATTTAAACATACTGGGGATCATGATATGCGATTCCAAATACCTTCTGGCAGTCATGATGTAGTATTTGAAAGGAGTGGTGATGGTGCTAATTTAGCAGTATATAATGCTGATGGTGCTGTAGAATTACATTGGAGAGGTGGTAGTAATCCTGGTAAGAAATTCGCAACTACTACAAGTGGTATTGATATTACTGGTGGAATTCAAGATAAAGATGGTGATTTAGGAACATCAGGTCAAATATTAAGTTCTACTGGAACAGAACTTGATTGGGTAGATGCAGCAGATCTTTCAATTGTTACAATAGATGTTAAACAAGATAATTATTGTGGTGTAGATGATTCTGCTCTTAATCCTATTACAATCACTCCAACATCAGTCGGTGTATCAACAGTTATTGTAGATGATAGTAGTAATGCGTATGGAAGAAAATATGTGGGATCTAATGATCCAACTTCTGTAGCAGGTGGTAGTCACACTGTTTGTGATGGTGATATATGGTATGATACTACATCATAAATATGTTATAATAATGGAAATAGTTAATAATTATGGCTATTAAAGTAAGACAAGGAGGTGCTTGGATTGATGTTACTGGTGGTGACGATAACACCACTTATACATTACCATTAACAGGGGCAACTGGTGGTTCTAGTGTTGGTAGTGCTAAATGGACATTAGATGCATCAACTGGTACAGATACGAGCGTTACTTTAAATCCTGGATCTAATATTAATATTTCAGCTATTACCACTAGTGGAAATGATCGTTCATTTACTCTTGAAGCCGCTAATACAACTTATGATTATCTTTTAGTAGATCATGGGTCATCAACTGGATCTGGTACTGGTAATGATTCTATATTGAGACTAGACCCTAGTACTGGAACTAATGATGACATAAGATTAATTGCTGGAACTAATGTTATTTTTAGTCCTGATACGAGTGCAGGAACTCTAACTATTGCTGCTACTCCTGGAGGTGTTACTACTTTCATAGGACTTACAGATACACCTGGAAGTTATACTGGACATGGAGGTAAACTTGTTAAGGTTAATACTACTCCTAATGGTCTTGAATTTGCTGATGAAACAACTTATCTTTTAAAGTGTACAAGAGATGCTGATGGTGGATCTACTGGAACTGATGGCGATCCATACCTATTTTTAGATGCTTCTTCTGGAACTGATGATTCAGTTCAAATAGTAGGTGCTAGTGGAATTTCAGTAACTAGAAATGATGATGGTCAACTTACTATTGATGGTTCAAATGCAACTGGTACAACTTATACTTTACCTGTTTTTGGTAGTGGTAATGGAAGTAGTGGATTAAGACTTACAGGTAGTGACAGTTCAACAGATGATGTAAATGTTACTGGTTCTGGAGGAATTACTGTAATAGGTAGTGGAACTGATACATTAACAATTAGTGGATCAGGAGTAGCTGGTACAAAATATGATTATGTTTTAGTAGATCATGGGTCATCAACTGGATCTGGAAATGGTAATGATTCTATACTAAGACTAGATGGTGCTACAGCATCTGGTAATACGGATGATGATATAAGATTAATCGCTGGATCTAATGTTACTTTTACTCCTGATACAGGTGCAGGAACCCTTATTATTTCTTCTTCTGGTACTGGAAGTGGTACTACATATGATCTTGGAACAAGATCAACTCCTTCAATAAGACTTACGGGTAGTGATACTTCAACAGATGATATAACTTTTGCTGGTACTGGTAATATTTCAGTAACTAGTGGTGGTAATTCTCAGAGTGGTGGTACTATAACAATTGATGGTTCATCAATAACTGGTACAACTTATGATTATCTTTTAGTAGATCATGGGTCATCAACTGGTGCTGGAAGTGGTAATGACTCAGTATTAAGATTAGATCCTAGCAGTGGAACTGATGATGATATAAGATTAATTGCTGGATCTAATGTTACTTTTACTCCAAACACTGGTGCAAATACTCTCACTATTGCTGCTTCTGGTGGTGCAAGTGGTCCTACTTATACATTACCATTAACAGGTAGTTCTAGTAGTGCTACATGGACACTAACACCAAGTAGTGGAACATCTAATGCTGTTAAATTAAATGCTGGAACTAACGTATCTTTTTCATCTCTTGATACCACAGGACCTGATTATGAATTTACAATTGATGTTGCATCTGCTGGTGGTTTAACACTGGATACAACAGTAACAGATGTTTTAGATCTTACAGGTGGTACTTTAGGTGCTGATGATGCTGGTGCTGATAGAATAATTTTCTGGGATGAAAGTGCTACTAAATTAACACATTTAACTGTAGGAACAAATCTTAGTATAAGTGGAACAACATTAAATGCTGTAGCTGCTGGTGGTCTAGCATTAGATGCAACAGTAACTGATGTTTTAGATCTTACGGGTGTAGATTTAAGTGCTGATGATCCTGGTGCTGATAGAATAATTTTTTGGGATGAGAGTGGTAATAAATTAACTCATTTAACTGTAGGAACAAATCTTAGTATAACTGGAACAACATTAAATGCTTCTACTGGTGGTGGAACTGATGAATATGTAGATGGTGTTAGTTGGAATACTGGTAATGGTATATTAACATTAACTCGTGCTGTAGGTTCTGATCTCACAGTCGATCTTGATGGTAGATATGCAGAAGGAAATACAAAATATGATTTAGAAGTTCCTGCTGGTACTACAAAAATCAGATTGGCAGGTGAGACAGCCTCTGGTAATACAAATGATGATATAGAATTAGTTGGTGGAACTAATGTTGATATAACTCGTAATAGTAGCACTCAACTTACAATAGATTTTGATACTGCTGGTTTTGCCCTTGATAAAATTATAGAAGGTGATACAAAAGCAGAAGTGGTTGATAGTGGATCAAATGGACATTTTAAAATTGAAATAGATGGAACAGAAAGATTTAGAGTAGAAAATAATGGTAATACACTGCTTAAAAGAACTGATACAAGTTTAGAAGGTGGTCATCTTCAATTTGAGGATTCTCAAGGTGCTCAATCATTTGCACTCGATGTTTATGGAGGTACTTCTCTTGGTTCTTCTTTGAGAGTTGTTGACCAAATCTCTGGTAATCAAAGACTTGCAATTAACAGATATGGTGCAATTGCTGTAACTACTGGTGGTAACTATGGTTCAACGGGTCAGGTATTGACTAGTAACGGTGCTACTGGAGAAGCTAATTGGGGAGATGGTGGTGGTTCAGGTGCAGCAGTATGCTATGGATATCTATCTGGAACTAGTAATGGTAGCAGTGCTGGTACTATCGCTGCAACAAGTTATAACATAGCAAATCATAGTGGTAGTTTTGGGAGTAATGATGGATTTAATGATAATTTTGATGGTGGTATACAGATAAATTTAACAACAGGTACAGGTTCAAGTAACTATCCTGTTGTTGTTTCTGGATATAATACTGCTAGTGGAGTTGATTTTGGAGGCAATTATGATGCTCCGACAATGAGAAATAGAACAACATTACATGCATATGATATTAATTCAACATATTTTAAACTACAAGGTAGAATTCAAGTTTATTATGTTAGTTCTGGTGATAACTGGTACAACAGGTATCCAGACAGAATATCTTTTGCAGGATTTAAAAATTAATTAAAATGACAAAACCTAAACAAATAATCATACACGAAAACTTTCTTATTCATAAAGTTATTCCTAATCCAGTTACGGGTATAGGAACAACAACAGCATCTAGGTGCCCTTTACCTAAGTACATAGTTCCTTGTGTGCAGTATATGGAAGAAACTGGAATAACCACATTAGGGATCGCATCTGCATATGTTCCTTCTGGATATAAGTTTGAACTTATAGATTATGATAAATTTGAAGAGTTTAATCAAGTGGGTATTGGATCAACTGCAATTTATTTTACAGATGCTATTACTGCATATGATTTTGATACTAAACAATCTACATATGATCTTGCTTTTGCTAAGAAGATGGCACATCGAAGTAGAAAAAATAGAAGATATAGTGAATTTGCACCTCATGATGATACTATATCAAAAGCAATACCAGGTTCGGCAACAGATGCAGCAGAAACATCCCGTGCTGCAATAAGAACAAAATATGCTACTTTCCAAACTGAAATAGATAATGCATCGACAATTGATGATTTATATGATATAATGAAAAAATATCCAAAGATTTCAAGACCACCAGAGGCACTTGATTCTGGTTATATTATAAACGAATATTAAATGAAAATTGAAACAATTGATTTTGGTGATGGTAGAGAAATCTACATCATTGATGATGCTGTCGATATTGGTAGTAGATTTGAAATATATCATATATGTTGTCAACTACCATATCGTATTACTAATTCTAGTAGACAAGAGATTCAAGGTATAGTTGATAAAAGATTAAAATGTGATTTAGATCTTGATAATCCACTAATTAAACGTTTTCTTGAGGATAATAAAGAAACAAGTGAAGTAATTAACAAATATATACCAAAAGAAAAATATTTGTATGTAAGATCATATGTAAATTTAGGAACTCATTCAGATATATGTAATATACACACTGATAAGGGTGAGGATAGTAGGACTATTCTATATTATGCTAATAATGATTGGAGCAGTAATATGGGAGGTCATACTATATTCTTTGATGATGATGGAAATACAAAATATATTGTAGAAATTAAACCTGGTCGATTATGTATTTTTAATGGTAGAATACCACATACTGTAATGCCTATGAATATAAGAATATCTCCTTCATTTAGATTTACGGTAGCATTTAAATTTGAATTAATAAAATCTCATTTTGATAATAAGCAAAAATTTTTTGGTGATGATATAGAATCAAAGAAAAATGAACAATAAAAATACTTATGAAGATCCATCTTGGAAATTTGGTGTTGTAAATGGTATGATAACTAGACCATTAGGAATGTTAAGATATCAAAATTGCGAATTTACTCTAAGTGACTATTATGGTGATTGGAGACTTAATGGAAAGGAATATGCACTTAATCTATATGATTTGATGCCCGTTTTAAATAAGTGTGAAACAGCAGCAGAGGTTTTATATAAGGTAAATCTTAATGATATTGCTTGGATGGGATTTGATCATGATAAAAGCACTCTAGGTGATTATTGTGGGTGTTGTCGTGGTAGTAGGTTTAGAGATTGTGATACCACAGTTCCTGGTATATTATTGGAAGGAGTTAAAAATCCTGGTGGAAAAAAATATAGATGTCTTGATGGTAAACATAGGATTTATGCTTTAATGACATATCAATTGAAATATAGTAATTTTTATATTTTAAATATGGAGGATATTAAACCTTTCTTACATAAACTATAATGAATTGACATTTATAAAGAACTGTGGTATAATACCAAAAAGTATGAGAGTATCTTAATGGATGATGATACAGTATTGGGAATTATAATTGACTTATGTTCTCGTAAATTCTTATTATTGAGTGAAGAAGGACAGGAAAGAGAAGTGACTTGTGAGGATACTGATCAGTTCATGAGAGTCTTAAAAGTGTGTACTGATAGGTTAGATGAGTCTCAAATTCAGTATGCTGATCTATCAACAAGAGAGGTATAAGAAATAACTTACTTTTTCGGTGACTAAATAGAAACATAGAAATATTTTGGCCGATATAAGAAGATGCCTCTTAATAGATTAGAGAATTTTATCAAGAACATTGAAGGAAGGATACTTTATGTTAATCCGAATGATCTTGACTCAACCGATAGCATAAGTAATGACGGTAATTCATTAGCACAACCCTTTAAGACGATTCAGAGGGCACTTATTGAATCTGCAAGATTTTCATATGTAACTGGTAGAAATAACGATAGAATAGAAAGAACAACAATACTTGTTTATCCTGGTGAGCATGTAATAGATAATAGACCTGGATATGCAATTAAACCTAGTAGTGGAAACCCAAATATACCAACAGCAGTTGCACCTGATGGAGATGAAGATACTCCAGCATCTGCAGTATTTAATTTAGACTTAAATTCTAATTTTGATTTAACACAACAAGATAATATACTTTATAAATTCAATAGTATTCATGGTGGTGTTGTTGTTCCTCGTGGAACTTCATTAGTTGGACTAGATTTAAGAAAGACGAAGATAAGACCTAAGTATGTTCCTAATCCAACAGATACTACTGTTCCAAATTCTGCTATATTCAGAATAACTGGTACATGTTATTTCTGGCAGTTCTCTATTTTTGATGGAGATAAGAGTGGAACTGTATATACTAATAATACAAGTTTTACTGGAAATAATTTATCTACTCCATTATTTTCTCATCACAAATTAACTTGTTTTGAGTATGCTGATGGTATTAATAATGTTAGTGGATATGATAATACTGACCTTGAGATGTATTATTATAAATTATCTAATGCATTTAATGAGGCAGCAGCTAAGAAAGTAATTCCTTCTGCAGATAGGTATCCAGTTAGTAGTGATGGATTTGCACCTAGACTCCCTGAATATGAAATAGTTGGTGCTTTTGCTTCTGACCCAATTCAAATATCAAGTATTAAATCTGGTAATGGTGTTGTATCTACTCAACGTATAACTGTTACTACATCAATAGATCATGGATTAAATGTAGGAACTCCTGTTCAAATAAAGGGTGTAGTTGAGGGAACTAATAGTGATATACCATATAATACATCAACACTTGTTCAAGAAGTTATAAGTAATACAGAATTTACATATCTAGCAAAAGGTGATTTCTCTGCAGTTTCTCCACAATCTGGTGGTTCTTTAAGTGTTTCTAATGCAACTGTAACTGTTGAAACTGATACTGTTCAGGGTGCATCTCCTTATATCTTTAACTGTTCATTGCGTTCAGTTTATGGTATGAATGGTATGCTTGCTGATGGTAAGAAGGCAACTGGTTTTAAATCAATGGTTGTTGCCCAGTTCACTGGTATTTCATTACAGAAAGATGATAGAGCATTTGTAAAATATGATAAGACAAGTAGAAATTACAATGGTGTTGGTATAAGTTCTGTAAAAGATGGAGACGCATTACCTTCAGAAGCATCTCAGTCAGATTCTAATTTCATTTATCATTTAGATTCAGAAGCAATCTATAGAAAAGGATTTGAAACTAATCACATTAAAATCACTAATGATGCAATTCTTCAAATTGTATCTGTATTTGCTATTGGATATAATAAACATTTCTGTGCAGAGAGTGGTGGAGATGCATCTATAACAAACTCAAACTCAAACTTTGGACAGATATCATTATCATCTGATGGATTTAAAAAGAAAGCTTTTACAAAGGATGATACTGCATATATTACATCATTAATTACACCAAAATCTATACCCTCAACAACAATTAATGTTGATTGGTTAAAGGTAGATGTTGGATTAACTAGTAGTATTGGTGTAGATAATCATATTTACTTGTCGGGTTTTACTGATTCAGAGGATATTCCTCAATCATTAACTGGAGGATATCGTATTGGTGCAAAAACAAATGAAGTTTTATCAATACCTTTTGGTGATGATCCTGCAAGTGTTACTACAGTAACTGCATCTGTAAGGATGACTGATAATGATCTTGGAGTTTCAACAATCGCATCTGGAACTAGTGTAGCAGTTAAAAGATATGCAGTTACTTCTGGACCTACCACTAATATTCTAACTATAGGAACTCATGGTTTATTAACTGGTGAAAAAATTAGAATTTTTAGTGATGATGCAGATCTTCCTGAGAATATAGAAGAGAATACTGTATATTATGCTATCAAGGTTGATTCAACTCGAATAAAACTAGCATCATCAAAGACAGATGCTGACAATAATAATGAAATAACAATTACAGGTGGAACAAAACTTTCAATAGAAAGTAGAGTCCATGATAAGGAAGCAGGAGATATTGGATCTCCAATATTCTATGATACTACTAATAGTAACTGGGCTATCCATGTTGATAGTAATGCTAGTAGATTAACATCAATGAAGAATGTTGCTAATAGTGATGGTAGTGGATTCATTGATACTAGTAATGCTACTTCTGTTACTAGAATAGAAGATTCTAGATCATTAGATGATAAAATATACAAACTTCGTGTGGTTGTCCCTAAAGAAGTTGTAGGTGGAAAAAATCCAGAGGAGAGTTTTGTTCTTCAAGAATCTAGTAGTACTGGATATAGAAATGCTACAGATTATAATGCAACTGGTATAAGTACATCTGATTATAATTATAATCGTAATCTTAGATTTATTGCTCTTACAGAAGTATTAGGTTCAACAGTAACTGTTACTACTTCATTACCACATAATTTAAGTGTAAATGAAGATGTTAATATTAAAAATGTAAAGAGTAGTACTAATACAACTGGTGAAGATAATTTAGGATATAATGGAACCTTCAAAGTTACGGAAATTGTAAATAGCAAGCAATTTAAGTATAATATTACAGATGTTGATGGTCTTGCTCATACTGTAGGAACCTTTACTGCTGGTCAACTTGCTACTAGAGATAGTAATTTACCTCGTTTTGAAAGGAATGATACTAAAACAAATTTCTATATTTACAGAAATGAAACTATAAGTAATTACATTGAAGGACAGCAAGATGGTATCTATCATCTATTTGTATTAAATGCAAGTAATACAATTCCTGATCAATTTACTGATCTTAGTTATAGTCAAAATGTAGTTGATCTGTATCCACAACTTGATAGGGATAATCCAACTGATAATCCATCAGCATCAGTATCTTTTGCGAAAAGAAGTCCTCTTGGTGATGTTGCTACAAACTTCTTAAAAGATAGTTTAACTAGAGAAACTTCTGATAAACTACTTAAAGATTTGGGAGTTGGATTAAAAATTAGTAGTGTAGGTACAGACACTGGAGAAGCAGAACTTACATTTGATAGAGCACATAATTTTGGTAGTCTTGTAGTAGGAACCATTACTGGTTCTATGAGTGGTTATGCTAATGGAACACATTATGATGTAAAAATACTTGATACAAGTTCAACTCCAACTGGAAGTAATTGGAATGGTGCTACTGCAAATGTAACTGCAGCTGGTGGTGAAGTAACTGTTGTCGAGATAGTTGATTCAGGTGCAGCATATAGTGCTGGAACTTATTACTTTGATAATACATCTACTCTAGGTGCAGGTAATAATGGTGCTAGTTATGTTGTTACTGCTGATGGTATTAGAGGAAACGTTGGTGATGTAGTTCAAGTAACTGGTATTGGAACTGAAACTGATAGTTATAGTAAGATTACTCAAGTTAATACTACCACTAAAATATCAATCGCTAAGACAAGTGGAGATCCATTACCAGTAACAAATCAATTCTTACTACATCTTGGATCACCAATTAGTATTAATACAACCAATTTTAATGGAACAACAAATACAACAATATTTACAACAACATCTGCACATGGACTATCAAAAGGATCTGCCTTTAGAGTATTAGATACTTCAAATAATAATGCTGGTGACTTTACTGTAAAAGATAGAAATAGTGTTACACAATTTACTGCAACAACTACATCTGCTTTAACAAGTCCAAGTTTAATTGTTAGACATGGAATGTCTGCAAATAATGCTGTTTCTGATGATTCAGGTGAAAATTTAGCTACTAGAGGATATTCTTTCTATGGTGGAGATGTATTAACATTAACGAGTGCAGTTAATAATAATCCAGCAACAGTAACTTTAGAAGTAGATTTACCAAGTTCTGGAATTGGAACTATGTCTAGATTCCCATTGGGATCTTACATACAGATTGATAATGAAATAATGAGAGTTGCATCATCAACTCTTTCTGGATCTAGTAGTAATAAATTAACAGTTATTCGTGGTGCTTTAGGTTCTGATAGATCAGCACATGATGTAAATTCTTTAATTAGAAAAATTGATCCTATTGCTGTTGAGTTCCGTAGACCATCTATTCTACGTGCATCTGGACATACATTTGAATATGTTGGATATGGTCCAGGTAACTATTCAACTGGTCTACCTCAAGTTCAAGTCAAGACACTTACTGAAAGAGAAGAGTTCTTAGTTCAGTCACAAGAGAGATCTTGTGGTGCTGTTGTCTACACTGGTATGAACAACAGAGGTGACTTCTTTATTGGTAATAAGAGAGTTAGTTCTGCTACAGGACAAGAGAGAACATTTGATGCTCCTGTTCCAACTGTAACTGGTGAGAATCCATCAAGATTAAGTGTTATCTTTGATGAAGTAATTGTAAAAGAAAGAATAGTTGTTGAAGGTGGTAAATCTAATAAGATACTATCACAGTTTGATGGTCCTGTTACATTTAACAGTAGTGTTAAATTTAATGATGGAATGTTAGTTGCTGGAACTGCTAAATTTACTGGGGAACTTATATTTGAATCTGAGACTGGTGATGATATTACTTATACTACTAATTCCTTATTTAATGCTAATGCTAAGTTTAAGGATAATAAGAAAATACTTTTAGGTAATGGAACAGATTCTACAAGCACAACAGTTGGTGATACTGAATTGTATCATAATGCTAGTAACACAATACTAAATCAAACTGGAACTGGTAATTTACAATTACAGCATGGTGGTGGAACAAAGGCAGAAATCACTAGCACTGGAACTACTTTATCAGGAACTACAGCAGCTGGTATTATAAATGCTAGTGGTAAAATTACTGGTGATGCAGGTGTTCATGTTCCTGATAATCAGTTAATTAGTTTAGGTAATTCTGGAACTCCCGATTTAACGATTGAACATGATGCTGATGGTGGGCATAATAGTACTATTGCTCATAATAACTCTGCTACTTCGGCATTATATTTGAAGAGTAATAAAAAAGTTGAAATAACTGATTCAGATGCTGATAACATAGGTCTTCGATTTAATGAGAGTGGAAATCATGAAGTAGAATTATTCTATGATAGTTCGGGTAGTGTTGCTTCACCTAACACAGGAAGTTCACATCCAAGAT
>CEUI01013573.1_pt1 | contig 24032 bp, 32 predicted proteins | sample 531411 | NCBI WGS metagenome assembly CEUI01 (sample SAMEA2622841, study PRJEB7988) | marine metagenome | isolation source: saline water (ENVO:00002010), including
GTCAGGGAACTTGTGAAGCCATTCATGAACCCTTTCATGGTGTTATGATGGCGATCACTTTTGAACAAATGGCTCAGGATTTGGCAAGATCAGATAGAAAATTTAATAGCTCACTGGATCGGCTTGCTAAGCGTACAGCCAACAAGATGAAGAATCAAGCTATCAAAAATGCTCATATCTACCCGAAAAGAAGAACAGGGACTTTGATAGAATCCATTCAGGCAGATGTGGATGTAGAAAGTGACGGGAAGCACAATATTTATATATTTCCCGATCTTGATGTCGCCCACTATGCTGAATATGTTGAGTTTGGTACATCAAGGATGAAGCCAAGACTGTACATAAAGAGAGCCATAGACAAAGAATTGCCGGCCTTTCAAAAGGCAACAGAAAAGCTAATACAAAAAGCTTTTGCTCGGTGATTTATGGCAGATGCTACAATAGTCCAAATCCACAAAAAGCTTTCTGAGCTGATTGCTGTAAACTATGCGGCCGGGTTTTCAGGGCTTGACCTGTCTAATCTTGTTGTCAGAGGTTCAGTCTCAGATCCTCCTTCTGTTCCTTTTGCCTGTGTTCATTTCTCTGATGCCCTTGAAGATTACGGTCCAACTATGGGCCGGTTCTCAACAAATGCAATCTTTGAGATTTATGCTTTTGCTGCCGGGTCCAGTGTAGCAGAGCGATCAGATAATAGTTTGAATCTTGTTAGCGACTGCATAAAAGCTTTGACCAACGATCGCACGCTTGGATTATTCGGGCTGATTGATGATATCAAATGCTCTTTTCTTTCTCTTGACGGCGATCGTTATGGAGTTAGCGGAGTTGGGATCGGGTATATTAGAGTCGAAGTCCAATTTCAGAGCGCAACAGGAGTTTGAAGCATGGCGGGAAACTGGTATAATACTAACTGGAAAATGCGTTGGCCTGTTGCAATTAGCAATCTGGGAGGCGGAGGGGGAACAGGAAATGTGGACGTTGAGATACCTATCCCTTCCGACTGGGACGACTTTTGGAGCAATTGCAATTCTAATATGTTTGATGTTGTTCCTGTTGACAGATTTGGAAACTTGATCCCTTTTCAAAGGAAGGCGGGATCTACTTATGCAACAAAAACTTTGACTCTGCAATTAGATAATGTTCCTGTCAATTCATTAGATGCTAATCTACTTTGTTATATATATTGGTTCAATACATCAGCAACAGATCAAGCAACTCCGTTCGCAATCGGATCAATCAAAGCCGGCAATATTTTCTTAGGAATGCCTACTGGGCGGATAGTTCAAAGCCTACCGAGCCGGGCGACATCAGAAGCCCCACAAACCAGCTTTTCAAAAGCAACCAATGAAGAAGTTGATGTTTGGTTTTCGACAAAAGGATTATTGTCCAAAAGAGGAAGCACATACAACCAAAGAGACGGATTTGAGGATGTGGACTTTGTACAAATCCGAAGTCTGGACTCTTCAGGGGTTGACGATGCTGGGCGATATGATGAAATCGAAACGCGTTTTCTGCCTGGCTGGATTAAGGTTCGATCAAAAGGCGGATCAAATAATACAGATTACACATTAGAGTGTAAAATAGTTACAACTACCAGCCAAATAATATCACTAAGAACTATGATCAAAGTCAGAGATCTTTTGCCATAGAGGACTAAAAAATGCCTGTTGTACTTGGAAGAAATTCATTTATAAAGCTTGGAGAAGAAAGCAGCTGGGGAGCAGGAGGGGCTTCAACCCCTGTTTCAAATCGTATTATTTCAACTTCATTACAAAGAAAGCAAGAAAGGAATCAAACCACTTTTTTGTCAACCTCGGCAGCCGCTTTCAGTGAGGGCTTCTTTGATGGGATGGAACTTACAGGAGGTACTATTGAGCTTCCTGTTTATTATGAAGGAACAGGAATGCTCATCAAAGCAGCGGTCGGCAGCGTTTCATCCAGCGCGGGACCAGCGCCATATACCCATACCTATACACCAATAACCGCTCTTCCTAGCTTAGAAATTCAGCTTCAAAGAGGAAATTCTCAAGTTGAGAACTTTGAGGGATGTATTATTTCTTCTATGGCTTTGTCAGTTGAAGCAGGCGGAGAAATGACAGCCAGTTTTGATATTGTAGCTGAGACAGCAACAACAAGATCAGGATCTGTCAGTCCATCATTTGGAGACGGTCGTCAAGTGTTGCACTATGAAGCCGGTCAGTTGAACTTTAATGCTGTGAACTATTCTTTGAGGTCTTTAGAATTTACCCTGGATAATAAGATAGACAGAAGAAACCTTCTTGGCTCAAAGCTTACGGCTGAACCGTTGATAACAGACATCAGAGAAGTAACCCTATCAACAACTCTGGATCTTGAAGATAATAATCTTTACAACGCTCAAATTGTTGGCACTCAAGGAACTGTTGATATCACATTCACAAATAGCGATGGAGATACATTTCGACTTCGCTTGTACAACGCAGTTGTAATCGACTATGACGATAGCATCAATACGGTGGGACGTATAGAAAGAACATGTACCTGGCAGGGTCTGTCCGGCGGAGGGAATCCGGCTTTTGATATTGTTATTGTTAACCAAGACGCATCAGGTATAGCTAATTAAATCACCTAAATTCAAAGAGGCAATGAATGAAGGATTTTTTGAAGAAAGTGGCAGAACAAAGCCGCTTTGAAATTGATATTTTTGATGGGGCTTTGAAGGTTCAAGGCCGTATTCTCTCACCACAGGAATCTGAAGCCCTGGGTATTACTTCGGGCATGTTGGCTGCTCAACTCTTTCCGGGAAGAGTGAAACAAAAGATGCCAGACTTTTCTGCTTTGAATGACATCGAAAACATGAACGAAGAAAACTGGGCTAAGCTGTTGGAAATCATGGAAGAAATCCAACCTGAAACCCTTCTTCAATTCTCGGAGCATCAGGATCGAATAATCAGCAAGTGTATAAAGATGGGCTCAACAGATGACGGAAAAACCTGGTCAAAGCTTCATCTTGTTTTGACAGAAGAGGAGCAAGCCCCAGATCTTGATAGACTCTGGATCGGTCTTCTCAAACCAGAAGACCGAAAGGCAATTGTGGATCGTGCTATGTCAGGACATGAGGAGGCCGCAAAGCGGTTAGCCAGTTTTCGATCGTGATGAAAACTTAATATATTTATATGATATCATATCCAGAACATACGGCTGTTTGCCCTCAGAGGTTGCAAAGCTTGATTGGTCCGACCTGTTGATCTGCTGTCGCTGCATATGGTCCCGATCTGTCAGAATGAAGAGGGCTATGAAAGCAGGCGGAAAAAAGGCTATGTTGTTCCCAACAATTCCTATTTCTGATTTGGTTGATATTTTATAGGGCTCCAATTATGGCTGATAATGTTGTACGATATGTCCTGTCAATAGTTGATAAGGCTTCCAAAAGCCTGCAGAAAGTTGGGAAGGAAGCAGAAAAAGCCTCGAAAGAAATGGGCAAAACCCAGAAGGAAAGCAAAAGAACAGAGAAGGCCTTTGCAAATATGGCAAAAGCTTCTGCCGGAATGGCTGCAGGAATAGGCATAGCATCAGCCGCTCTGGTTGCCGGCGTTGGAGCGTTGACAATGTTCGCGCAAAAGTCTAGCGATATTGTCAACACACTTAACGATTTGGCGACCCGATCAGGAATGGCGAGCAAATCAATTCTTGCTCTACAGTTGTCCTTTATGGCTTCAGGCCAGTCAGCAGAGACAGTCCAGCAATTGGTAGATAAAATGCCCAAATTGATGTCTGAGCTAGCCAGAGGAATCGGGAAATCAACTGAAGCAGCGAAGAAATTGAAAGTGGATGCTTTTGATCCGTTGACAGGCAGCCTAAGAAAATCAGACGATGTATTTGCTGATCTTGTTACCGAGCTCCAAAAAATAGGAAATGAAACAGAGCGGGCGACTTTAGCGGCTGATCTCTTTGGAAGACAAGCTGGAAACATGCTTCAAGCTTTCGGGCAAACCGAAGGTCTAAAGACATTTCTTAGTTTCACTGAAAAGTTTGGTGTTGATACAGGAGAAAAAGCAACACTGCAAGCGGCTCAATTTCAGCAGGCAATAGCAGCATTGAATATTGTTGTTGATAAGTTTGGACAGTCTTTTGCTATGGTTTTCGGAGAAAAAGGTTTTCTTATACCTGTAAAATTTGCCGCTCTTTCTATTGTTGGTCTTGGCGCTTTGATTGAGGATCTTGCAACCAATATTCCTTCGTTGTTCTCCAGGGCATTCAACTTTGTAGAAAGGGCTATTCATGCTTTTTCGCTTACAATATCTCAAACTTTCGCAAAGCTTTTCTCTGCTTTTGGGCTTACAGATCTGGAACAAAGAACAGCAAAATCAATAGCCTTTTTTCAGGAAAAGATAAAAGCACTAAATGAAGAACAGCCCAAATTACAAATTACAACCTTCTCACAAATGGAAAAGTTTGGCGTTGAGTTTGATACCCTTCTGGATAAACTAATCAACACAGGCAACAAAACAGGGACTGTCATATCAAAGTCTGAAGATGCAGCAAAAGCAGCAAAGTCCGCCTTTGATGAAGCACAAAAACAATTGAATCGCTTTGTTTCAGGACTTGATCGTGTTGCTGACAAAATGGCCTCTTCTTTTGAGTCGGTATTTGTTGACATTGTGGACCCAATAAATGAAGTCATTAAACAAGTTGAAGACAGGATTATCGGAACAGCAAATGCACTTAATGAGTCCGTATCTTCTATTGCTTCAGGTGATACAATTGGACTTTTGGGTGCTGCACTTGAAGAGGTTGCAAAGCAATTTGGTTCAAGTTTACAAGCCAAAATAATCAAGATCATAGTCAAGCTAATGGGAGCAATCGCACGTCTTGGCGGTGTTGCTGTCCAGGAGGCGGATGAACTTGCCGGGAAAATGATTGAAAGAAGAAGGGAAAAGCTTCGATCAATGGTTGAAAGTGGGCAAATCTCACAGCAGCAAGCCGATAAAATGCTCGAAAGACAAACCCCACAAATCGAGCAAAGAGCAGCTGAAATAGCAGAACAACAGCAATTAGGGCAAGAACAAGTACAAGAAAACATGCAGAACAGAGTCCGGGCTTTTGCGTTGGGATTAAAGATGCTCCCTGGTATCCTTCTCGAAGTTCTGCCTAATATATTGATGACATTTGCCAAAGAAATTGTTTTGGCTGTTCTCAGTTTGCCGGGTTTAATATTCAAAGCCTTGAAAGGCCTGTTGATTGCAATCAAAGAAGCAATCTGGTTAGATAGAGAAGGACGAAAAGAAAGAAGACGAAGAATAGCATCGACAACAGGAGAGGCAATTGTCGCCCCCTTCATGGCTTCGGGCGGTCGTTTTCTTGGTTCAGCAGCAAAAGGAATGTTCACAGGAAACAGAGAAGGGCTTGCTTATTTGCATAGGAATGAGTTTGTTGTTCCTCAGTCGGGCGGAATGCCTCAATCCGTAAGCCGAGCATTTGAGGGATCAAGAAGCCCAGTCAACATAACGATCAATTCTGACATCATTGAAAGAAATGCAGTGGACGAACTAGTGAGAAGAATAGAAAGACAGTTTCGCTTATTCGGAACTTCAACAAGTCCATTATTCAACGAGAGCTGATCATGAGTGCACGATTCTATTATTATCCACAGCCGGCCGGAAATCATAAGGTCATTATTGACCTCGAAGAAAACCTATCTGAGCTATTCAGTGATTGGGATGTTGATGCTTCTGATGGGAGGGGAATGGATGGATCTATCTTTCGGTCAGTTGGGAGGAATGGAGAAGTCATCAACATCCAGCGGGACAGAATGAAAGGCGGAGAATCTTTAGCCGTGAAATTTCTGGCTCTGCAAAATCACCTTGATCGCGGCTTCTCTGTCAGCTTCACAACAGACCACACAAAAGCATGGGCAGCTCCGGTTTTGAATACTCCAAACGGAGGAGACTTCACTTTTTTTGTAGGAGCAAATCCTTTCTCTGTTGTTACTCATTACACTGGAACAAATGTCGAACCGGCTAACGGTCAATATTTGGTCATAGAAAACCAGCCTCCAGGAATGATACAGGAAGTATTGAAGATTGATGTTCAGAATGTTGATTTCAATACAGGCGGATATATCACAGCATCAGATAGGATTAATTTCTCTTATCCGAGCACTCCGTTTGTGAGATGGTATCGATATTGGCCCATTCTCAAGAGGCCACAGGAAGATATTGGAAAAAACATAATCTCAAACGAGCACGGTTTAAACTTTTCATTGAGCCTTCGACTGGTCCCGGACTATTCGACATTATTCGCTTTTCATCCAGGCGAAAGGCGAGTTTTTGATCCGGGTTTAATACAGGACTCTCCTGTAACTGGTCCTCTTCCCGACACAGCAGGCCGGTTTTCCCTTGATAGTTATGCGGATCCTAGGGTCAATCAAGCAGCTGAAATCGCCAGCGAAAAAATGGATCGCTTTTGGTCAAGGTTCAGATAATGGGCTGGAGTTCTGATTTCGTCAGCTTTCTCGGCAAAGCTTCCATCACTCCGATCTATGAATTGGAATTTCTTAGCATTCCTGATAGCTTCCCAGGTGGGTTCATAATATCGAGCAACACAGGATCAGCAAAAATAGCAGACTCATCCCCCAGAGTATATGGAACTAGGGTTATTCCTGGACGGTGGAATGTTTCTTTCGGTGGCTTCGATGTTGATGTTGTTGGGGATATTAGGCCGTATCTTTCACAAATAGCAAAGGGTATTTTTGCTGTTTTGAGATGCAAATTAACAGGGGGGGGATCCTCCTCTGCTTTTGAACTTATTGGATATGGACAGCTTTATGATATAACAGGAGGCCGTGATCGGTTCACTTTTCGATTCCGTGATCTTCTTTCTGCCTTTCAAACAACAAGCTCGTCAGTGATAACTGGATCAGTTCATGCTACCTCTGGCTTGTATCCACAATTTAGAATGTTCACAAACGCAGGAAGAACAACAACGATCGGCGCTCCCTGGAATGGTGTAAGTACAACCATCTTAGTAAATGACTATCGATTCTTTGAGAAAGAATCTGCTGTTAACGGAATTATCAAAGTAGACAAATTATCAGCAAGTGAAACTTTTTATCTAGAATGGACATCCTCGGCAGCAACAGCAAGCCCGGCCGGAACGATTACACTTTCTTCAGCGAACTCAAAATATCCAAGTCCAAATTCTTCATCTAATCTTTTGGCCGGGTCTTCAAATACGACAATAACAAATTGCGCGCGTCTTCTTGGAACACCATGGCGAATTATGGCTAAGATTTTGCAGAGTACGGGAGACAATAACCCAGCTGGACCCGGTTCACATGGTGTAAATGATACCTATCCTCTCACCTGGTCAGCAGGCGGAGGTTTTGAAAATGAGATCTTCGATTTTGCTGATGCTGACACAATGAAAAATTATGTTCGCACTTCTACCGGAAATTTGTATCACTACGATCTGATTTTGGATTCATCTGTCTCTGATGGGTTCAGACACTTAACAACCATCTCAGCTAACAGTGGTCAGTGGCCAGTCTGGAGGCAGGGGGCCGTTTCTTGGCGGGCGGCAATTCATCCTTATGGGATTGGATGCTTTCAAACCCCTATTGTTGTTGCTGAGATTCGAGATCATGACATCCTAAGAATTGGAAATCATTCTTTTTTTAGCCCAAACATCCAGACCAATTATGCCAATTCATCTATTGTCGTTAATCAGAATTGGTATGATGGAACAACATTTGTTCCCTATAGTTCAGTCAGCACCCCAACAACGATCACAACATCAAGAATAAAAGGATTACCGGCTGAGTCAATACATCAATATGATAATAGCAGGGCATATAGGCAAAAGGGAACAAGCGTTGTTCCTGCTGATATGGCCAATGCAGATCTGCAAAGGTTGAAATCTTGGGACGGATACAACCATGAGCTAATAACGATAGATGTAAAGCTGAAATTTTGTACACTTTGCGCAGGTGATATTGTTGAAGTCTCCTCAAGCTTGATTTATGGGATTAGTGAGTGGGGCGGAGGAACATACACCAACAAAAGAGCAATGGTCACAAGTGTTGATTTTGCCATATCGGAACAAAGATGCACTTTAGAGCTGGCCATACTACCGACGAGGCCCCTATGAATAAAAGACCTGAAATCCTTAACATATTAGAAAGAAAATATGGGTTTGCTGTATTTGATGATGATGCTGACTATGACCTTAATATTATTGGTGTGAGATCGGAGAACAGAGAAGCAGGCCGATATGATGATCAACTGGTGATTTGTTACAAAGTTGGGGGCAAGTGGAAAGAAGAGCGCTTTCCATGTACAACCGATCCCGGCGTCTACTGGCTAAAGAATGGTCGCAAATCAGGAACGGCAATTGTAAAGCATCCCCAGCAAATGAGAGGGGCCTATTCGATCGGCCTTCATCGGGGTAAGCATGAATGTCTCCGGCAAATGAAACCGGTGGATTATTGGCGCGACGATAACAAAGATTCGATCCTTGATTTTGAAGACTGCGGTCCGGTCTATCGTGGGGTGATACATGTGAACATTCACAGATCATCAGCTTGGCGAGATACAACAGATGAACCGATCGGTCAATATTCAGCCGGCTGCACTGTTTTAAGCAGCCCCGAAAATATGGACCGGGTTTTGTGGCTATGCCGAAAACAGATCGAGCATAACAACTGGCAAAGGTTTACTTATACTCTGATCATGGGCGATTATTGATGATCTCTTGGGATTTGATACAAGAAAGTGAATCATCATTCATTCTTAAAATATTCTACGGCTGCTATCTGATAGAAGAGCATAAGATAGCAGGAACAGAAGCAGAAGCAGAGCAAAAAAAAAGCCTCCATCTAAGGAGGCTGATCGGGTGGAGCTTTTGATTTAGATTGTGTACATAGCCCATTTAGCTATCTTGATTTCTGGCAAGTTGTGAAGAGCAGCCTGAAGAGCAGACAGATCAGACTTCATAGAAATGATCTTCTGATCGTTTCCACGATAAGCCCATCTTTCTTCAGCAAGCTTGATAGCCGTTTGGCCAACTTTTCCATGCATATATGCTTTTGAAATATCAATGAAGGGACTTTCTATTTTGAAGCACCATTCTAGATCAAGAGCTTTGATTAGATCTTGATCGTAGTTTCCAGCGTCAAGCCAGGCTTCTGATTTGCGAACCAAGTAGCGAAGAGCAACCAGTCTAGCTTCGATTTCTTTGGCGGTGGATTTTACTGGATTTGTCTTGATAGTCATTTTTTCTCCGTTTGGGTGTTTTAGAGTGTTCATTAACTCTATATACATAATATCATATATTAGAGCATTTATCTAAGAAATCGACATTTAAACCCCAAATAAGGCTATTTTTCTCTGCTTTTTACTAGATGGGTGATCGTAGGCGGATCCTTTCAGAAAATAAGGAAGGCCCGGATTATCCGGGCCTTGTTGCTGTCAGGGGCTGCTATGCCCTTTCAGACAATGCAATAGCAATATTATATATTTGCTGGTTTTGCTCCTCTGTTGGAAACTCTCCTCTGATGTAAAGAACAGCATAATCATATCGACATTGATTTATCAAAGAAGCAACAGCTCTATGCAGCTGTTTATGTCTGGAGATCAGTCTAATCTTTTCTGGTTCTCCTGTTGACTGACACCAGGAATTAGGATCTGTCTTCCAGATTTCATATTGATATTTCATTTTGTTTCTCCGTTTGGGGGTTTTGAGTTCTTCATTAACTCTATATATATAATATCATATATTAGAGCCTATGTCTTAGAAATCGACATTTAAACCCTAAAAAAGGCCAAATAAGGCTATTTTTCTCTGATTCTTCCTAGCTGGGTGATCGTAGGCGGATCCTTTCAGAAAATGATATGATAGGCAAAAGGGGAAAAGATGATCTATCATTGTAACGATTGCGAACATTCAGAAGAATGGCCTGAAGGGTCTGAAGATGTGATCTGTATAAAATGCGGATCTAGTATGTACTCTGATAAAGGTTGAAAAGATGACTTGGCTTTATACATTAGTTGGGGGATTGATAGCAGGGATCGGTGGAACTGTTCTTGTAATCAAAAGCAGAGCCCCAGTCTCTGATCCGGTTCAGCCCATCATAGAGCAAATCGAAGTACAGAAGAACCTGACAGAGCCCGACCTTCTGGAAGTCCCTTGTTCTGATGCTTATATAGAGAAGCATGGAGAAGGGCTTTGCAGAGAAATGTTTTGCCGAATGACAACCAGGGGGATCGACAGCAAAACCAGCGGCCAGGAGTGCGAAGAAATAGCTAACCTTCTGAACTCTCTACAGATGTTAGAAGCCTGCTCCGATCAAGACCCTCTGGAGGACTGTTACGATGTCTTCAGATACCGCAAATAAAAGCAGCGAATTGCGCAGCTGGGTGGAGCTAATGACGGGTCCTTTTTCTGCTCTGATTCTGAGCCTTTCCATCATTTATGCTGTAGGTTCATACGTCCCAAAAGTTGTTGATCGTCATCTGCTACAAATTGACAAATTGATTGAGCAGCAAGAAGCCGATCGGGCTTTGTATCAAAGGAGCCTCCAGGAAATCTTGATTAGGCTGGAAAGGATAGATGAAAGATGAAGGATAAGGATTTAAATATTGATATTGATATAGATATGAAAATATACAAAATGTCTAATCTTAGCTATGTGATCCGGCTAAAAGACAGAGCCAGGACCATCAAAGAGAAAATCACGATTCAATACAGCAAAGAAGCAGCTGCAAAGAAGGCTCGTCAAATCTTACAAGAATGGCTAGAAGAGCAAGAAAATGAAAAATCAGCCAGATCTTGAAATTGTTGCGATCTGGCTGATAGTGATCTTTAGCTTGTTTCTGGTTCTCTATTCGACCTGATCGCAGTTATCAGGACCGCATAACACTTGATATCCAGAAGCATCTGAGATTCTTGAAATGCCAAATATCAGCAACAAAACCATCATAGCCAAAGCCCACATGAAGACCTCAATCATATCTTTGTCTTTCATTGTTCGATCCTCACTGTTGCAATAGTCGTTCCCATTTTGATGCTTTTCCCGTCATATTGTTCAGCATTATTGTGACTGAGCAAAGTTACGATCAAATCTTGCTCTTGCTGTGTCAGCAATTCCCAATGCTTTTGGTTTCCGCTTTTGATTGTGATTTCTGAGCCTGTTTTGTAATCGTAAAGAATGATTTTCATGATGTGGTTCCGGCTGGTATTTTGTTACAATTATCGTCCCATTTACATTTGATTACCTTCCGGCTGCGTGGGTCAAACAAGTGGGGATCCTTTCCATATTTCTGCTCATGAGGAGCGTTTCTAAGAAGTGCCAGCTCCCCGTCCTCCAATTGGTGTACGAACTCCCAGACTTCTGGATCTACGATACCAAAGTCGTATGGATAACGGGTCTTCCAACCCTCCCGGAAGAATGGATCTCTCAGACCTGTGACCTCTTGCCCCAGGATATAATCCCGGTTGGCTCCGACATCTCCATAGCGGGTGGGCCATGAAGAAACGACAACATAAGATCCAGCCGGGACATGAAAGCTTCCAGGCTGGTTCAAAGATCTGTCTCCCATTTTGACTCTCTTTAGGGTCCTGAGGACCATACCTAGCTGTAAATTCATCTTAGTATCCCTATGATTGTGATTTCTGACCCTGTTTTGTAATCGTATAGAATGATTCTCATATTTTCCTCTGTTGGGGTTGAAAAATGATACTTTTGTTTTGCCGCGGCTGTCTCCTCTTGCCTCAGATTTTTCCAAATCTTGTTGATAGCCGCGGCCTTTGCTATTCTGGAACCTGAAGAAAACAAGCGACAGCAGCTCTGACGATAGCGCTCGGTGTTACTCCGTTCTCTTCAGCAGATGCTTTGATCTTCTTGTGCATTGTGAGCGGAATGCTGATGCTCATTCTTTTGGCTCCGCTTTTCCCGTGAGATGGTGATCCTCTGGTTTCCCCTCCGATTATCGGATATCGATACCCACAGGCGGGACATTCTGAAGACAGAGGACCAGAAGCAGGATGCAAATTGATAGCTCTGCAATTTGGACACTGGACCGCTATGTTCCCGAAAAGTTTATTTTTTTGCATGATATATAGTTTCCTTGATGGTTGATAATTTGCTGAGATGTTTACAGAATGAGTGCCGAAATTTGAAGTCTGGACATTCGCAGAACCATTCTGGGGGGTCCTGAAAAATGACGGCTTCGTATTTTCGATCTGATTTTTGGCTTTGCATAACCGCGCTAACGCTGACAAGCCGATCACCAAAAAACTGGTATCTTGGAGCTGTTGCAAAGAGTACAGTTTTTGCCTTCTCCACTTTTGGAGAAGGCAAGCCGAAAAGGTCTATCTTCATGGAAGCTTTCCATGGAGATATTCATCAATATGATCTTGATTCAAGTCGTTAAAAAATACGAATTCTTCGAGTGTTACACCAAACTTATGGCAAAATTCTCTTGCTTCCACTCTGCCTGAAATCTTCAAACAGGGCTTATTGAAGTGGAGCCACTGAAGCACCAGACTCCAAAATCTATTGATGTTGCTAAGCATCTCATAGCCCCAAGATGTATGCGATGATTCTTCTCTGGTAAGAGTAGCTCCGCAACCCTGACAGATAAGGGCACTCCATCCCACAAAATTAATATCTTTGTGGAGGTGGTTGCATCCAGGACAATAAAAGTCCACAAGATGAGTCAATCCTTTCTGTGTATTTTCTCTTCGGAATCCATGGAATGAAACGCTCCACTCCAGATCCTCAGGGATCGGTCCGTCGATCTCTCTGCTGACTGGCAGCCCATCAGCATATATCTCATTCATCAATTTTTCTGTGCTTTTCATATCTTCCTTGGGGTTATTGCAGCCTGTTGGGGGCCTTGTTCATGTCTTGGCCGTTTGCAATCCAGAAAGCAGCGGCTACGATCTGCTGGCCGAATCGGGTAATATTTGATTTGTTGAGGATCTTGATCCGCTCTGAAATCTCAAAAGTGATCCTTGCCTTGGTAGACTCATCAAGGCTATCAATCCAGTTATTTATGCTTTTGTCTCCTCTGCTGCTGTTGCATGAGCGGCAAAGGGTGATCAGGTTGCAGGCTGCGTTTGAGCCCCACTTTGACCAGCAAGCCAGATGATCGAGGGTGAGGATCTCGTTTCCAGTCATATCAGAAACATGCTTTCCACAGCAGCGGCACTGATATCCATCAAGGGCATAGATCGCCCATCGTACTTTCTTGGAGATCCATTTTCCGGCCGGCCGCGGTCCGCGGTCTTTTGAGCTTCTTTTGCTTCTTGGAATAAAGTTTTTGCTTGAAAGTTGGATACTCATCATTTCCTCACAATATTAATATAACATATTAGATCTCAATATGTGATAATAACCATGATCAGAAGCAAAATAGTATGCTTTTCAGCCTTTTTATCCGTCAATTGAATCAAATACGATCGCAATACGATCCAGAATCTCCTTTTCTGGATCTTGTGACTTGGTTGGCAAGAGAGGAATCCTAACAATGTCTTCAGGTATTGCTTCATAGCCGTATTTTCTAAGCATTTTGCTCAGCCTTTTGATGCTGCTTTTGTTTGCTACAAAGAACTTTGAAAGAATAATCAGCTCAGATACTTTCTCAATTGCCTGCTCTTCTTTGCCTTCATCAGAAACCCAAAAGTAAGATCCGAGGATTTGCTTTCTGTCTGTCGCGACTGCTATCAGCAGCAGATGTTTTGTAGTTGATTCCAGAAAGAAAACAACCCTATTCAGTCGAAACATTTGCCATGATTTGAGGCCGTCGATTGCTGATGCTTCAGAGTACACAAATCCTCCTTGGATGATAATATCATATCATATAGACACAAAAAGGCCCGGTCAACAAATGACCGGGCCTGACTATTTGGAAACCTAAGAAAATCAGGTCAAGTAGTCAAAGATCAGGCTGTCACTGTTTGGAGCAGAGCCGAAAGTAACAGCACAAACACCACCTGATCCATCATTGGCAACCGTGTACTCTGAAGCATCAGCAGGAGAAGATCCTACCTTTTTGCATCTCATACCATTGCGAAACACACAAACACCATCAAGAAAACTAGCATCAACAGTTCGACCGAGATCGTATTTAGTAGCACCTGATCCGGTCTGGCTTTCTGTATATCGACGCGCTCCGATCTTGGCGATTGTGACAGCATCGTCTTGAATTTTGGCTGTCTGAACAGCGTTAGCTCCCAGCTTTCCAGACGTGATTGCATTGGCTGAAATCGTAACAGCGCCAGAGCTAGCCATAGTAGCATCTCCTGACATAGCTGTTCCGGCTGGTCGGTTGCTTGCATTTCCCAGAAGCATTTGACCGGCGTTCAGATTGCTCAGCTTGTCCAAAATGACAGCACCGTCAGAAATTTTTGCAGACGATACAGAATTGGCCGCAAGTTGAGCACTCCCGATCCCATTTGCTGGAACTTTCAAATTATCGCCGTCAATGGTGATCGTAGACCCATCAGTACCAACAGCAAAAACACCAGACGAAGCAGTGATCCCGGCCCCAGCCATAGCAGTCGCAAGACTGGAAATAGTTTTCATCTTACTGATGTTGCTGTCCCCAGCATCAATCATCGGAAGCTTATCTGCTCCGACATCCCAGGCATCAAGGGCGGGCAGGTCGTTAAGGTTTACTTCAAACTGTCCAGAAATAGCCGCAAGTCCTGTCCCTCTCATAGCAGAAGCGACATCGGCGATACTTCCTTTTTTGCTGCTGTTGTCGCTTGCATCAATAAACGCAATGGAATCAGCAGCTACAATTGTAGCCGCTCCCAAAGTGTTGAGGTCAAGCTTTACAGCATCACCACTGACGGTAACACCATCAGAAGCAGAGACAGCCAGAGCCGCTCCGCCTCCTCCGGTCAGTCCGGCCCCAGCTACCGAAGTCGCAATTTTTCCGGCCGTGATCGCTGCATCGGCGATCTTAGCAGTTGAAACACCAGCCGCTTTAATGATTACATTGTTTCCAGCCAATGCTATAGAGCTGTCATCAACTGAAACCGACAGAGCAGAACCACCACCACCTGAAAGACCGTTTCCGGCTACTGAGGTGTTCAGTTCTGTTGCTGTGATCCCTGCTGCTTTCACTTTCAAGGCATCAGATGCGATCTGAACAGTCGAATTGTCAACATTTACAGAAAGAGTGTTTCCAGTTTTGGCCAGACCGTCACCTGCTACGATCGATCCCGCTCCGCTAAACTGGGTCCAGTTCTGAGATGCAAAACTAGAAAGTTCAGCGGTTTGGGTGAATGCTTCATTTTCGGAAGTTCCTTCTGTGATGAAAACAGCAGCACCTTGGAGTTCTGTATATGGGTCAGCATCTGTGGCCCGTGTCATTGCTGCAGCTGCACCGTTCCATACATAGATTCCATTTTGGGAGCCTGTACTTTGAGCCGTACACAGAACACGATCGCCGGCCGCAAGATTTACACCATCAAGGGCCGCGCCTGGACTGGAAAGGTTTACATTTGATCCGACTTTGACCCGACAAGAATCTTTCCAAGAAAGACCCTGTACAAGACCATCAACATACTGTTTACGCACAAGGTCATTCGCTGCAGTCGGATCTGCGTTGACGGTAGGCAGAGCAGTGAAAGCCCATACCTGATTGAGGGCCGCTTTTGCTGGGGTTACTACGGCTGAGCCGAGTTTTGAGGACGAGATCGCGCTATCTGCAATCTGATCCGATACTATACGAATAGGCATTTTTTTTATCCATGGCTATAGGGGAGAATAATCAACGATCAAAGAATCGCCTGGATGGGCGACAAATGACGTATTGAAAGTTGTTCCACTTGCCTCAGATATTTGTATTCCATTTGTTTGTCTGACACCGTTCCAGTATACTCTGAGAGTTCCTGTTTTGTAGGCTTGGCCCAAATCAAACGATTGATTGCTGTCTCCAATCTGATTAGAAAGATCCTTGCTCTTTTCTGTCGTCCCGAGAGAAGCAGTGCCACCCTCGGCATTGAATACATTCGATATAGCCATATTACCTATATGTCAGAACGACCTTGTTGATCGTTATCGTACCAGTGTCAGTTTTGAGATAAAAATACAGCATTTCCTGCTCAATTACAACATCAATATCAAAGCGCCAGACTGATGTGCCGGCTGTTGTTGATGTAAGACCAAAAGAAATAATGCTTTCTGTGTCTGTAACCAGAGCCAGATCTCCGTCTGGCTCTTTGCATAGTCGCATGGTTGCGGCTGTCGGATCCCCTCCGGTTTTCGTCATATATACCCAAAGTGTTTTGAGCTCACCAAAGAATCTTCCCTGTAGGTAGAAAGGGATCGAAAGAGCAACCCCTTTAGAGGGGTCAAAAGATGAGCTGACCCCTGCTATATTTGGTGTTGCTGTCGCCGACTGGATCTTTGTGGCTTGCGTGGACATAACACCCCAATCAGATAGGCGGCCGGGCCAAGAGGCCCGACCGCGCAACCCCACGAAGAAAATGAATATCTTCAAGGGTATATTATATCAATATCAAAATATCCGCAATTAATCAGCAGATTATAGCAAGATCTTGATCTCATGCGGAAGAGGTCCCGGACCGTGCAAACCTAGCCACTGATGAACAAGAAAACGAGCATAGGGGTCGAAAGGATTCAAGATCTTGCAAATCTCATAGCAAGCATAAGCATCAGAATATGCGCTGTGTGGTCTATGGTTTACAAGGCCCAGAAAATCACAAACTGACTGAAGAGTAAAACTTTGTAGCCCGTATTGACTGAGTAAGGAAACAGAAAGATCTCTAGTGCAAATCCGCCGAAAGGGTACAGACTGGATCTGCTCAGAGTTCAGAATTGAGCAAAGAAATTGTCTGTCAAACCAGATGTTGTGCCCAACCAAAAGACCCGGCTCATCAAAGAAGGAGGCTATCAAATATGCGGCCTCTTCCTGAGTATTCGCATCTCTCCATTTTGATTTGCTATACCCGTTGACCTGTAGCGCTTTCGGATCTATCTCTTTGCTTTCGTCTGGTTTGATCTTGATGTCTATCTCTTTTGCGATCAGCCCTTCGCAAACCTTGATCCCACCAAACTCTATGATGCTGTTTCGCCTGTAATCCAGGCCCGTCGTCTCTGTATCGATAAAATAATAGCAAGAGGTCATTTGTAAAAGATCCTTGTAAAAGAGAGGGATTCAAGTTACTATAAGCATGCTTATAGTAACTTGAATCCCTCTCTTTTACTAGGCTTAACCCCAAAATCAGGAAATTATATTTATGAGAATATCTGAATATCTATATAAATATCAAGAAAAAGATATATCTTTGACAAAAGGACAGACAAGAATTGTCCGGTTGTGCTGTGAGTGGAACATCAAAGTCAGTGATCCAGTTGCTGATCTTCAGCGTGTTATTGATGCCTGTCCCGGATCCAACCTTGATCCATATTATGAATCTGTTCATATTTTCGCATGGTTCCTGAAGCTGAAAGCCGAGAACAGAGATCGGAACATCTGGCGATATCAGCCCAACAGCAGGTTTGACTTCTCTCATGCTCTCCTGTCTTGGTGGAGAAATACAAAGAGAGCCGAAGGAATGGAGCTTGCTAGCAAGAATCCACATTTCAAGCAGGCTCTGTCTTGGTTCAAATCACAGGAAGCCAAAGACAAGAAATCAGAGCAAAAGCCCGATCTATGGTCGGAAGTCAGAAAATACCCTGATAGCCAAATATTTGCTGAAATGTCAGCAAGACGAGCAGAGTACACAGGACCAGACCTGTCTGATCGGTTCAACCTCCTTTTGGAGGCGATCGGCTATAGAAAGCTGTCTTGGTTAGAGAGCCTGGATCGGCTGATTACATTTTGGGACCTCGGAAGAATACCGAAAGACCTGGCTGCGTTCATCAAAATAGAAAGCGATAGCCTAGAAACACCGATCCGTATTCTTCAGCAAGGTGGAACACTTGAACGATATATGCGGCTGTCTCTTACTGGGCATGAGAATCAAGCCACAAAAGAACAAATACAGCCAGAGACAAAAGAAGACAAACCAGAAGCAAAAGAAGAATTTGATGCTTCTGGTCTTCAGAAAGTACGAATAAAGATGCCAAATACAAGAATACCTTTCGTTGGGTGGATCCTCTCAAAAGATCAGGCTTCTTCATTGGTCCGTTTGTCTGCTCCTTTACAAAATGGTGAGAATATGGTAACTATACCTAACGAAAGGATAACTCTCATCGAGACAAAGAAGAAGGCGGCAAAGCCTTCTCCAAAACTCCAGGCTCATCTGGATAGGATCATTTATGAGCATCAACAAAGACAAAGATCTACCGCCTAACATGACACAATATGGAAACCGTGTCAGAATGATGGTTTCCGTCGATGCCCAACTAGCTCAGCGCCTGGCCTTGTTTCTGTCGAAACGGCCGGGCGTTTCCACTTCCAGAGCAATCGTCTCTTTGATTGATTACGGACTGAGGATCGAAGAAGCCAGAATCCAGAACATAGGACCCGACTTGGCTTTGCCTAGGGTGAAAAAGTGAACAAGACCGGAAGAAAGGGCATGCTCACGCCTGAACGATCAAAGATGATTTGCGATGCAATCAGTCTTGGAAGCACTTACAAAATAGCGGCCGGATACGCTGGTATCACAGAAAGAACCCTATATCTTTGGCTGGCTAAAGGTGAGCGAGGAGAAGAAAACTACATTCAGTTTTTTCAGGACGTGAAGAAGGCCGAATCAAAAGGCGCTATTCAGCATCTCGGCAAGATCGTACAAGCCGCGCAAGATGGGACCTGGCAAGCTTCAGCCTGGATACTGGAGAGGAGGCACGGATATTTTAGAAACCCGGAAGTTATCCCTGTTTCGATACAGATTGATGCTGAACAGGTTTCAGTGAGCGCCTTGATCGAAGAACTGAAAACGCCGGTTGAATCACTGAAAGCGATCGACGGTCCTATTATTGATGTGGGGGAAGAATGAGGTTAAAACCTTTCTTTTCATATTATGGATCTAAATGGTTGACGGCTCCACACTATCCACACCCAGCAGAGGAGACAATAGTGGAGCCTTTCTGCGGGTCTGCTTGCTATTCGCTCTTGTATCCTTGGAAGAGAGTAGAGCTTTATGATCTGGATCCTTTGATCTGTTCGGTCTGGGATTATCTGATCAACGTCTCAGAAAGAGAAATCCTCCAGCTCCCGGACCTGCTACCAGATCAGACTACAGAGGATCTCTCTGTCTCTCAGGAAGCAAAATATCTAATTGGTTTTTGGCTTCTTAATGCTGGATCAACCCCAAGAAAAATCCGGTCTTCGTTGTGGGATGGTGGAGTTTTTTGGTCTGCTAAAATCAGAAGAAGGATAGCCAGCCAGATCCACAGGATAAGACACTGGACCATAACAAACACAGATTATCGTCTCATACCCAATAAGAGAGCCACCTGGTTTATAGATCCTCCATATCAGGAGAAAGGTATCCATTACAGACACAGCTCCAAGGCGATAGAATTCCATCATCTGGCTAAATGGTCTCAAGAAAGAACAGGGACTGTAATAGTCTGCGAGAACGATGGAGCGGAGTGGATGGACTTCTCTCCGCTTTATCAGCTCAACGGACAGAGAGGAAAGACAACGGAGAGTGTATGGATAAAAAACAATCCACAGCAAAATCTTTTTGATAATAGAGAAAGGAACAAAACAAATGAGAGCAGCAACAGAAGCAAAAGCTGAAAGAGCCTATCAGATGAGAAAAAGAACAGGATGCTCATGGGAGGTTATTGCCAGAGCTGTTGGATACTCGAGGATCGGAGCCTGGACCACGGCCAGACGGTGGGCAATGAAGCACAAGAAGAAATGGCCTCCCGCGCCTTATCTTTCAACCGGTAGGATCTGCTATGATCTTGCTTCAAATGAGAAGATGAAATGGGAAGACATAGCCGAAGAACTCGGTAAGAGTAAAAGACAGGTATTCTCTTCTGCATTTTGCCACGCACAAACGCACGGGCTTTTCTGGCCAAGATTAGGTAGGTTTTCAGAATATTAATATCAAATATCAATATAAAGAGGCAGATATGAAACTAGCGATTGAGAAAGACATCTATATACAGCTGACTGATGGAGTAGATCAAAGAGTGCTAATCTTTGCTTCCGAAATCACAGCTATCACAGAATACAACCATGATGAAGATCCCGGGAGCACTTTGATCTATCTGTCTGGGTGCTATAGGCCGATCGTCGTGACTGAGAAATTTGATGAAGTCTGTAAAATGATTGGCATCAAACCAGAGCAACCAAAAGAGCAGCAGAAAGAACCGCCTGATAATCTGATTAGCCTCTTCTCTGATATGGACAAACGACAGCTTAGCGCTATGAGCATTATGATTAAGAATGCTCTAACAAAATCAAGGCTGCACGATGATCCAGAATGAACAAGCGGCCGCAATTTACATGGATATTGATAGCCTTGTTCCTTGGGGTGATAATCCCCGGGACAATGATCAGGCTGTGGATGCTGTAGCCGATAGCATCAAGCGCTTCGGTTTCGGCTCTCCGATCGTAGCGCGAAAAGACGACCTAATGATCATCAAAGGCCACACCAGAAGAAAAGCAGCGATCAAGCTTGGCCTGTCAAAAGTTCCGGTTCGTCTTCTGGATATAGATTTGGTTGATGCTCAGCTCTTAGCACTTGCCGATAATAAGATCGGAGAAATAGCCGATTGGAATGATGATAAGCTTTCAGAGATCATTCACAACCTGAAAGAAGAAGAGGTTGATATATCCGGGCTTGGCTTCTCCGATGAAGAGATCGAAAGGCTGTCAGAGCTTGTTCCTGATCCTGACTGGAAAGAGTTTGATGAAGCAATCGGAGAAGGCGAACACGAAAACCAGAACCAGCACGATCAGATCCCGGATGAAGTGGAAGCCATCACTAAGCCAGGTGAGCGGGTAGACATCGGGAGACATGTTCTTCATTGTGGGGATTGTATCGAAGTGCTAAAGTCTATGCCTTCTGATTCTGTTGATGCTGTTGTTTGTGATCCACCCTATGGGATCGGCTTCATGTCTAAAGACTGGGACTGCTCTGTTCCTTCTGATGAATGGGCTACTGAATGTCTCAGGGTATTGAAACCGGGCGGGCATCTGATAGCCTTTGCGGCTACTCGGACAATTCACCGGCTGATGATAGCTGTTGAGGATTCAGGCTTTGAGATCAGAGATATGATTTCTTGGTGCTACTTCTCAGGATTTCCGAAAAGTCTGGACGTATCAAAAGCGATTGATAAGCATTTTGGGGTTGATAGGAAAGTGATAGGCTCAAAAAAAGGAAAGGGTGGACAAGACTTAAACGACATCATTGGAAATAAAGATGTCGTCAGAGAAAGGGAAGAAGGCAAAGGCGGCGTGGGTGCTTATGGCATTGGAGCCAAGCAGACTCAAATTGATATACCAATTACAGCCCCAGCCACCGAAGAAGCTAAGAAATGGTCTGGATGGGGAACAGCCTTAAAGCCAGCAGTTGAACCCGCAGTTCTCGCCCGCAAACCTCTATCAGAAAAGACTGTTGCAGAGAATGTTCTGAAGTGGGGAACTGGAGGACTTAACATTGATCGGTCAAGGTTCGGATATGGTGATCCTTGTTGGGTTGGTCCACATGGTGAGGTTGTGAATATGGTAGGACAGAGAAGAGGAACGATCGGACACAAACTATCAGAGCAAAACATAATTAATAATACTCCACCGTCTGAACTTGGCCGATGGCCTGCTAACCTCTTCCAATGTCCAAAAGCATCAAGATCCGAAAGGGAAGAAGGCTGTGAAGATCTGCCATCAATATCAGGAGCCGAAGCCACCGATCGAAAACCAGACACAGCCGGTCTGAACAATCCAAGGGCCGGAGCAGGAAGAACAGCTTCAGAGGTTCGGAACATTCACCCAACAGTCAAGCCGGTAAAGCTTATGCGATGGTTGATCGGTCTTGTCACTCCTGAAGACGGGATCGTCCTTGATACATTTGCGGGATCAGGAACTACCCTTGTCGCTGCTCAACTGGAAGAAGTGAAATCCATCGGCATAGAAAGAGAACCGGGCTACTGTGACATCATCAGAGCAAGATTACAGTTCCATATATGATATTAATATCAATATGAATATGAAAATATCAAAACCCTTAACCGTTGTATCCTGCTTTGCTGGTATGGGTGGATCATCACAAGGCTACAAAGAAGCAGGTTGCAAAGTCCTTGCAATGGTTGAATGGGAAGACCATGCCTGTCAGGTCTATAGGCTGAATCACCCAGATACAGAGATCATTCAGGCCGATATTGAAAAGCTGTCTGGATCTGAAATCCTCAGAAGGACAGGACTAAAGAAAGGAGAACTGGACATTCTGGACGGTTCTCCACCTTGTCAAGGCTTCTCTATGGTTGGAAGAAGACAGCTTGATGATCCAAGAAATAGCCTGTTTCGGTCATTCCTAAGAATAGCTGATGAGATTGATCCTAAGAATATAGTTATCGAAAATGTGGCCGGTATGATCAGGGGAAAGATGAAACCAGTTGCGGCTGAAATAATCCGAGCACTAAAAGACAGGGGCTATCAGGTCACAGCCGGATTGATTAAAGCTATGTATTTCGGGGTTCCACAGCAAAGGCCGCGCGTCTTCTTCCTTGCTTCTAAGAACAGAAAGCCGGTATTACCTCAGCCTACTCACAGGTTCCCTGTTTCAGCCGGTAAAGCCTTAGAAGGAGTCAGAGATATATCAGGGATCTCTGTTCCTGATATTACAGGAGAATGGAGAAGGGAATTTGTTAATAATGCCTTTCCTGGGGAAGATGGTAGGCAATACAACAGAAGAAAAATAACACGTCGCAGCCCTAATTATGGGTTTGGTTGGATAGTTAGTTCTTCAAAAGATCCAGTTTGGACTTTAATTAAAGTCCAGTGTATCTTTCATTGGGAAAAAAGACACTTCAACATAACCGAAGCCCTGATCCTTACAGGCTTTCCTGCTGACTACAAAATGACAGGAACATATGGTCAGTGTTGGCAAAGAATAGGAAACTCAGTAGCTCCACCAATGACCAGGGCAATAGCCCGATCTCTGATGAAGACCTATGAACAGATCTCAACTGATTAAGAAGGTAGAAGCGAGAAGGAAGCTCAAAGAGATAGCCGAAAACTTCCCACTTTCAACTGCTCGGCTATGGCTTCCTTATTGTCACCGATGGGATGGAAGAGGGAAAGATTCGGACCGGCCGATCGGCTGTGGTAAAGTCATGGTCAGAGTAGGCGGGAACCTTTTCACCTGTCCCGACTGTGAAATAACAGAGCAAAGGACATGTCAAGCCAATGCACTTTTGAACCTCGGAAGAGAAGCCAGTCTGATAAGTGGAGGCAACCGAGCAGGCAAAACTGAGATCGGTGCTATGTTGGCTGTAGCATCAGCAGCCGGATCTGGTGAGTGGTGGGTTAGAGAATGGTTGCGAGCTAACAATCTACCGGAAGATATTGTTCCTGATAAGCCTTCTACAGTCTGGGCTTCAGCTTTAAGCTATGCCGATGCCCTGGAATATATCAGGCCGAAGATAGCGCGCTTTTGTCCAGCCGGATCAAAGTTCGTCATGTGGAAGGCTCAAAACAGAGCATCAGTCATCCTACCTAATGGAGGCCGAATTGTTTCGATGTCTGCTGATGCTGGGAGAGAGAAATACCAGGGATCATCCGTTGAGCTGGTCTGGATGGACGAGGAGCATCCAGAAGATATATTTGAAGAGTGCATGTTAAGAACGATCGACTCAGGAAAGGGCCGGATCATTTTGACCATGACACCGCTTAAGGGAATGACCTGGGTTTATGATCGATTCATTCATGAACTTCAAGACGGCTTCAGTCATTACGCTATTTCAGGTCTTGATAATCCTTGGGTGTCATCGGTGAAACTGTATCGGGCTACTCGTCATCTATCAGAAGAGAGCAGGCGATCGCGCTTATTTGGTGAGTTCACTAATCAGAGCGGTCTTGTATACAGTGAGTTCAACCGGTCGATTCATGTCATCGAAT
>CEUI01023380.1_pt1 | contig 24017 bp, 19 predicted proteins | sample 531411 | NCBI WGS metagenome assembly CEUI01 (sample SAMEA2622841, study PRJEB7988) | marine metagenome | isolation source: saline water (ENVO:00002010), including
TAGCAGTAGATATTTTTATCTCTTCTGCCGTTTTATTGCTACCCCCATTCAGCACTTCAACTTTCAGCGCCTCCGCAGCACTGGTCCCTATCGACAGTGACGTGTCGGCATTGTTGTTGTCGTCAAAAATCGTAACATCACCGGCAGTAACTCCGAGTGTAGCAGTACCGGCAGATAGTGTTAGGTTGTTGTTGCCGCTCGTGTCAATGGTGCTGGCAGCGTCGAAGGAAAAAGTTGTCGCCTTAACTCCAAGTGCTTGCCCGCTATCGCCTATAGCGTCCGTATACACATTAGCCCATCGCACCGACGTGGTGCCGAGATCATCTGTGCTATCGGTATCGCTGACAATATTACCACCAGTCGTCAGCACTCCCGCGCTGCTGATAGCAGCTGCGGTTGCGTTATTAGCGGTGACCGTAAAACCATTTGTAGAATGATTGTAACTTATTTTTCCGATGTCGTTGTCGGTGTCGCCGAAATGAATGTTTCCGGTGTTGCTTGCGCCCGATAGGATGGTAATACCTGAGTTGCCGCTATTTTCAAAGACCCCCTCATCGGCGTCGGCGTGAGCTTGGACGGAACCGGCGCTGGCAGTGTAGACATGTAGCTGCCCGCCGTCTGCTGACGTTATACCCGCCCCGATAACCAACTCGCCTAATACATACGAGGCTGTCGATACTACATCATCATTGTCGATCGATCCAAAATGATTACAAATGTTGTTGAATTCTGCATTGAGGTCAGCAGCCGTTAGAGTCTCAGCCGCGTTCCACGTTTTTACCCTGCTCAGTGCCATTACCGCGTATCTCCTTTCGGCCACGCATGTATCCCTCCACGGGCGCCTATACTGCCTAACGTTTTAAGAATATTTTGCGACGTCGGCCCTTGGCCGAATCCCTCTGTCAGCCACTGCCGAGTCCTGGTCCCCGCCGGAGCCGCAGTAGCCTTGGCCATACCTGCCATCGCTACCCCCTTGCCCAAGAGCGTCGCCGGAGATCTTAGGAGATCTCCCATGAATTGCATGAACATATTTGCTCGTCCAGTCCCCGATCTGTTAGCAAACCTCTCAGCAACGTCAGCATCCCTGAGCATGTTAGCAAAAGAAAAAATGTTGTTAGCGAGATCTTTGTCAAAGATGGCCTCCAACTTAGGCAACCCTCCCATTTGCTTGATCGCCGACAGCATCGACGCACCGCTTAACGCTTGCTCTTTTTCTCGGCCCCGCTTTATGCTTTTTTCGCGAAGCTCGGTAAGAACCTGCGCTTGAATCGCTCTCCACACGCGCCCGCCCTCAAATGTTGTGGTCAGCCCTGACTCCCCTATGGAGGCTCCGAGCCGCTGCTTAAGGCGCCGAATCTGGCCTGGTTGGAACGTGCCTCCCATGATTTTGGGAATCACATTGCCCATGGCGTCTGGGTCTGTGAGCAGCCGGTTCACGGAGGCCTTGTCTTCGATCAAGAACCTCTCCTTGGCCATCGACTTGGCTTTTTTAGCCGCCTGCGGAATCTTAGCGGCCTTCTCGGCCGTCTCCATTGCTATTTGCGGATCGGCGAGTCGTCCGCCTGCTGATGTTATGGGCGACCACTGCGCCGCCTTTTCTCCTTGGTGGATCAGGTGCGCGTCCAGGTCTCTCGTGATGGCTCCGTATAAATTCGATAGCTGGGCATCTGCTCCGTGTCGTGTAAATGCTCGCGACGCCTTCTCATCGAGCGCATCGCCGATAACCTTTCGGTATCCGTCGAATTCACGAAAGCTCGTCAGCTTAGATAGATCCCGCTGAATCTTTCGCAGCTTTTCAACGGTCGCCGATGGCAACTCGAGATCTAAATCGACCATGGTCCGCTCGAGCAGATGGTTGAGCGACTGGAGTGTTTCTTCCGGGTTCATCGGCGCGTCAGGGTCGATTAATTCTTCCGCTCTCTTGTACGCTTGGTTTACCTGCTGCTTGCGGGCCTCCAGGGTTTTGGTCGCGGCCGCTAAAATGTCTTCCCCGGTAGCTTCTCGGCCAGCGGCCTTCCGCCCTACCCCCTCCCCTATCTTTTTGAAAGTAGCTTTTGTCGCCGTCTCCCACGGCTCCCGGACCTGCCGCTCCATGTAGGTCTCAAGCCCTGGTATCTCACCCATCCTCTGTTCGGCTGCTTGCAGCGTCGGCGAATCAGTCCGCGCTGATAACGGCAGGGCTTCCTCAAGACCCTTTTTCCCAAGATCAGCAGGATACGCCTTGTCCAATGCTCGGGCAGGATCAGTAACCGTCTCATCCAACCGTCCGCCCACTCCTGACCTAAATGGGGCTGCGAGTTTATTTACCCCTGCCCGCAAAAGGTCGCCTCCCACTTTCCCGCCCGCTCCCCAGAGCGCTGCTTCGGAAATATCTTTGCCGCTGTAGTCCTCTCCAGACCCTAACAGTCTCCCGAAATACTGTTGCGCGGTTTCGCCCGCGGCTTCTCCCGCCGCAGATCCGGCCAGCGCAAGAGGCCACGAGGCCGCTCCTCCTGAAACCATTGCTCCCAATGCCCCGCCTCCAATCTCCCCGAGAATCCCCCCGCCTACCGGCAGCACCTCTCCGGCCCAATCTGCTATGTCCCCAATGTCAAATCCCTCTGGGTCTAACCGACGTGTCCCCTGTTCCGTTGTAACCATGACCCCGTCGGGTGTGACTTGGGCATCGTATCCGCGCTCGCTTAGGATGTTAACAATGCCCTCTGGCGTATTGGCAAACGATGTCGCGGCCCGGTCGAAAAAGTCCGGACGCCCAGGATCGGGAGCTGTTATTTGAGTCTCGGTATCGCCAAGCAACGCTATCTGTTGTTCTGCGGTTAGCCCTTGCAGAGCCGGAAGTTGCAGGATCTCGTCTGTAGACTTTACGGTCCCGTCGGCGTTGAGCAAATCTGTCAGCGGAATGGCCATATTAGCGGACACTCCCCGTGAGCTTCTCTCTCTGCTGGTCTTCCAGTATTTTCTGAGCCGCCCTTAAGCTGTCTCCCGCCGCCGTCGCCGCGTCCTTGGCCAGCGCTCCATACTTACTGACGGTTGGCCTGAGCGACTCTACCGGCGCTAACTCCGGTAATTCATACGTGGCGAAAAACTTGTCCACCAGTGCTTGCGCTGACGTTTCGTCGATGAAATTCACACTCCCTTCTTTTTCTCCGAACAACATCCCGTAGGCATGCATCGTTACTGCACGTTCGTTTTCAAGCGCGTCTTTCACGGTCTTGGCATTTGTAGAATAATTCCTCCTACCGGCGTTAAGCAATTTCAGTCGGACGGCTTCGGTAAACATGTCGCCCTCTAACCATTTCTCCCCGCTGGCAATCAGTCCTAATCGCTCCAGATAGCCTGCCGCCTCTTCCACGGTCGCGCTTTCCGCTGGCCTTACGCTAACGCCAGGGTCAGCCAGGCGGACAAACGCATTGGTCATCTGGACATCTCCAGCACCATTCGATTGCTCGTATCCCGTATGCAGCAGGTTGATGCCGAATTTCAGGTCGCCCGCTTTCCTAATGAGCCCATCGCTCTTCAATTTTTTGAATGTTTCGCCATACACAAGATCGCTAAACCTCTTGTTTACAGCGTCGGCTTCTTTTTTGTTGCCGGCATTGTATGCCAGTGCTACGCGGTCCTGGAAATTATTTTTGGTCGAGTAGTCCGACAGCATGAACTCTCCCGGAATGGTCTGCATCCACTGATCAAATGGGATGCCCGTTGTGCCTGCCAGCGCCGCGTCTTTCAAAATTCCATCGGCGACTTTCTCATTTCGTTTAGTCGTCTGATCACCCACCGTAATCGCTGTCTGCACCTTTTGGTATGGCGTAAGCCCGCCCGCGGCCTCCATCCGCATTTTATCGAGCGCGGCCTTCGCCGCCAGTCGGGACATCTTGCCTTTTTCAAATCCCTCGAGTTCGGTCGGATCCATGACGGCCTTTTCGGCGGCATAGCGCCAGGGGTTTACGTCTAACCCTCCGGACGCCGACGTGAGCCTGCGTCCGGTATCGTCGATAGGCAATTGATACGCCTTGCTTGCCCCTCGGGCTAACGCATCTTTGCGTTCCGCCTCTGCGAGTTGCAGGGGCCGCATCTTTTCCCCATGCTGCCGCAGGGATTCCGCGTCCTTAAGCCCTTGATACATGCCCACCAGGTCGCCTCCTATGTTGGCGGCTTGACCCAACTTGCTGAGTATGTTGGTCGCCGTGCCAGTCTTGTGGACGACGGGCGTAGGCTCCGACCGAGCAAACCGGTTGCTCCGGAACGCGTTGATGAGGTTAGCCGTCTGCTGCGCTTCTTTTTGTTTTTGCTGTGTTTTTCTGGCGTCTTTTCCGGCATAATGTTTTCCGGCGAGAGACGATAACAGCCCAACCCCTTTGAGGGCCAGCGCTATTGTCGCAGGATTAATCGCTGCCATCAGATATGCCTCAACTTTTTATATCGCATTTCTTGCTCCTGAAGTTTCATCGCGCCTATTGAGGTACTATAGTAGACCGGACGCCCCCATTTCCATCGCTCTATCCCCCGGGCCAGATTCTAAGAATCTCTTCTAATGCGGCCCGACCGGTAAGCGGCGGCAATCCCATCTCTGCTCGGCGTCGATTCATCGCCTCTTCTTGGGCGCGTCTTCTTTTTGCTCTGTTTCCAGCTTGGATGTCCTCATTCGTGACTTTGACTTCTCGGGTTTCATCTTCGCCGGTGACGGTAGCTGCACCATAATCGCCAGAGATCTGCGATGAATCTGGCCCGGTGCGGACATTCGATCCCATGCCCCCTTGCACATCATATTCTTCCCAGTCATCCGAAACCCTATCCTGATCCATAATTTTTCGGATGAGGTCATCCCTCGCATCGATTCCACCTCTACGATCGACCCCTCGGTTCCCGAAATACCTATCAGTAGGACGATTCGGATCCCTCCAGTAGTCGTCTGCGCTGCCCATTCTTGGACCGTAGATTTCTTCCAATCTAAGCAGCAGGGCTTCTTTTTCTTCGGGGTCTAAGTCGCTTTTTTCGATCTCTAACTCCTGCGATACCCGGTTGGCCTCCTGCTCGTAGGAGGTGACGTCTTCGCCAAATTGCTGGCCACGCCCCGCTAAAGTTTGACGACCATCATATCTTCCGGTCAGGCCCGCTTCAGTGGCGCCTCGAGCTACCCGTTGTGTTTCGAGATCGTCTTCCATCCGTGTTCGCGCCATCGTGTCTTCGGTGCCCAGTCTCCCTAATCGGTCCGCCTCGCCAAATTCTCGCTGGAGCGTTTTAGTTGGCCCACCGGGACCGACGAGACTACCTGTTAGCTCAGCCCGAGTGAAATCTTCGCCCTGGCGAGCTTGGCGGATACTCTCCTCAAACATCTCCCGCTGCGTTGGCGCCGTCTGTGTTAGCTGACGCGCTAACGTCCGGTCTGCAACATTCTGTTGGAGGTCGGCCGCGTCAAACTGGAGCCCGGCTTGCGCTAACCGCGCCGGTAGTGTGGCTGCTCCACGCAATGACCCGGTCAGCTCAGACTCGCGGAAATCTCTGGCGTCGATACCCTCCTGACGAGTCATGGCGTCGCCGATCGCTTGGCGTTGTAGATCCTGCTCGGCCATCGATATCTGATCGCGGCGCTGCTGGAACGGCATCACATCGCCAATAGCCTCACGGCGCATCTGACCCTCCATCCCGGCGCGTTGGTCGCGCTGCGATGCTAACCCGGACACATCGCCGATAGCCTGGCGCTCGAGCTCTTGGTTCAGAGATTCGAGGCGATCACGACGACCTTGATATCCTAATGCGTCGGCGATCGCTTGAGACTGCATGTCGTAGCCTAATGCATCGACGTCGAGCATCTGCTGATCTCGACCGCGTGTTAGCTCGTTAAAGACATCGGCCGTATCGCCGCCCCGTAATACTCCCAACCGGTTGAGCATTTCACGGCCCTCGTCCATCGATCGTCCATAGCGCTCTTCCACCCGCGCCCGCTGTGCTGCCATAGCCGGGTTCTCCCCGCCCATCAATCTATTCCTGATAACCTCTTCTGCCGCTCCTGACAGCTCGCTCCCGATAGGCACTGTTCGCCGCCCGCCTTCCTCGAGTCGGAGCATCGCTGCCCGCTCCGCAGCGTCTAAGCCTTCCGACTCCCCTAAGTAAGAGTCTTGCTGTAAGCGCCGCAGCGCTTGCGCTTCGCCTTCGTTTGTCAATCCTGATTGGGGATCCAGAAACCTGCCGCCCGTTAACCGATCGGTCAGTCTCTCGCCGATGGCCTGCTCCATCGCAGACTCTGTGCGCTCTGGCACCGAGACTGCCGTGACATCAGGGAGCGATAGGTTTTCAACTGCTGCTCGGCCCGCCTCCTCTGCCCGCTGTCCCATCAATTGCAGGACGTTCTGTTGATTCCCTCGCAGCGCGTCGTCGCTCTGCAAGTCTAAGGCGGCGCCCCTACTAAGCTGCTGGTCGATTTCCGTATTCAGACCGCTCCCTTGTATGGCTTGGGGACCGGTAATCGTCTCTGCCGCCAGCGGAATATCCCCCGAAGATGCCGCGTTTGAAAATGCAGCCTGCGTTGGATCGCGCTGATCAATAGCCTCGGTAGACCCGGTCTGAGTCTCTACCGTTGCTTGTTGTTGCCTTAAGAGGTTCTTGCGCTCCTGTTCATCCATCGCAGTTTGAGGATCTTTTTTTGGACCCGTAACACTCACTTGGGCCGGGTCAGTAATCCAATGGACCCGCGAGCTGCCAGGGCGGCGCGTGTAGAATCCGCCGTTAGGATCTTCATAAACCGGAAACCCTTCGTGCATGCGGCCCGCGACTTTAGATCCGCCACGGTCATCGACGTCTGGCCAGTCTGTCACCGTGCCGTCTCCAGTATCAGCAGTATCTGTTCCGCCGCCCGCTAACATGGTGTCGATATAATCAGAGCGATCCTGCTGAACCGTGGACACCTGCTGCTTTTCGCCCGCTGCTGCCATTACCGCTGATGGGTCCAGCTGTGCTCCAGTAGCTAACGTTTTCGGGCCTCCGCTTGCTCCCATTGCTGCCGCCTGAGCTGCCGCTGGAGCTACCGCCCCCACGTTCCGAGCGGCAGCTCCCATTGCTGCCGCTGGAGTCGGAGGCGCAGGACCGCCGTCTCGATTTCCCGAAGAAACCTGAGTCTTCCCCGACGACGCTGCCTGAGCTCCCATTGCTGCCGCAGGAGTGGCTGCTCCACGGGCCATCGCTGCCGCTGGATCGACTGCCCCCACGTTCCGAGCTGCCGTTCCCATTGCTGCCGCTGGATCGACTGCCCCCGCATTCTGGACCACCGCTCCCATTGCTGCTGCCGGGGCCACTGCTTCTGGCGCCAGTCGCTCGCCGATCGCGTCTGCCTTGGACATCGTCTCAAACGGCGATGCTTTTTTGGGCGCCGCAGCAGAGCCCTGGGTGAACGGGTTCCCCTTAGCCGCAGTAGAGCCCTGGGTGAACGGGTTCCCCTTAGCTGTCGGGCGCTTTTTCTTCTTTTTAGCGCTTTGTCCATGCATCATCATCATAATTAAATCATCCCTGCTTTTTGTTTGCGCCGTCGCCCGATCACCTTGTATTGCAGGTGAGTGCGCCGTACTCTATACGGCTCATTACTATTGTTGTTGGTAAATAACAGCGAGCTATGAGGATCATAGCCACGCAGCTCAAGATCTTTTGAAACCATCCGCGTAGTACCCAGCTTAGAGGTTCCGAGAGTAAATGAGTCCAATGCTGCGCCTCCTAAAACCGTTTTAAACGTGCCACTATGGACGCCGACCCCTTGTGACTCTTGGTCGATCGTTATTGTATACTCGCCGAGCGCGTCGAAATAAGTTTTGGCATAGAGCCATCGCAAATCGACATCTGCGCCGTAAGGGGCCGCGGCCCCCGTCATGAAATACGAATCGTTTTTAGATCCATCGTCGGTATAGAGATTCTCGGGGGCATGATCATACAACACTCCCGTATAACTCCCCGCATGCGGCTTGCCGTCAATAATAGCAGCACAGTTGCGTTCCAAGTTGGTGCCATTGCGATACGGACCATACCACGCCATACGCGTAGTGCCCGTTGACGGGTCTTGGTATAGATGTTTAGTAGACAGCACCATTATGTCATTCATCTTAGTTTTGCCGCTGCCGTAGGTCAGCCAAAACCACACCTCGTCCTCAGTCGCCCAGTATACCGCAAAACATTGTGACAGCCGGGACGTTACAACATTATCCCAATACCCCTCATCAAGCGCATAGCTGATGCGCTCAATCGTGTCTCCGCCTGTCCACATGTATATGCCGTCGTCCAGCGGGAACACCTGGACATTGCCTGGCAATACGATTACAGCTCGTCCAGATATAGTTCCGCCGCGCTGAGGGTTACGAGGATCTGAGCTGGTACGTTGCTGGACCTGATACGGGATTTGACTATTGCCTGTTGGTATCAATGTGTATAACGCGTCTTCGGTGTGGACCGACAATGCATTTTGCATCGGGACCAGCGCAGTAATAGGAGCGCCGAAATTGTAGAACGCGGTGCTGCCCCATGTCTCCGGGTCGCCCGCGTCGCTATACCATAGTCGGTCGCTGTTAGCGTTAGTGTATCCCATCCATACGCGGTTATCCCAGTAGCCAACGTGCTTAGCCGTGGTGAATCTACTGTCTACGTCAAGCGCGGATATGTTGCCGCTGCCTGTCCATTTGATTGGCCCGTTGACGCCGTTGGTTAAGACCAACTTGTCAAATGCTCGGACCCACTCAAATGTATTATCATCGCCAGCTGTAATTGTCACGGTCGATGTCCGGTCTACCCAGCCATCATCAAACTCATAGAATTTTGTGCCCGCAGTGGCAAACACTTTAGCGGCGCCGCCAGGAATTTGAAATTCGCCGACGCTCGTAAACGTCGGCGGTCCAGAAATCGCCGCCGTGCTTTCGTACTTCGCGGTCCCGTGGCGACGCTCAACTGCCGCCGCCGCATTTAACCGCGTGTTCTGCATTTTTTGCAACCCGTTTGCCGTAATGTCTTCTGGGGGGAGGTCATACCGCACCCCTTGTCCCCATGGTCCATACTGCACGGTTTCAGCGTCAATGGCCATTACGATACCGTAACCAACGTGTTGTCAACGATGATCCCAAACGGAGATGTCGCGCCAGACGACACTGATGGATACGATCGATTGCCCTGCATACGTAGATTTTGCCGCAGCGCCAACTCGAGGACTCGATTGAGTTCCATCGCTTCTCTCGCGCTCCCTGCGTCGTCACCCTTTTCTGCCAAGTATAACTTAGAGGCGCCGTAGACACACGCGCCCTCGAGTATTTGCGGGAGGCCCAACGTCAAAAACTCACTGCCGTCATTGGCCGCAGCCCATGACGTTAGCGCTATGCGATACCGGACGCGGATAACTTCCGCCGTGGTATCAGGGGCCCTCCATAACTCTATCGTCGGATATCCAGTGTGCACATCGACGCCGCCAACCAATACTGTCTCGACGGTCCCGGTCTCGGTCTGGTCCTCCGTTAGGAGATCATACGAGTCTGGGCCAACAACTACTAATGCGCGTTCGTTGGTTTCATCGTAAAATGAATGCCATGCTCCTACCGCTGACTCGATCGGCGTATAGATTCGTGTTGCAGCGGAGCTTTTAAATGTTGCAGAGCCCGCCCCCGAAATAGACACTGTCTCATCAGCCGTAAACGACCCGGTCGGACTGTATACGTATATCTCGTTTTTGACGTCGCTATAGCCGTCGATCTTAGCGGTCTTGCCAGACGACAGGCCCGTTATGGTTGCGTCCGCCGCAAACGCTCCTGTGTCACTGGTTACCGTTAGCGTATCGGTCGTGCGGAACGTGGCGGTGCGGTCCAACCACCACCAGTCAACCAGGTTTGAAACCTCCACCGCTGTCAGGTTGATGTAGTTCCGCGCCTCGTTTTTGAAATCAACATTGGTAGTGTCCAACCCAACACGGTTGAGCACCATCGTGATCGCTTCGCCCAGTGTCATATCAGATTCGCCCAGCTTCCGTTTTCGTATGCTTGCATTTTGTTTGTTGTCGTGTTGTAGATCATCATACCGTTAGCTGCCGTCACTGCGTCGCGCTCAGTCGATGTCAGGTTGGCAACGCGAATCGTTGACCCGATGGCCAACGTCTCTACGTCCGCCGCTCCCAACAACGCGGTCTGTCCAAAAAAGTTGGCCGCGTTGGACTGCCCTTGGACAGTTTCATCGCGTCGCGCTATCGTCAATTTACCATGCCCTCATCACCCACGGTGAACGAGTCGGCCATAATGCCGTAGCGCACGTTGGTATCCATTTTCTTTCCTTGGCTTTTCAAATCGAGCCAGTGTTTGTAATGCTCCGTCTTGACCGGCCTGCCGTCGGGCCCCTTGAGGGCTTTCTCCGGATCAGGGCATGTAGTAACGCCATCCGCAGCGACAAACTTTGGAATGTAACTGGGCGGCAGAGGTTCAAATCCTTTTTGGTGCGCAACTTCGACCCCTCCGTGTACGCGGAGCGCTGGTTCCGCGCTATAATTTCGAGTATAGTCTCCGCTCGGCGGCACTGCTGCTGATTCCAAGTCAAGCATTTTCCGCAGGTCAGGAGACTGTGATGCGGTGTGGACTACTTGACGGACAATGTCCGGATCTTTAAGTGCTGCTATCAGCGCTTCTTTGTTGATCGCTGCCGGTGCTGTCGGAACCGGGGCCTGTAGCTCTGGAGCAATATCGACTAATGGTTTCAATTTCGATTGTTCTTCGTTGATGGCTTCAATTTTTTTAACTGCGTCCGGGTCCGGCTCGCCGGTCAGTGTGCCTATCGGCTGGCCCATTGCGTCATACTGCTCATTTGTTGCCAAGATATTTTCTCCCCTGAAAAAAGATATGAGCAGCGAGGCATACGCCCCGCCGCTCATCTCCGTCACTGCTTAGTTGCTAACATTGTTGACAAACGGATGTGAAATGCTGGATAAAGTCGTGCCGCCTGAATCAGCAGCTACCGCATACGCTCCATAAATCACATCGCCAGCCACCACAGTATCATCTACGCTACTGGCCGTAGCAGTCAGATACAGCTGCGCCCCGTCAGCCACATCGCCGCTGGTAATGGCGACCGTTCCGTCAATGCAATACCAACCATACTGGTTGGCCACATTGGCGCTCATCGCCACTCCGCACTTGCCTACAGCATTCGCTGAAGGTCGCGACGTAGTGAACCCAGCTCCGTCGATCAGAACCAAGTTCCCCGCTGCCGTACTGGCAACGCCTTTACAATACACAAACGTCATGTCTCCATACCCCGGATTGTCAATGTCCCTCGCTTGTACGCGAGATCCCAATGGGACAGGAAGTGGAGTAACGTCTGGGTCAGCAATTGCGGCCGACGTCTCCGCAATTCCTTGATCAAAAGTTGTTTCCCCGACCATCTTCCAAGTAGCCATGTGTTATCTCCTTCTTGGCTTAGACGCCGGTTATAGCTGTCGCAACACCGTTGCGACGCCTGTTGTTTGTGATTAGCTGAAGTCCGGCAACTAAATAACTCAGCTGCGCCAGCTGTCCGTTAGATTGCAATGAGACAAACGGCGTCTTTTTGAAGTTCGCTTGTTTCATTACTCGAAGTTGGACAGAGCTCGTATCAATATGATAGCTGTGCAACGATGCTATATCATTGTCAGCGATGACCTCAGCGCCCATATACCTCGGGAACTCTGGGCCTTTGATCCCTTCTACGTTCGAGAGCGATACCTCTCCATATCCGGTGCTTGCCAGCGCGGTGCGGTAGGCAGAGGCGATCGAATATGTAGTGACGATAGCATCGTTTTTCCCGCCCTGAATCCTGCACAGATCCATGATGGCGTTCCACGCAACGAACCCGTCAAAAATGGTATCTACAGTGTCCGTCGTAAACGTCTTTGACGCGGTATACCGCTGGCTTTCCCAGCTCGCGGTATCAGCTGGATCTATACCTCCTAATACCTCATTGGCAGAATCAGCCATGATGTCTTGGTAACCGATAATCGATTTTCCCGATTGATTACCGCAAATATCTTCGTTAATGGATTTCAGCAACGAGTTCATTGCGTTGTCGCCAAGACCTTTCAGAAGATCGAAAACTTGTTCTTTGCCGCTGTTCTGCCAGTTGGTCGTGTCGTCCAGGACAATAGGCACTGCATAGTATCGCCTGTTGTAATGGGCTGACTGAAATGGATCTGCCGGAGTTTTTGAAAGCGGATCGTATCCGTCAAAAGCCTCCGCGGTTGAAGATCCGGTCTCGATGATGACGGAAATTTCTTTGCCGCCACCGTCCATGATCTGCATGCCGCGCCGCCGATGAAACCCAAGTGCGTTATAGGCTTCAAAGACGTTGTCGATTTGTTTTGAATCGACCGTGCGCCGGGTGCTCGACCACCTCGAATCCCAGACCTCGCTGGTCGTCTGTCCTGCCATTTTAGATATCTTCCTTCAAATTTCTCCCCCGCTTACAGCGTCGCTTCGATCTCGGCGAGCGCCTGCTCTCGCGTAATACTACCGCCCGATTCCGCTATCCCAGGCGAACCGCTCTGTGCCGCAGAGGCTCGCTTTGCAGTGTTTCGCAAAGCTCGCTGTTGCCCGATCGCGTCTGTGCGATCATTAAGTGCTCGCTTAGTAGCCAGCGCCATTGCTTCTGCTACGGTATACGCTTCTCCCGTATCGGCGTTCTCCGTGCGAGTCAACGCTGCGGCCACGGCGCGGTGCCGTGGATCCCAATCGTCTACCCGTCCGAATATCGCCTCGGCCGCTTCGATCTGGGCGTTAGCCTCCGATCGAGCTTGAGCTGTCTGTGCCTGAGTGACTCGGTCAACCGCTGCTGTCGTAGTTGATAGCTGGTCCAAATACGGTTTATACGGTTCGAGCGCTGCCGCCACTTGGCGATCAGCGATCTCTTGCGCCCGCTCTTGGACAAGCTGGTCCACTACGGTCAGGCCCCGCGCCTCGTCTGGCCCTAACTGAGCTGCCAGCGCTTGTACGGGGTCTACCTGCTGCGATTGGTTATACTGCGCGAGATGCTGGTTGAGCTGCTGTTGCGTTTCGAGCACTGCTGCACGATCTGCCTCAACGGCTCGACGCTCATCTGCAACGGCCTGCATCTTGCGGGTGTAATCCGCGAGGCGCAATCCGTCTCCGGAACCATCTGCTCCCGCTGCTGCCGGGGAAGTAGTGGTTGTGGTTTGTGCTGCCGTGTTGTTTCCTGCGTCTGTGCCGTTACCAGCGGCGGTCGGGTGCTCTGCACTTTGCGAGTCAGAATCGGACGTCCCAATATCAGGCTCGACAAACCCCATCCCCATTTCGTTGACGGATTCGGAACCCGAGTCGTTACTGTCCGGTTGCTCTGAGCTGGCCGCAGAATCGACGGCGACGGCTTCGGTCATGATACTCTCCTACCTGTTTAGCGGGACCAGGTTAAAACCCTGGTCCATCATCTATGTCCCGGTCTAAGTTTCCAGTTTCCTTCCAATCGACCCGGTCCTTATCGATCAGATTTGTAATCTCCTCTTCTGAATCTGCGATAATAACATCGCTGTGGCCGCTCTGCGCCTCTGCTTGTGCGTTCCGGGCGCTTTCAGCATCTGCCATAATATGATCACGGCTCTGCGGGCGCCCAACATCCTCGAGCCCTTGGTCGCGCAAAACTTTCTGCCGGTGTCCGTAGCTGCTGTATTCAACGCCGGTCTGCGGATCCGGAAAGCCCTTGTTGTATCCGCGTTCGCTGGAAGAAAAATTCCAACGCACCATGTTGTTGAATCCCCCAAGATGTTTTTGCGCTTGGTCTCCGCAACGAGGGCACTCTACGCTGTCCTTAATGTCCTTATAGCTCACAGACATTTCATCCTCGATCAAGTGGCCGCACTTACATTCGTAATCATGGAATACTGGCATCGCCCTGTCCCTCTCGTGAATTCATAACTTCTTCCAATTGCGTCATTAGCTCTGGGGGCAAGATCTCCGACAATACTAAGTCGGGCGGGATCTCACCGCCGAAAAACGCCATGTCCAGATACCCAGGTATCGAGATCTCTTTGCCGTGTCGGATCATATAATCCAACAACGGGTCGTCGGACTGACTGCCGATCGGCGCCGATCCGTGATCTTCGGCCGAGGCAATCCCCTGGCCCTCGGTCGGCATCGCGTTAGCAGATTGAGCGCCGATCGCGCCCAAAATAGTCTGCTGATTGCCGGTCGGGCTATCGGCCCTCGGCCCACGAGGGTCGATCGATTCCGCCTGCGAATTCATAAATCCGTCTCCGGGTAGTTGGCGCGTCAGCCGCGCCGGTTTGAAATTGTTTCCACGCGTCTTCAACGCCGCCTACCGCCGCTACGTTGCGCTTGTACGCTGGGGAGAACAGTCCTCGGACCGCCTCCCATGTTACGCTCTGTAATTGTCGAGGATACTCCAATCCCACTCGTTTCGACGCCTCCCTATACGCGTCGGCGTGTAGTGGATACAATCCCTGTAGTCCCGTCGCTGCCGCTTTTGACCCTGAGCCCATAGAGTGCTTAACGTGCGGGTGCGATGCGCCCAGCGGTCGCATCAGACTGGCAGCGATCGCATGAGTATCCATGGTTACGCTCGGCGGTAACGACAAGCCCCCGCCGGGATCGTTCGGAAAAATAATGTTGTTGTAGAAACTCCGCACTTTGTGTGCGCCGCCCATCGCCCGCGAAATAGACCCCATAGACCCGTCGCGCAAAACCCTGACAGCAGAAGCCGTGGAGCCTGCGTCTGACCACGAGAGGGCGCCAGGCTTCGACATAGCGATCATCTCCCCGGTCTTTTTGTCGATCTCCGGCATGTTATATACATAGTCCCCCGGATCCCCCTCGGGAGTGACAATGCGGTGCTGAGGATTGTGGTGAGCTTGGCTATAAACCCGAAGCCAGATAGCCTGCAACACCGGATCTTCGATTTCGTGCAGGGTCTTGCCTTCAATCCTGACAACATCGTCCCAGGTAAAATTGCCCTGTGTCTTTCCGCGTATCGCCGGGATACTCGCCGCCACTTGCATCATCTTAGCGTCGAACGGTTGGTCTCCGGCGTGTGTCCACATATCGAGGATGCGTTCCGCCATCGCAACGTTGGAGAACCATTCTTTCTGCGGCGACAACGCCGCTATTACTCCTGCCGCCTGTTCAACCGTTACGTTATATTTTTTAGCAAACCGGTTCGCAATTTTGTTGGCGCCGTCATACCATTTCATCGCTCGAGCACGGTCCTCCGGATCCATCCTCTCGAACAGATACACCAGGTTTTCGGCCTCGTGCTCCTTCATAAATTCGATTATTTCTTTAGGGTCAGAGGCGTCTCGCATCTTGTCCGGCAGATTGACATAAGGCGGATCAAGCACCTTCTCCCCTTTTTCCGTAATCCAGCGCTCATCCGTCATGAGCTTAACGTCTTTTTCCAAGGCAGTGACCGGCTTACCGGTCTTTGGGTTCACCGTGCCCGCCAAGGCGGGATCGTATGCGTCATACATCGCGTCGATGGTTACGGGACTCGGCGTGAGGTCGTCGGGATTGACGACTAATTCCCCGCCCTTTTCCGCCGTCGGAAACGCCTGCGGAATCACCCTCCCGGTTTGCGGCTCGACTTCGATCCCCTTCCCAAGCGTGTTCAGAATGTCGGGAGACCGCCGAGCTACAATAAACTGACCGTGGACAGTTACGTTGGCCGGGCCGAAAACATTACCTACCTCTTCCAGGTAATCTCCTGCGGGGCGGTTGTTCTGTTTCGCCCGGAGCCCCGTTTGGGCGTCTAATGCCCCCTCGGACACTTTTTTGTCGCCGCTGCCGCGGTGTATGCTGATTCGCAATTCGCCGCCGGGCACAACCAGATCGTACGCCGATTGCAGCACCCGTCTGCGAGCCTCTGGCGTCGGGATAACGTTGAGCACACTATTGAGCGTAACATAGTCCGCCGGCTCAGAGCTGAATTCGGCTAATACGCGGGCGTTATGGGCCGGATCCCGGTTGTAAACATCCTGGACCTGGAGCTCAACGCCAAAATTGTCCTGCATATGCCTAATAGCGTCGTCTTCCCTGCCGCCGCCTATATCCAACACCCGAGCTCCCCGGTCATCAGCCCAATCCCACGGCGTTCTCCTGTCGCCTCCCTTCTCGATGTTCGGATTAAACGTCGCCGATACCTGCCTAATGTCGGTTGCCTTCGACGCAGCGTTCTTGGGGTCGGGGATTAACAAATGATGATGATTGTCAGGGATAGCTTCGAGATATTCCGGCGGGACAGGCCCCAGGAACCCGCGACGGTCTTTGGGGGTGTAGATCTGTTGTGCAAGCGACGTAGGCTTAGGATCCGGCAAAGGGAATTTTTTCTTTGCCATCAGCAGCCCAGATACCAATCCCCCCCCTTTGCCTGCCGGTCCCAGAAAATCTTCCGGGCCTGTAAGCCCGGCGAGCCCGCGCTCGTCCATGACCTGGCCTATCAATTCCAAGATCCCCTTACCGCTACGCTTGGCCACTTCGTAGACCCCCTGCACTGCATCGACCACCCCTTGGTTGACGCCGTCTTTCTGCGCCCCTTCTCTATAAACCTCTCCTACCTTACCGCTAACGCCCTTGGCCAAGTCCGCTGCCGCGCCCCAATCCGTGCCCCGGAGCGTCTCGACAGGATCCCTCCGAAACTGCCCGACACTCTGCGCGGCCTGCGCCAGGTCCGGGATATCTTCCGTCACCCATTTTTGAACCCCTTCCGGCGTCTGCTTGCCCCAATGCACCGCCCGCTGCACAGACGGATCTTCGGCGGCTTGCTGCAAAAAATCAACCAAGCCGCTAATCGAATACGGGCCCTCCTGCAATGCGGGAGTGTCTTGGACAAAATCCGCTACGCCCGTTAGCCACTCAGGCGAATTAGGAGTAGCCCGCCGATCTCGCGGTCCCTGAAATTGATGTGTCATTATGCCCTACACAACATCTGGTATGCGGGCCTGGGCCCGATTCGGGATAAAACCACAAGATATTGGGGTGTCTGCATCTATTCCCCGCTCAGCGCCACTAACGCGTCCCGCTGGTCTTGGGTTAACGTATACACAACCCCGTTCCGCGCATTGGCGGGCTGTAGGCTGGCGATAATTTCCCGCACTGCCTCTTGCACTGCTGTCGGTTTTTTAGGCGCCGCCGCTTTCGGCGCCGCTTTTGCTTTTGTCTTTGCCATATTAGCTACTCCTCATAGTTTCGGCCGCTTCAACCTGCGCGGCATCGCTTATCCGCTGCGCGTTGCTGGCTACCTGCCCCTGAAGGTCAAGCCCCATAGACGGCGATCCGCCGCCTCCCGCAGGTTGGCCCATCGCATTTTGTTGCTGCTGCTGCTGCGCTTCCGCATGCCCTTGGATGTGCTGCGCTACTACCGCGTCAATCTGCTGGATCTGCTGCTGTGCCTGCGGATTGAGCGGACGTCCCGCCGGGTCTGTCATCTGCGCCGCTTGCATTAATTGCATATACGCCGGGTGATCTCGATACATATTGTGCGTGTCTGTGTGCGTCGGATGATCCTGTTCGATCAAGACATCGGTGTCTTGCCCATTCATAAAGCGGTCGTTTTCAAGCTGTGCCGCCCGCTGTGCTTCGACGTTGACATCAGAGACCATCAGTTTTTCGACGTCGATGACGTCAAACGCTGACGCCATGGCCTTATCGAGTTCGACCTGGTCGAAGTTGGGCCGGTTAGCGGCCCGGTCGTAGAATGCCAGGAAACGGTCTTGCTCGAGCTGCTCATATAATGGTTGCGTCGATCCGACGCGAGAATGGATACGGAAATTCCACAGAAAATCACTTGTCCGCAGTGCTCTGACGATTTGTGACGCGCCCTCCGGGGCCACGTTGATCGTGAAATCTTCCGGCGTGTAGCGCGGATCGCCCATAATCTGAAACGCGTTGCGAACCACCATTTCATACGCTTGGGAAACCTTAGCCTCCATCCAATTGCCGTTTAGCTGGGCGGCTGCGGCTACTACCGCAGCTTCCGTGGCCGTGTCGGATTCTCCCGGCGCTGGCGGCTGCACAGCGGCGATCTGATCCTCATACGATAACAGCGACTGCTCGTGAGCATACAGATCAGGAGGGACCGAGGAATATGAAAGTTCGCGGATGGAGTTGATGTCCTGAACCGTCTGAAACTCGCCGTCTCTCCCCGCCCGCAATTTCTCTAAAATCTCAGGATTGGCCAAGACTTCGCTTTCGGCGACAACTCCCTGCCGCGCCGTACGTTTCAAAAGATCACTGCGACGGCTGATCTGCTCGATGATCCCCGCTTGGAGATCCTCGAGATACGCCATCTGTCCCATCGGATAAAACGACGCCGAGTGCATATCAAATTTGATCGGGACAAAGGGAAATCCGTTCTCGACAAGCCAGCCTGCCGCCGGGATCCCTCCCTCGATGTCAAGCACTGGCTCGCTCAATTCGCCTGTCTCGTCTTCCGCGAATATCAGATTGCCGACCGAGTCGATCATCTGGGGGAACGAGCGCTTGATAAACGGATGCTCTTGCTCGAGGATCGGATCCTCGACTCCGTCGGCAAACATGATCAACCGGCGCCCTATGCGATCATGGATACGATCCACCAATACAAACTCGCCGTTGTCGATCGACTCCTTCAAAGCTTGGCGCTCCTCTGTATCGGATTGCGCTCCCATTACCTCCCCGAACATCAGATCGTCCGCCGAATTCCCGGCCGCAGTTGCCGATAGCTGCCTCTTGTGCTGGACGTTCGGATCGTCGCGGAGGAACTTCAGTGGCATCCACATTTTCTCCCGAATGTAGCGGGCATGCCCTAACCGATGGGGCGGACACGCTGGATCCAGATGCACACATCCAGGAGCTACTCGAGACACCGCGACCATGTCATCGGCCATGTCGTCATTGGCAATATACGGAGCGATCATCGTGTCGCCTGGAGGGTTGTAGTCCAGCCGTAGCCAGCCGACCCCGCAGAACAACGCGTCAAAAATAGCCTGATGCATATGATCTCGGACGTTAGCAAGACGGAAAAATGCCGCGCTCGCTCGCTCGAGCAACTCAGCGACCTGGTCGCCTTCCTCGTCCTCGATCAAGAAAAATTGCTTGGGATACCGAAAGGCAATCGTGCTGATAATCTGGCGGACAATCGGATAAAACCGAGACACCCGGACAATATCGCTCGGCTGGAGATCCCGAATGCGCTCATCGAATTGGAGGTCGTATAGATCCACCAATCGCTGCCATTCCGCCATGCGCCCCCGGTAGAGACGGTCCAGCGTCTTCATCTCGTCTGCCCAGAATGCCAGCTCTTTTTTATTCATCCTGCGTATCTGTATTGGTTATCGTCATTACTCAGTAGTCGATCGATTAGAGTTTGCCCATCGCCGCTCGGACGCACGTCTGCGCGTCGCGGTCGGTAGACATGGTTGATACCGTATCGGAGCCCGTCGGCAGGGTGGTCATCGCCCCCCTTCTCGACGTCCTCGGCATTGCGTGAACATCGTTGCACCGTCGCCAGGCTTTCGACCACGCGATCTGTGCGGTGCCGGAAAAACTTGATCCGCCCGGAATACATCAGATCCTTGAGATTGCGCCAGCCGGTTATCCGGTCGGCGTTCGCCCGCGTCAAATGGATGCCCTCGGCCTCGAAGGAGTCCTTGGGCGCCTTGGCCTGCGACGCCTCTCCCGGAGCTCTGCGTGTCCACATGTCCGGAGGCGCCAAGTGCAGCCGGGGCCGGTGCCGCAGATATGGGCAGTTGTCGATCATCGCTGCGATTGCTCGAGCGTGATCTGCTCCGCCCGCCCCGGCACGGTAGTATTCATCGATGACCCAAACGGAATCATCGTAATCAACGGCGATGAGCCCCGCCCATGTGGGGTTGGACTCGCCATAGTCCATGCACGAAAATACCGACCACGTTGACGGAATCTCGAACCCGTCAACGACGGCGTCCTTCCGAGAAAACATCGAAAAATAGTTGCCGATGACAGCGTCCCAATCGCCATCCTTCCAAGCTTTGATCAGCTCCGGGTCGCCGAGGTTCTCCAGGCGCTGCTCGTATCCCGGATCCCGGCCGAGGCCCAACTTGTTATCGGTCAGCTTCGACGGCACAAACATCCGAACCATCCCGGAGTCGGAGTCCTGAAGCGGGACCATCCCCTGCGGGTAGTCTCCGATCCCAAAGTATTCTTTGATCTCATTATGACAACGACCTCCTGGGTTGCCAGTGGCCCGTATCCGTTTATTCATTGCTGCGCCACGCAACCGAGAGGTCATCATCCGATAGGGTGTCAACGTCTCCCAACTGGGGAGCTCGTCCCATCCGATCCAGCTCAGGCTCCACCCCATGTATTTTGTATAGTCCTGCTCTCTCTCGAGGTGCCGCAATCGCAACACGGCTCCTCCGGGGAATTTCCAGGTGTATTTGCCAACCAGATACTCGCCCCCGCAATGCGGGTAGATCTCATGAGAGCGATCGATGATCTCCTCGAGATCCGGGTAGGAAAGTCGAAACAGAACCCCTTTCCACTTGGATCCCTGGTCAAGATCCTGCGCGAAATCGCCGAGCAGAAAATCGCTCTTACCGCCAAATACTGCGCCGCCGTAGAACAGCTCATCAACAGCAGATCCCATCCATACGGCGGTTCGCTGCGGTCCTGGCTGCGCTGCCCAGCTATACTGTTCCGGAGGCTCTTCGATCATTTCTGATTAACTATAATAGGTATTATCGTTAGTATAATTCAGGGTTAGTCAGTGTATTCCGCGATCCTGTTTTGTGCTGTTTGCGGCGCCAATGCCGCCTTCAACTCCTCGAGCGATGGCCTCGCCTCCTGCTTAACCGCTCTGTAGGAGATCGGCTCGCCATCGATCCCGGTCAATTCTACACGATCGGTAAACCCTCGGCGACCATGCTGTGTTTTCAGGTAGAATTGGATTGCGGGAAAATGGCCCTCCCGAACCAACTTGTGCAGCTGCCCAACTGCCTCGTCGCCGACTTTCTCTCGAGCAGCATCGACTGCCTTGCCGAGCTCGGGGAATCTGCGGATGTAGTCGTAGATCGTCAACCTCTGGCACCCCAAGACCTTGGCAACGGCAGTCAGATTGCCATCGCATCGGACGATCTCCTTCTCCATTTGCTTGACGTCGTATTTCAGCGGATGCTTCTGAGGCATGGCATTGTTCATCTGTTTAGAGGTTTTACGGCGCTGGCGGGCCGGATTTTGACGTCCTGCCCCCCGCCAGCGCGTCACCAGGAGGAAAGCCGGTCGCAAGGGCTTTCATGTGATACCTGAACAATACATCAACCGCATAGTATGGCGCAAGCGCTGTTTGACCGCATCTGGCTGCATTTGGCTGCATTTGACTGCAAAGTTTAGACGGGACAAGGAATTCCAAAAACGCATCCCCCCATGTCGCGATACGATTCCGGCGGGACAAGGATCTTCAAAGACGCATCCGCCCATGTCACGTTAACGCCTCTGAGCGGCAATAACGCGTATGCCCCGGGGAATAGCACAGCGCTATGTAGCGTGTGACCTCCCTAACCCCCAAGCCCATGGCCGACACAACCGATGCTATGGGAAAACTTTTCCGGGGCAGAATGGGGGCAGAATCACCGATGTCCCATACAACCTCTTAATCTACAACACGTTACATCCAAAAAGACGCTCGAAGCCAGGGCAGAATGGGGGCGCTTTTTTACAACACCTAACCCAATGCACTACAACACCTTACGTAGATTCGGGGCGGAAAGGGCGCGTTTCTCCGACCTTTAACCTATATAACGTAAAATATATTTCTATAGGACTTTATATAGGAAAACAGGCCCTTTTGTCCCTAACACAACGTAAGGTGTTGTTTTTACTCGTTTGAGGGAGGGCCAAATGAGGGCCAAATGGGGTTTTTTAGGGGCCAAAAGGGCGCTTTCTGGTCAAAGGGGCGCATCTTCCTGAGAGCTACCTCTCAGGATTTTTGTCCCTTTTGTCCCCAAGGGTACCTCCTCTTTTTTAAAAAAACGAGAGGAGGTACCCTTCTTTGTCAAAGTTATGCCCTGCCAGGGGGGAGACCGGCGAGATACCGTGACATACTCCAGGTCTGTGCTTGGAGGCATGTCACGGTATCTCTTATATGTGTTGATCCCTCCGGATCGAGTGCAACCGTGCAACAGTCCCCCCTCCTACCATGAGCCGAGGGGCTGCTGCAAGTGTTAGGTCCGCTAGGACCACTGTAGGACAACAACTTACGGAGGATACAGAAGTGTTAGAACCGGAGCGTCCTAACACTTCTGGAAGAGACGCAAGTGATTGGGAGACAACGATCCTAACGGACCTAACACTTGTATAGACCGCTACGATCCAAAAGGGTACCTCCTCTTTTTTAAAAAAACGAGAGGAGCTACCCTTTTTTTATCAAATAAAAAAAATAATCTCATATTGTGCTGGCCGAAACGCACCACAACATGTTGTGGTTTTTGACACTTTCGGCCCCAGGCCCGCATACCAGATAGAGTGTATGTTTTCGAGGAGGGCCAAAGGGGCGGATTTCTTCAAGATATTATTCAAAATCCCTTGACGTATGCAATACTGCATAGTTATATTAGTATTCCCAGTCGGAAGTGCACATCGGCTGGGGAAAAAACCAGAAGTGCACAAACCAAGAGGAGCAGCAAAGATGGCAAAGTCAGCACGGAAGGCGAGTAACCCAGAAACATTTTCACACTACGCGCACACTCTCAATCATTACGCATTGGGAAAAAGTCTTGCCAATGCCAAGAAAAGGATTAAAGACCACGCTAACTCAAGTTGTTACAAGTACGGCTACCAAATTCTCGAATTCTCAAGACCGATAACGGTAGAAGAGTACAACGTTGATCCAATAGACGGATACATGACAGTGGTAAAGGGCGTCACATTAGAGGCTGTTTACACCCACCCCAAATGGGCCAAACGGCTCATCAAACCCGTTAACTGAAATAAAACAAAGACCCCCGCAACCGCCCCCCCCTTAGGGGGGGGCAAGGAGAGGAGCAGCAAAGATGACCGGATCAATGGAAAAAATAAGAGAAGAGTTGAAAAAAGAAATCCAAAAGAGTGTGGATGTAATCTACGATAAAGCCTGTAAGGCCGCCGATCCGGACAGGTTTGTTACTGACCTATTAATAGGTATTGTAAACAAAGTAGGTCCAGAAACTATCGAAGAAGTAATGGAACTACTTACAGAAGATGATTGGAATCGTACTCAGTTAGTGATCGAGCCTCTGAGAGGCATGGAAAAAGAAGCACTCCTTGAAACTCATAGTCTGAGCCCTCTTGACGTAGCATCTTACGTAATAAAACGAAACCTGTTTAACGAAGGTAGGGATGAATTACGTAAGGCTCATAAAATAGGGTTTGACGCACCGGATTCACGTTTCACAAAAGTTTACTTTAACCGAACCCATTTCTAAAATAAACCAGGGGCAAGGAGAAGATGGCAATGGCAAAGTCAGCAAATAATACCAGGACTCTGAACGTATTATCGCTCTTCGATGCGACCGGAGAATGGGTGCGACCGTACTACGAAGCCGGTCACAACTGCATGGCCATCGACATCCAGTCCTCCGGAGAATACTCGGAGTATCGTGTAGGACAAGACGACTCGATTGACGTGAGCGACATCAACATTGAATGGTTTTTCGACCAGCCTGAAATGAGCGAGTACTACTCCCGTATCGACGTACTCCTTGCGGCACCTATGTGCACACATTTCTGCTCGTCGGGCGCTCAGTACTGGCCCCAAAAAGATTCTGACGGGAGAACGGAAGAACACCTCGAGCTCGTCTACCAAACATTGCGAACGGTTGAATTTCTGAAGCCGTCGGTGTGGTGCATCGAGAACCCGGTCGGACGCCTCAACAAGTTAATCCCTGAACTCGCCGACGTCGGCCCATGGTATATACAGCCGCACCACTATGGAGACCCTTACACCAAAAAGACAGGGCTGTGGGGCCGCTTTTCTCGCGACCTACCGCGCAACGATGTCGAGCCTATCCGCGCATGTGATGCCGG
>CEUI01011354.1_pt1 | contig 23982 bp, 10 predicted proteins | sample 531411 | NCBI WGS metagenome assembly CEUI01 (sample SAMEA2622841, study PRJEB7988) | marine metagenome | isolation source: saline water (ENVO:00002010), including
AAATCTTTCATCTTTAATTGTAAATCAATTAACTTATCAGTTGTGTCGGCAACATTCTTAATTAGTTGACTGACAACTTCAAATGCTCGTGGTTGTTGACCATCCTCGGCAACTTCCATGATACGATCAAGTGCTTCCTGACCTTTCTCAATCAAAGAATAAAGATTACCTCGTGTATACTCATAGTCGAGAGTATGATTATCTTTACCTTTCTCAAGTTTCTTTAGTTGATCCTTTCCACGCTGAAGAGTATCTTCAGCTTCTTTAACGACTTGGACATCTAAAGAATCATTTATTGCATCAAATTTACTCATACATCAGTACCTTTTGTGGGACTCCAAACTTTACCATCGCTATAATCATAACGCATTTCACTAAACCCAAAGTCATCTCCAAGTTCAAGAGCAGCATCATCTGCAGTATTTACAACATTAACAGCAGTTTGTTGAACATGTGAAGCTTTACCAGTTCCATCTTGTCCTCTTCTTACAGTTAATGTGTTTCCATCTATCTTAGTTATATACATCAATTCTTCATCAATGTCAATATAACTATTGACAAGTAACGCTGTAGCATCAGCAACAGCAAACTGAGTCTTAGTTGATGTAATATCTGCTATTAGTGTTGTAGTTGCATCATTATTATAATCTTGAAGTGCTCTTGGTTCAGCAACATATCTAAGTTGTCTAGATGCAGTCTTAGTATTTTCGTAATCTGTATACTTATCAATAACAACTTTCTTGATCAATCCACTTCCACTATCAGGAATATTACCAAACAGATAAGTTTTAGCATTAAATTGTAATGTATGTGTTATAATTCTTTTCTCTTCATATCCAGAATCATAGTTATCCTCAAAATCAACACTTTCTAAAACCATAGGTATATCTCTTTTTTCTCCAATTGAATCAACCAAATCAATTGTTAGATTAAATGATGGTTGAAAGACTGGAAGAATTTGTTCAACTATTTGTAAAGAGTCTTCATTATATTGAGTCATCACATCCAACCTAAATCCCAAATTATATGGAACAGGCATATAAACTTTTCTAGCAACTTTTGCACCACTATTATTAGTTGCCTTAAAGGTTTGCATAGTAGAAACCTTTCTCTCATTATCATATTGAATACTTGTTAATTCAAATGCTAATCGTGGTAATGTTATTGCTACTCGTGATCTTAAATCTGGTTTTTGCTCTAATCTTGCAAGGAATTTCTCTCTAGGGCCATAAGCAATAGGAACTCTCATAGTGCTGTAAGCACTACCATCTTGTTTCTTATGTCTAATATCAATTGTATTAAAAAGAGTACCAAAAGATATGATAGTCTTCCTAATAATTTCGTGATAGTAATATTGTCCTAGCATAATATTGAGGTTTACTTATATTAACTATTTAGAATTCACCAAACGGGTTAATTTCTGAGAAGTCCAAAATTGCATCTGCTTCTGACTCAAATGGAGTGTTATCTGCATATAAATCAGTAGCATCTTGATCAGATACTGTTTTAATTATGTATGCAGTATCGGATCCATTCATAGTAGTACCAATACCTACAACCTTTTCTCCTTCTATGAAATTACCACTAAGGTTAGTAACTTCAAGTATTCTATCATCTCTATCCCAACTTTGAACAAATGCGGTAGTACCAGAACCAACACCTCTGACCAATTCTTTAAAGAGATAATTGCCTGTTTGTGCAATTCCAGCTTCAGGTGCAGATATTTCGACATCTGGTGCAACAGTATATCCAGCACCAGCATTAGTAAATCTTAGTGCAGCAACTCCACCATCTGTATTCAAGAATGCTTCTGCAGTTGCATTCGTTCCTCCAGCAGGAGCAGTTCCAATAGCAACAGTAGGAACCTTACCATACTGAGCACCAGCATCAGCAATTGTAAATGCACTCAAACCACCATCAGAAAGAACAGCAGTTGCTATTCCACCAGCACCATCTTGATTAACTGAAGTAATAGTAACTGTTGGTGGTAAAGTGTAACCAAAACCTGGATTAACCAAAAGTATCCTATCAATAGATTGGCCTGTCTGTCCACTACGACTTGTCATAATTGCAACAGCAGTTGCATTCGCACCCAAACTAGGTGCAGTAGATATTCCAATACTTGGTGGAGCAGTATAATCAAAACCATCATTTATCAGATCAATATTTCCAATACCACTTCCAGTAGTTAATGCAGAAGCATCTGTTGCTCTTTGTACAGAAGCAGACGAAGTACTTGCACCTAAACCAACCATTGCAAGTTGTACAGTGTATCCAAACTCTACTGCTGCCTTGTCTACTGCCTCGATACTTGTATCAATTTGATCATCAAGCTCGTAATCCATGACCTCACAAGACAAAGTATATGCATAAAGTTTGTTTAACTGATAAAATGGTTTCTTAGCTTCAACATACTTAATCTCAAATATTGTGTTATCTAATGGAAGATATATTAAATCTCCTTCTTGTGGTCTAGTAGTTAATTCTAATTCTGGATCTCCAGATAAAAATGGACTGACAAAATCTTCATATCTCTCTTTAGATATTACGAAAGTTACTGAATCAGTTGTTTGTACACCAAACTTAGATAAAACATCTCCAGATCCCTCAAATCCTTCATAATTTAAAAGATATGCTTCTAATCTAAAAGCATCATCAAATTTAGATGATGTTACTTCATTTAAAATATTTGTTTTATTAACAATCTTTCTGGGCATGTACACAACGTCCTGCCCGAACATTTTCAATTGTTCATTGATAATATCTTGAACTAATCTTTGTTCGCTTGCAGAACCTTGTAAAAAATATGGATTGAGTGGCATAACATTATCCTATAAGATCCATAGGGGGTAGTTCGTACTCCTTCCTGAGTTGTTCTTCAATTACTTCAATTTCTCTTATCGCATCTTCATATATTTCTCTACCATTCAATGCAACACCACCTGGTAATAGAACTCCATTAAACTTAATTAAATTTTGACCCCACTGCCTCTTAAGGGTAGCAACAAAATATTTCTTTAACCACCAATCATTAAAAATATCTGCATTTTTTGAAGGATCTAATATTCTCCAACAATCAATAATCATCCAACTATTATCTGGAGTTTGACTCCAATCAATGTCTAGATATAACTTATTATTTCTTTTATTAAACCTAATCTGTGTATCTGGAGTAATAATTCTACTTAAATCCTCTAGATATGTTTTTGTCATTGCATAATTCATCAAATCTAATGCACCATAATAATAAAGATCATTCAAAAAGATTTGATATTTGATATTAAATAAACCACTGGATATCGTACTCGCATCCATTTTAAATACTTTATCTACTCCAATAACATGATCTGGTAACTGTAAAAAATTATTTGATTCTGTCCAAGTAACAGATGTTACAGCAGTAGTTGCTATTCCAACAGAAGTAGCTGTAGACTCCTTCATTTTAGTTATTTCATCTGCAGTGAGTTCATGCTTTAGATATACTTTTTCGATACCATCAAAATGTCTTTCTTGAAAATATTGCAGAGCGTCATCCATCAAATCTTCAATTTGATCATCATCTACATTAACTTCGATGACAGGTTCCCCAAGTCTTCGTAGAGCATACTGTTTTAGAGTATATCTATCAGCTATTGCATGTCCTGCCATTAATCTACCTCTTTTTTCTTTTTAGGATTTGCTAGTGCATCCAATTGTTGTTGTAATTCCAAATTAGTCTTTAATAAAAGGTTTTTCTCATCTTCAAAATCTTTTTTCAGCGTAGTAATTTTCGCTTCTAATAGAACATTTTGATTCATTATGGTTGCCAATTTTTGATTATACAATCCAACCAAAACATTCACATCAACATCATTATTCATAGGGCTAATAGGTTCCTCCATCTAGAGTGCTTGTCCATTTAGGTATGCCAGAGGCATTCGTTGTTAGTACATAATTAGAAGTAGTTATACCAGAAGATGTGGCAGCAGCACCAACAACCTTACCAGTAGTGTCAAAATAAAGTATGCCATTACCAGTAGCATCAAAATCACCAGTCTGGAAATAGATATCTTTAATATCCAAAACACCTCTTGTACCAGTTACAACATTACCTGTAATAGTTGCATCTGGGATATAAGTGAAAGATCTTACTGGAGCATTACTATTTTCTCCTGCACTATCATTATATCCAATAAAACCTGTCTTATTATTAGAAGCACCAGTACTAGTATTGTACTGGAATGAAATACCACGGTCAGTATTGGTATCAAATGCGTGAGTAACTGTTATTTGAGTTGTTGTACTAATACCAGCAGTAGTTGTTCCAGTAAAAGTAACAACTTTAGTACCAGTATCATAACTTGCAACAGTTGCAATACCAGAAGCATCAATACCTGTACATGCAAGAGTATCACTAGTATTAATACCAGCAATAGAATCGACAGTAACAGTAGAGACACCAGATGCAACTGCTGCCATGACAGTCACTGTACTAGTAACATCACCAATATTCATTATTGGATCATTAAGAGTAGCACTTGTAGAGTTAACTGTGGTTGTAGTACCATCTACTTGCAAACTACCTTTAACGATAACTAGACCATCACTACTTAGACCATCTGGATAAGGGTCAATGTATATTGTATTTCCTCCTCCAGACTTAGAAAATATTTGATTTGATTTAATTCCAATATTATCAACTGAGAATCCACCAGTACCTCCATTTAGTTCGACTGTTGTATTGAATACCCAACCTGCACCATCTACTTGTACTTTATCAGAAGATGCTTCATTATAGTATACTCTAGAATCTTCGCTTGTACCAAAAGTTAGTTCATTCTCATCTTCAATAATTACTCGTCCACTACCATTTGGTCTAAGGATTATATCACCATCAGTATCGTTAGATGATAATACATTTCCATCAAGTGTTAAATTATCTACACTCCATTGGTCAACTCTTGGTAGATTATTGACCAGTCCTCCACCTCCTGGATTACCAGAATTCTCCCTATTCATAATAGGAATGAATCCATTAGATGCTGCAGAAGCATTGGCACCAGCAGCAACAACACCAGGTGCATTTGCCATCAAATCGGTGTAATATTCACCACCAATTATTACTGGAGTATTACTGGAGTTACCAACAAATAATCTCTCACCATTATTTCCTTGAGTACCAGCACCAAATGAAACAGCAAGTTCACCGTGTTCTATGACACCAGTTGGTGCATTAGTACTACTCGATCTTTTAATCTTTATTTTACTTGCCATGACTACCAGCTACCTCCGTTGATGTTCAGGTTTTGTGTACTGCCTGGGGTTAACTCCAAAGTGGCCTCCCACTTTGATTTTGAAGCATTGTAAACTAACACCATACCATCACTTAATCCACCTGAAATATCAATATCACTTAAACCTCCTAAGGTTCCCCCACCGCCAGAAAATGACGATAAAACCTTAATAGCATCTTGTGATCCAACTCTTACTTTAATGTCTGCCATATCGTTTAACTTGTGGTTGTGGTAACACCAGCAGTTACAATTGCACTACCTTCAACTATTCTAGTTCTTACACTAGATGCAGAAGAAACTAATACGTCATAGCAATAACGACCTGGTTTTAATCCAGCTGTCGTTGATGATCCTAATGATATTTTAACTTGTCCTGCTGCTCTATTTGGAAAAGAAACAGAGAACGTAGCAGTAACACCAAGTGATCTGGGGTGCTTCTTCATTTTTGAAAATCCAGTATAACCACTCAAATTAAGAGGAGCATTGCTACTATCCTCAAGATTGAAGGTCTGGTTAAAATCAGCACCTGCATCAATTACTACGTTACTAACATATGCTGCCATTACTATATCAATTAGAATCTATCTTAGATATTTATAATTCATTTATGCACAATACTTTTTAGAAGAGATTTTATCTCATCTAAATCATTTTTCATGGTATTTACATCAGATTTTAAGGTTTCTATTTCCTTTTTCTCATTATATTTTTTTCTTGATGCCTCGATAAACTGATCAAACTCATTTGAGTTAGTATTAATAATAGCTTGAGAGTCCGTATTCCTAACCAAATTAGGATCAGAATCTACTCTCAAATTACTATAGGATTTATAAGTTGTAGATCCTAAGCATCTGTCATCAAATAATTGTTTTGTCATCAATTAGGTTCTGGGTGGTTGGTAATCAATCCAAGTATCAACTTCATATGCCCTTAATGCTATCGCTCTAAAATTCTTTATTCTTGGTGGTTTTGCCTGATTAGTAGAAATCATGACAACTTTAATCTTAAATCCAGTAAATTGTGGAGTACTATTAACTGTATACTTATACTCACTAAATCCATTTTCCTTCTTGTTTGGATTTACTTGTTTATCTGGAGAACCATTTGTATTGAATAGAGAATATGTTTGCTGAGAATCTTGACTATCATCTCTAAAGAGTTGATAAAATACCTTAAAGTCTGCATTTGCTTCTCTATGTCCATCAAATTGAACATAAAGTGAGTTTGAAGCAAACTCAAGATTTATTCTCTTAGTTTCATATATTCCACTATTTGGATCTTGACCAACAATTCTTGGTCTATTATCTGTAGTGTAATCACTTACACTACTGTCAATTATATTACTATGGGCCACAATATTTGCAGTATCTATATCTACCATAGGTGAAACATCTGAATTAGCAGTTGCTAGTTGCAATTCAATTGAAAGAGATTTTGTATCATTTAGTAATTCATATTCATTAGTTTTAGATGCAACAATTCTTGGTGTATCTAAAACATTAATTGAGTTAAGTGATACTGGTTCAAATCCTTCATCCTTAAATGAAACTTCAGAACCACTAATACTTGTTCCAGAAGTAGATTTCATTCTGGCAATTACATTTGTTCCAGTTGGAGTTATTACATTTATTTTTGGTGTAATTGCTTCAAATGGAATATTTTGAGAAATTTTTACTTGTTTACCACCACCTGTTTTTGTGAAAGCAAACATTTTGTCATTATCACTAAGTTTAACATAATAACTATCAAATGTCTTAGTTTTAGTATCAATAGTATGTGTTTTATTGATCTTTCTCAATGAAACTCCAGAAAATTCATATTTGGAAACATCTGCATTTTCATTGTGAGTAGACTGTAAACTGTTATCAATTGCTCTAGTTATACTAGTAAGTTCATTAGTTGAAGCATTTGTAGCTTCATATGATATAAGTTCTTTTCCAATCTTAATGTAACCACTATTTGCAGCACCAACAGGGGATCCTTCAAATGTAGTTAATATACCAACATTATCAACTTTAATTACAGTAGTATCAGAATCAATTTTTTCTTGTAGAATTACAGGGGCAAATTCACTTGCAAAATCTTCAATTTTTAACTTGTTATTGTTACCATGCATACCATGATTCTTATGGTCAACAAACATAGTAAGACCATCTCTAATAGCATCATTAGTTACTGCTGTAGGTGTAATTGCAACACTATTCTTAACTCCATTACCCAAATAATGTGTTACTCCTGTACCTGCTTGTATTCCAGGTGACCCTGCAACTTGAGTAGCACTATCTACGTTATCTAGAATTATAGTATCAGTTGTAGTAACAACACCAACAACTGCACGTATTGCCGATCCAGTAAATCCAACATTACCAGAAACTAATACATCACCTATTGCATAACCAGATCCACCAGCAGTCATTGTTATTCTATCTACCCTTCCACCAGCAACTCTAACTGTTGCTTTAGCGTTTTGACCAAATCCACTTAAAGATGTAAATGTAACATTATTATATTCCTCAACACCTACTGTTGGAGTAATTCCAATTCCAGTATTTTGATGACTGAAAGTAACAGCAATACCTGGTCCATTTACAATATCAATAGGACCACCAGTTGCAAATACGCTACCATTCGTAGTTACATTACTAATAGTTTGTTCTATAGTAGTTCCTTGTTCAAATATTCTAGTTGTTGATGCAACAGAAACAGTTTGTCTCTTAGAATATGCAGTAATTGGATTATCTTTACGAATATGTCCTAAAGGAAGATCATTATTTGTCAATACTAAAGAATTAGTTCCAGTAACAAATTTTGCCTTATTAAGTTTAAACTTCAAGTCTTCTTGTTGGCTTTCTGTCCACAATTGACTGTTTTGTGATTTAAATAATGAACCTAATGATGGTTGCTTATCATTTAATCTACCAGTAAGTAAATCTGGTTCATTCATTCTTGTTATAAATGTATTCCACCCCATTGCTGGTGATATTAATACTATTGCATATGTTCCTTGAGGTCTCAAATAAACTGGAGTAGTGAATGTAAATCCAGTTCCAACTGAACCATTAGTTGATGTTTCAACACCTTCTGGATTGATAGTAGTTATACTAAATGGAAGGACAGTATCAGATGGTCTTCCAGTATTATCTAATTCTCTTATTTGAACAGTTACTGGAGCTGAGTCATCTTTTGTTTTAAAGAATAGTTCTCCACCTGTCATGAATATTCCATCCTGGAAGTACTGACCTGGAACCATAAATGATTGTGCTAGTGGATCACTCCAAGGACCAGTCTCTACGATGTTTATAGCTTCAACATCAACAATTTGAGAATCAGTCCAATTATTTACAGAACCACTAGAACTACCAACAACTCTACTTCTTGGTCTAGATGCTGTTTGTATTCTTTCAACAACTGGATTTCTAATAGAAAGTGTTTGTTGAACACTATTAACTTGTTGTCCAGCAGCAAGATATTGAGCCTCAGCAAATGCTTCTCCTGGATCAAGAATCAATTCATTATTTGCACTTGATGTTACTTTAATTGAACTGAGTCCAGTATTAAATTTAGGATTAGTTGCAACTGAAGGTTCTGGTATGTGTAAAGAAAATATTAGATTACCAAACTCATCACTTATTAATTCTATAGCACCATCTCTCAATGCCACAGTTGCTTCTGCTGTTCCATCAGCATTTGCCAATTGCATTCCATTATTAATAAAACCTCTACGAGATTGTGCTCTAAAATCAGCAAGATCAAATGTATCTACATTTATAGTATTACTAGTAGATGAATAACTAGAACTTAAAGTAGATTGTGTATATGGTTCTGTAGCATATGTTTGTACTGGATTATTCCATTCTCCGATTTTATGATTTGCTTGTGCTGCTCTAAATGATATACTTGCCTGTCCAAGAACTGCTGCCGATACTCCAACATCTTGAATTATATCTCCAGTACTAAATGATCCATTAACCATTGTAATAGGAATCAATTTAGGAACGCACCATTTAGTAACATCCTGATTTTCCATAAAGACGTAGTATCTTGTATTTGGTTTCAATCTAGTACCAAGTACTTCAATATTTCTAGATCTACAATGGAATAAATTTTCTATTCCAGTAACTTTGTTACCAAGTTGTGTTTCCTCAACTCTTGCAGATAATTCAAGGTTAAAGTCTCTATCTTCACCACTTTGAGTAGTTGTACTGGTTGTAGTAGTCCTAGTACCAGTTTGCTCCCAAGTAATATTCCAATCTCCTGTCAAACCTGGAGAATTAAATCCTCCTCTATCAATCTCATTAAATCGTAATGCTATATCTTCTGTATGTGTACTTGTAGTTGTAGTTGTTCCACCCCAGACAGTATCGGAAGTTTGCCACATAGCAGATGCCATACCACCATTTTCTCTGTCCTCAACACCCAATACCATAGCAAATGCTTGGAAAATGTCATCACCCATTCTTATTACTTCAGGTGTATCTGATAAGAATTCATCTATCCAGTAATCAGTAGATGGTGTTAATTCTATTGATCCAGTATATCTGGATACCATATATGGATTTAAATTTTCAACTCTTGTTGCTAATGGTTGATTTAAAAACTCTTCTTCAGTGTATGCAAGAGTTACTCCCGTACCTCTCTTGGCTATATTAGATTCTATACTAAAATTAGTCCATCTATAATCAGTGTTTATTGGATCTAAAATTGAAGCTTCAGTTTCATATACTAAGGTAACATTTCTTTCTGTAGATCTTGGTCTACATTCTGCTCTCTGGATATCAATATCAAATTTAGACTCACCAGTAAAATCATGAGAATTATGATTTCTAAAATTATCTACAAAGAATCCAGATTTAAATTTATCTAACCCAGTATTTTCGTCCTTTAATGTCAAATTCTTAGTATCAGTCTCAAGAAGAGAGAGTGTAGTATACTCTTCAAGATTTTTAATTCTATTCTCAAGACTACCAATATCTTTCATTGTATACCTTCTATGAGGTATAATTTCAATAGTCATGCTCTTATTTGGTTTGAGCATATATGGTTTCAATGTAAACCTAGCCACTTCCATTCCATCATCACTAGGAAGAGGTGATTTAGGATGTAATGCAGGTTCACCTTGTTTTAGTTCAAATGTACCATCTGTCGTTAAATATAGTCTATCTTTTCTTCCAAGATAGAAACCATAATCCGCAACAACAGTTTGATTTGTAGCTAAATTCTCATTTCCAGATGATGTAAAATCTCTGTTGTTGAAAGAGAATGGTGATCCAGATCCAGAATATGGAGCAACTCTAGGTCTAAGATCCATAAAATCTGATGCTCTTGCATCTACAACAAATGGGATTTCTGTACGATAATCTAAACCAGTGTAACTAGAAACTGTCTCTATAGTTCCAGCAACTTCTACATTTGAATAATGGTCAAAGATTATCTTAAGTTGTCTTGTTGGTGCATCAATACGTTTCTTTCTAATAATTCTACCAATATCAACATATTCTTTTCTATGACCTTTATCTAAATCATAATTTTTTGCAATATTTCTATCTCCTTTTTGAAGTATGTTAATGTCAGCAACTATTCCAGAAGTTTTTAAAGTAATTGTCTCACCAATTTCAAATTCATTTTGATTTTCATATACAAATTCTAATTTAGTAGCACTTGAAACTACAGCAACCCTAGCAAGAGCACCAGAATTGTTTCCAATAAATTGTTCACCTATAACAACATTATTGCTATTGAATACATCAGAAGCATTATTAACTGTTATTGATGGAAGTTTTGCTGGATTATTATCATTAGATTCAAATACTCCCAAAACTCTATGAATTTCAGGGTAATTTAATGAAATTTCATCATCCTGTACTCTTAATCCATATGTACGATCATATGTAAGTCCATCATTAAATGTAGTTGTTCCTATACCAGCACCAGTTTCTGATGATTTATTAACAATCAATGATCTACATCTAGTAATACTCTTCTCTTTAGATGCCAATTTAGTTCTCTTAAGAGTAGCAGTCAATGTATGAGATCTATTAGCAACTACTCCTCCATCTACTATTCCTGTAATTGTTATCTGTTTATTTCCAGCAGCAATAGTAACTTGACTACTATACAAATCTACCTTTTCTCCAGTAACTTTAGTCAGAATGTAATTATCTTCAGTGAATGGTTCGAAATAAAGGTCATCATCACCAATATCAGATGCAGTAAGAACAATAGTACCTGTAGCACTTGAAGTAGTAGTGAATTGTTTCTTAACTATGTAAGAAGAATCTAAGAGATTTACGGAAGAAATGTAGTCTTCAGGGAAATCTACTCTATAACCAGGATTACTTGCTTGTCTTAAAGTGGGAACAAGAACCTCTACTCCTCGTGGTGAAGTATTATAAACTGCACCATCAAGTACTCCAGCAACAGTTGCAATACCTACCATACTAAAGTTTGTTCCACCAACACCAATTGCAGTTACTTGGTTAACATTAGTATCTTTATATACATTTGATTGAGTACCTTGATATGATATTAAATCACCTACTTTAATATATTTTCTAAAATCTTTTATACCATTAGCAGTACAATTAGTAGATGTTTGAGAAGGATAATTTCCTGATCCTGCTTCTATTAAAAATTCTTGTCCAATATCAAATACTCGTTTTCTAGTTAAAGATAAGTCAGCAGCAAATGTATTAACTCCAACTTGACTAATAAATCCCAACCCTTGGCTATTTCTATGAATTGCTTTAATATCATCAAATGAATAATCAGTAACAACACCAACATTTCTACCAACTTCTTTACCATTAAGTATTAATGGTTCATTAACTTGGAAACTACCTTTTACGTCTTGTAGTGTTAATGATGTGGTTGTAGTACCAATTCCAGCAATACTCTCAGTTCCTGGTGCAAAATTTACAAATCCAGAAGCACCACTATACTTTCCTTTAACATGGTCATTTTCCTGTACAGTAGCTTCAAGAGTAAGAGATATCTTACTAAAAGTGGTGATATCAAATAATCTAGTTTCATAAGTTGTTGTTATACCTGAACTATTCTGATTCCAGTCATATAACCTTGCTTTACCGATAACTTCTGTTCCAGATTCTGGATATTTGGTATCTGCCAATCTCTTATTCAATAAATTGACAGTGCTTTGAGTAGTTCCATATCCAGTAATTGGAGCTCCAAAAGTATTATTGATTTCTACTACATTTCCAATCTGAATTGGAAGTGTGGCATTCTCTTTTGTTTTTATAGTTCTTGTCTTAGGAACATCTAAAGCAGTTGTATATGGATTATCTATCCTATAACCTTTAACATATGCTCTACCTGGAGAAATATTTAAACAGAAAAATTCATCAGAAGGAGTATTTCCGTTTTGAGTCAATTCGTTTTCAAAGAATAATCCTCTATTTCCCAATCTATCATTAAGACTTTCTCTAACATCAATAGAAAATGGTTTTACATAATAGTCACCAGATTCATCAAATGTCCTTTTTGCTAATGCATCCTCAACAAATGCAAATTGTGGATCTTCACCTCTATCGAATTTAAATACTTCACCATTTTGAATTCTAAGTAATTCTATAAAATTCTTATCATCAGCATCTGTTAGGAGTTTCTTTGCTAATTTTAATTCAATAGCAAATCTATCTGCACCAGGAGCAGCCTCATTTGAGAATCCTTGAGCATTATCATATAAATCTTTATTTACTGATGTAGCAGTAATAATATTTTCTGATACACTAAATCCAACTTTATATGATGGAGAATTGGTATATTGATCTAATATTAATGTTTCTTTAGGAACTTTTACAAAATATCCTCTAATAAAATATATTCCTTCACTGATTGAAGCAGATGATCCAGTTTTTGTTGCACCAGCATCAATACACTTAGCAAAAGTAGCATTTGTTTCAATTTTAGTATTACCATAATCAATATCACTAAGTGTTATTAAATTTTCTCCATCCAAAAATTCTCTAGTACTATTATCAGTACCCGAAGAAGTATATTTAACATACAATGTGTCAAACTTATCGGTAGACTCTACTTCAGTAAGTTTGTTTACAACTGTAGCAATAACTCCAGAAGTTTCTCCTTTAATTTTAATATTATTTGTTGCTAATACGCTAGTATATAAATTAACTGGTACGTTTAAAAAAGATGACTCTACTCTTACTGAAGTATAATTAGTATCATAACTTACACCACCAGGAATTACAACAGAACCCTCTTTAAAAAAATATTGACCAAATTTTTCTATCTGATTATGAAGTATTGATTGCAGCGTAGTAAGTTCCCTTGCTTGGATAGGAAATCCAGGCTTAAATAACACCTTGTTATAATTTTTACTGTCATCGAAATCGTCAAAATATGGCGATACGTTTAAATTGGTATTTTGTGTCATTTGTTAGAACTCTACTACGATTTTTAGCTCTTCTTTTTGTGATTTAGACCTTGTTATAGGTGCTCTATTGTCAATGTAGATAATTTCACCAGAATATGGTTCAACATCAGGATTTGCTTTTCCATTATCAAAAGTTTGACCAAACTGAATAACTTTATTGTTGATAGTTTGAGTTGAGCCATCGAATGTATTATCTATACTCAAAGCAGTACCCACTCCTACGTTGATCACTGTCCCAATACCAGATTGCGTGGAATTAGTAAAATCTAAGACTTTATAACCATAACCACTAAGTTCGGAAAGACCTGATGGTTGATAGTATCTCAAAACACCAGTATCACTAGCATAAGAAGCAACATAACCAACTGCAGTAGAACCAACACCAACAGTTTGTGTTATTATTTCATTATTTGGATAATCACCAATTTCTGGATTTGCCATTTTCAATGCACTAAGAGTAGTTGCAGTTGACACATCCAATACTTCAGTTTTACTAGCAAATACGGTTGGGTTCTTTACAATTCCTATTCTAGAGAAATTATTACCAATAATGTAATCAGCATTAGTATCATACTTAGAGTAAACCATTACTCTATGACCACCCAATTCCCTGTAAATGTCATATCCATGACCACCTTTTGGTGGAATTGGAATTTCAAATGTTGCATTTAGACCTGAATCAACTGTAATAGCATTTCCAGTTCCATCTACATTCAATCCCACAGCACCAGTAACCATTCTTACAAATGCTCTAGTATAATTTTTTCCACCAGCAGTTACAGTAGCAGTAGATACCTCATTATTTGCAATTGTTATAGTAACTTCACCACCACTACCATCGCCAAGAATGGGAAGTCTAACTGTTGATCCTTCCTTTAAAGTATAATTAATTCCTCTATTTTTAATAACTATAGTTTCTACTTTTCCAGTTTCAGCAGCATTTTTTACTGTTTCTGTAGTAGAATTTCCCCATTTTTTTGGTAATGGTATATATTTTTCAGTAGCAAATTTTATAACATCAGCAGGAGAGATAGTATAGAGATATTTCCATACATACCCATCTTGTGCTGTAACAGAAGCAGCTTGAGGTATTGTAGAAACAAAATTCGGTTCAACTACTGACTTTTTCCCACGAGGATTTTCTGGATCTTGACCATTGTTTATACAAAGATATACCTTATACTCAGAATTGATAACAACATATTTTCCTTCATATAACGTACTAGCCGATAATTGTGGAGCTCTGTTGTCATTATCATAATTATGTTTGTACATGTCATAAGTAGATCCAGACTGCCAATCATATCTTGGAACTACTCTAGCAATGTCTTCTGAAGTAATCCTCTTCATAAACATCATGCTGTCATGATAGGAATACTCCTGTTCAAAGGAATCGTATGGTTCTTGTGGCCAATCAGCATCACCATAATTTGGAATACTAACGTTGGCAGGATTGGGATGTCCTAAAAATGTGTAATAATTAGCAGTTGTCCCAATGCCTGTAAAACTTTGTACAAAAGTTTCAGCATTCAATATTCGAAACTGATCAGAGATTATTGCTGGCATTGCTATAGTTTTTTGATTATTTATACAGTATTTTGATTATGTTGTTTCTCTTAGACCCAATAGTCTAGAGATATAGGCACTAGTTGATAGTCCAATTTGATAATTTGAGTCATTAAGATTGCCTACACCATTTTGAGTATAAGCATTAAATGACTTAGAATTAGCATTTCTAGTTACATTTATAACACCCCAAGTATAAGTACCTGCGTTCTCATGCCCAGTTGCTCCAGGAATAACAGTTGCTAAACCAACAGTAGTTATTCCTACTTGATGATCCTGAACATTACACGTAACACGAACAGTAGATGACCCTGCACCAGTTGGTTGATGCTCATGATGGTATACTTGATATACACTATTAAGGAACTGTGTTCCAATACCTACTGTGATAGCAGTATTAACACCAACAGCAGTAACTCCAATACTAGGTGAACCAAGAGTTGTGTTATCAATTACAAAGTAATCTCCAGTTGCAAGACCTGATTTAGTCTTTGCTGCAACAATATTTGGATGTGGAATTAAATCATATATTATCTGGTGTGTTGTGACACCAGCATTAGTAATAGTTGCTGTTTGAATTCCAATTACTAACCCATAGTCACCATCATAAGTAACTTTCTCAATTTTTTCTTCAACAGTTCCTTCTGGTTCAATTAATACCACTGGTGGATTTGCACTACTATATGCAGCACCAACATTAGTCAAAGTAATCGAAGTAACAATTCCAGCAGTTATGTTTGCAGTAGCAGTAGCAGTTGTTCCTACTCCATAACCTTGTTCTGGCATTGGTTGTATAGAAACTTGAGGGGCAGATGTATATCCAAATCCACCATCTGTAATAGTAATAGTAGAAATGGTTCCACTTAATGACACACTAGCAGTAGCAAAAGCAGGTCGAGTTGCATCTTGAGAAACAATTCTAATATCATTTAAATTTTGTGCTAAATCATCAGTATGCGAGAATGTTGGATATGTATTCTTCACCCATATCTTAGTATCAGTTGAACTAACATCTGTAATAATATTTGTAGATGGAGTTAGTTGAGGAGCCCAAGAAACTCTAGATTTTGAAATTGATACACCATCTATAACCATATCTGATGTCTGTTTAGACCATTTAATTGGTCTTTCAAAACCATCTGTTCTAATTCCAACTCCACCATAAACTTGTGTTTGAACAGAGTCCATAGATAACAATTCATAAATCTTTCTTTCATCTTGCCCCATAGTCCATCTTGGAGACATAGTTGCATCATCAGTTCTCCATTCTTGTAAAGTTAATCCATCACCTTCTTTAACTGTTTCATCAACATCAACACTTAAATAATCCTCTGAAGAAGCAACATACAAATATATTCTAAGTTTGCTTCCAGTTTTTGGTGCTTCAATAAATTTTATTCTAGTACCACCATTAAATTCATAATCTAAAACTGGTTGTTGTAAAACATCGTTTAAGAAGATTAAAAGATTATTTGCAACAACAATTCCAGAATCTTGCATTGCTCGAATACTATAGTATTCTTTATTAACAATAGTTCTTGTGATTAAGAAACTCTTTCTAAATCCATTAAATAAACTACTAAAATCATCTAATTCTAATAATTGTCCAACTGTCCATCCAGAGAATTTATCTTGATGTCTATTATTAACAGTTAAAGTAAATCTAGAAGTACTAATTCCTGGTGTATATGGTGGATCTATATGTAATACATCATTAACAGAATATCCAACTCCAGGATCATTCAAATTGTAAGATATAGCACTACCTGCTACTCCTACGGTAAGATCGACAGTAGCTCCAGATCCATTTCCACCAATTAATGGTACATTCTTCCAAGGAGAAGGTGCATCAATGATAATTGTAGGCATATCAGTTGATGTATAACCAGTTCCTGCATTTGCTATTGTTAATCCACTAACCATTCCATTAGAAATTGTAGCAGTTACAGAAGCACCAATACCTGCTCCTGCTCCAACATTGACTGTTATAGTATCATCAGTTTTCGCAGTAATAGCAGTTTGTATACCAGAAACTGGATCGGTTGATCTTGGATAAGTCTTATTGCTAGTATAATTGTCTCTAGAACATTGGAATTCTAATGTATCATTGGCAATTGCTACTGTATTACTTGTAGTCAGTCCATGATCGGGAATGGTTAATACCAAATTTCCAGTTGTTGAATCATATGTTGCGTATGTTGGTGTATGTGTTCCACTTCCATTATCTGTAACTGAATTAGTACCTGCACTTACAAATCTATGTTCATAATGAGACTCAGTTGTTGCAACACTTACACTAGGTGCCTCTAGATACCCTGTTCCGCTATTTCCAATGCTTACAGATGCAATCGTACCACCAACACCTATTACACACGTTGCAGTCGCTCTGAATGAGGACTGTATCCCAGATCCAGGATTAACATCAAACTCATTTATTATTCCACCTTGTGGAAGGTCTTGAGTGGCAGATGCTATCTTTCCAGTTGGAACATAAGTACCAGCAAATGTTATAGAGTTTCCAGTACCCGTAATAGAATAATCAGATTTATTCAAAGATGATCCACCCTCTCCATGATGTGGATCTTGGAATATATTGTTAACTAATAGGAACCCATAATTTGTTGTTATACCAGATACCGCAACATTATTGGATGTAATGAAGAAGTTATCTTCTTGACTATCAAAACTTTCGGATATATCATCAAAAATAAAGTTATTATCATACTTTAATCTATAGAAAGATCTACCATCAAAACTTGACTTATTACTGAATATGCTTGTAGATCCTATACCAGCATTATATCCATATGGAGCATCACTAAAGTGAATACTACCATCTTGAATTCTATAATCACCAGAAAGGACAGTTACACCTGCACCAGTAGTGTGTGCAGAAGCCACAGTACCCATTACACCTCTAGTCACACTTAATGCCTGTGTAGATCCTAAACTAACGGTTGCATCACCAGGTGTAGTTCCAATACCAACTAAATTAACCTTTATAATTTCATCCTCAATCTTAAGTAAAGAATTACCTTTTATCTTAGCAGTATCATCTAAGAATAATGTTACAGTTCCAATACCAGCACTAGTTTGCAAACCAACAGACAAATTAGATACAAATGCTAATGGACTTTGTATGATATTATCAATAGAAATCATGACTCTATTGGTAGCTAATTCTGGAGGAACAGCAAATACATGAGTATTTCCTACTCCAACTGTATTTGTAATAGTATGAGCAGTTCCAGCATTTGCATTAGATTTGCTAGATGCTATTTTAAATGTATTTTTACTTTGCTTGATTGCATAAACTTTACTTCCTAATGAAACTTGACCACCTCCACCATTATCAACTTTAATTGCAGTTGTATCAGCAGTATAATTTAATTCTTCACCAGTATTAAATTCATGATCATTAATTGTTATTATTCCAGTAGAAGTATCAATCCCAACAGAAGGTTGAACTGTTTTATAGAATAATCTTTCAGTACTTACTCCTGTGCTTGGTTGACCTGGAGTATCAATGGTATAAAGTGCAAATGTACTCAATCCTACAATTTGCCCACCAGTAGCAGTTGTAAATCCAGTAAATTGATCACTAATATCCTTTAATAGTAGAACTTTATTTGTTTTAGATTCGTTATAATCAGTAAGAACCTTTCCTTTAAAAGTAATAATCTTGGATAAAGTTTCAGTTGTAGTATCTGAATCTTCAAGTGCCATATCATAATAATACCTATCCCAAACAGAAGCATTACTATTAACTTCAACTTTTAAGGAAATATCACCTACAAATGTACTCATACCTGCAAGAGAAGCTGTTGGAACAATTTCCAAATCTCCAAATGGTTTATAACCAGATATATGTCCTAAACTTGTAATTGGTTCTTTCCAAGTGTCATAAGGAACCTCACCCTTAATTGCATAAGAGAATCTTTGATAATAATCATTATCATGCAACCTTTGGTCATTATGACTCAATTTTCCTTTATCTGTTTGCCAATTTGTTGCTTTAGATACTAAACTATCCACTTCTAAATCAAAATTAAAATCATATACACTTTGAATTATAGATTTAGAACTTCTAAGAGAACTTTCAATTTTTTCCTTTTCTTTAAATTTACCAATAACATTCCTCAATTTTAATGTTTGGGAAGATGAATTCCAACCATTTTTAGCAACATAACCATATGATAAACCATCGGCAGATGATATTTTTTCTCCTTCTAGGAACTTAACTTTTTTAAGATTTACTTCAAATCCTGCTAAATCTTCTGATTTAATTACTCTACCAAATTCACTTGTGTTGTCATAATTACCTGCAGTACTTCCTATACCAGAAATAGAATACTTAACACTTGCATTACCACCAAGTGTATTAATTCCTGTAACTGTAAAATATTGATAACCATAATTACTAGAATTATATCCATCACCATCACCAGTTATGTCTATATTTTCAACATATATGCTATCACCTATAGCAAATGGGAAATTTTCACTAGTAAATCCAGCAATAGGTTCTCTTATTTTTATTTCGTTAGTTTGGAATTGATCACAAGTTGCACCTATTGCAGCAACACCATTTGAGTTAACAGTTGGAATTATTTTTATATTTTGAGAAATACCAGTATCATTTTGAACAATATCAACTTCAGATACTGAATTTCCAAGTAAATGAGTATCAGTTTGGATTATAGTATTACCAATAGCAACTGTTATTGGTGGTGAAGTATAATTATTTCCTCCTGTAGTAATTCCAATAGAATCTAGAGTATATACATCTCTTAATTTCAATACAACAAATGGATCTGCTTTAGGTGCCAATGTATTGTCATTAGAAAATTCAAGTCCCTGATCTGTAATTTGAACTCCATTTATTTGACCTATTTCATTAGATTCTTCGGAAAATATAGCTTCAGAACCATCAGTAGTTGCAATAGAAACTATTCTACTTAAAGTATCAGTATCTACTATATTATTAATTTTTACAGAATAAATTCCACCTTTTTCTGTTTTAGATTTTGTAGTATAGAATGCACTACTAAATCCACTAGTAGAATATGAAGTGGTTTCAGCAGCTCCAACCAAAGTAATAGCAAATGTAGTAGTACCAATACCAGCAGAAACTTTATGATCCTTATTAAATAATGATTCAACTATATTGATATTTGAATAATTTTTTACTTCAGTATTGGTAGCAGATTCATATGTGTTTGTATAATTTGAACCAACACCTTCAATTTGATAGTAAATGTTATCTGGGAATGATTCATCAATATCTAAAATAATTTTTCCAGAACTGCCATCACCAAATGCACCTTCTCTTGTAATTGAAGATGAATCAAATTTAGATATGAATCCTTTATCATAATATAAATTAATATCATAATTAGTTAAACTAGAATCAGATACATCTATAGTTAAGATACTACCTCTATAGAAACTTAAAGGTGGATTGACACTAGCAATTGTATGAGTTCCTGACCCTTGAGTTGTAAACTTAATACCTTCATATGCAGGTTTATTTGCATTATATGCATTTTCTGCAAGTCTAATTACGTTATCAGATATTCTAACAGCATAATAAATTCCATTATTAACCAATGGTGTTGCTACATTTGATGAACTATAAACAATTATATCACCTGTTTTTAATTTGTGATCTTCAATAGTAATTTCATGAGTAGTTGTGGTAACAGCAGTTGAAACAAATTGATTTTCATTTGTTGTTAGTTTCTTAATAGCATCATTATACTTAAATGTTATTGAGTCTGTTCTATTAGAAGTGACATTTAAAGAAATAACATCATTTAACTTCAATGAATGGATTGAATCTAAAAGTATTCTACCTTCTCTCTTTATCGATTTACCCTTTATATTTTCAGGAATAGACTCAAATCTATGATCACTACCATTAACTGTTGAGAAATAAACACGAGATGTTGTAAATCCAAGTTCTTGAGATACTCCTGTTTTTTCTGTTGCTATTCCAATAAATTCATCACTCAATTTAACGCAATATAACTTGGTGAAATCTTTGAAATCCATTTCAGTTCCACCATATTCTCTAGTTCCCTTTAAAGTACTACCAACAGCAACATACGACAATTCCTGTCCAGTTACAAATGGGTGATTTGGTGCATAAATTGCTCTTGCTGGTACAGTCTTACTTTGAGTAAAACTACCAGCATATCCAACAATTACATCAACAGCAGTGCTACCTATTCCTACAGATCTTTGGCCATCAAAATTGAACTTTTTAACTTCTGATATATTCTTATTTTGAGTAGTTTTATCTACTTGGAAAGTAAATTCTAATGGTTTTTTAACAACATCCACACTTACCGCATGACTAGTGCCACTAGTACCATTATGTAATCTAGCAACTCTATATCTGTCATTATAACGATCCTTATTAAGGATCAACATTTGCTCATTCTGCATTTCAATTACATCACCAACTTTAAATCTATCTGTATTAGTTGGTTCAGCAAGAGATATAAATGTAGATATTCCTGTAGTAGTAGTTGCAGCAATAGCAACAGATACCGTGGTTGTAGTTGTTTTTACACCTACTGTTCTATTTCCTTCAATGTAACTATAGAAAGCAGAACTAATACCAGCAATTTCAACAGAATCACCATCAATATAATTATGAGGAACAGTGCTAAAAGCAGTTACAGTTTTACCTTTAATAGCAAATGTCAAATTATCTGATGTTATCGCACTTGTTGCTATAGATACTATATTTTTACCAACAATTTCATCAATTGATCCACCTACTGCACTAGAATTTGTAAATGTTAAGGTATCATCAACTTTATAAGAATCACCAGGATCATCAACAAATACAGTTGTTATTCCAGAAGATTTTATTGCATCAATCTTTATAAGTGGGTTTGATGCTAACTGATTAGATACAAACTTATACTTAGTAGTAGGATTATCGAATCCTAAGTGAGTTATACTTCTCTTATATTCCCCAGTATTAATATATTCATCAGATTGATCAATTAATGTATTGTAATTAAATGAATCAGATTCATTATGATGCTTAAATGGTAAATATGGGAATTTTGGACTAGAACTTGTAGAATCGTTTATAGTAGAATAGTAACAGTAAATTCCATCAGGATAATCATCATTAAATTCCCATCTACCATTATATTCATCTAAATCTCCACTTCCTTTACTAAAATAGAAGTCTTCTATAAAATAATCATTAGGATAACTTGGTCTAATACCAGTATCTGAAATTGGATTGGAAACATAACTAGACCTCATTGGTCTAATTTCATTAGCACTGAAATCTTTTCCGTATGGAGCATAAATTGGGTTTCCATCGTAAGCCCAACCAATAATTTTTGAATGTTGTCTTTCTTCTACTGGTTTTTCTTCACCATTACTCTTTAAATTATCACCAATATCTTCACGAATTTTTTTAGGTACGAAGAAAGCAGCAAGTTTATTCCCCTTAGTCGATCTAAGTTGTACTGCATTATAAGTACTATCATCTATCACATGTTCATATCTTTTTACATTATTAATTTTCCATTCATGAATATTGCAGTTAAATAATGCTCCCAATCCAGCAGGAGTAGTTCTTATAGTAGTTTTACCCTGAACATAATTCTTTCCACCATCAATAACAGTTACCGAGTCTATTTTTCCATCAACAATATTTGCTTTTAATTTGGCCATCTTACCAGGACCAACAACCTCAAGAACTGGTGGAGTTGTATATTCAGATCCACCATCTATAACATTAACACTATCTACAATACCACCAAATCCAATAGATATACCAATAACTGCATCCTTTCCAGTTAATAAGGAAATTTGTGGTTGTCTAATATGATTGACTATATTGGTAACGCCATATCCTACTCCACCTTTTCTAATAAAGACATTATCAACCTTTCCTTTTGCAATTGCATGTGCTTTAGCAATAGTATATGAAGGTGTGTCAGTAGCACCAACACTAACAGCAGTAACACCATCAATATTTACTTTAATTTCTGGGTAATTGAATGTATGAGTACCAACTCCAACTGTAGACATATTAATATATGTCTTATTTCTATAATTATCAACAGGCAGATCAAGTAATTCTACCTTAAAATCACTTACATTAACTGTAATTGCATTGGCATAGAACAAAAATTCATCGTCATTTTCAGTTGTTGCAATAAACTCTTCAGTAAGAAGTCCAGTATGAGTTCCTTCCCAATCAGTAAAGTTTGTTCTAAGTAAAGGAGAAGCAAAAGGATGTATCCTATGGTTATAAGAACCGCTATCAAGAACAGCATTATTGTCAACTCTTAGAGAAATCCTATATTTTGCACCAACTATTAAATTTCTAAGCCATATTCCAACAAAACCATTAGCAGTAGATGCATCATCTACCTGTTGCCATGAAGTAGCACCACTCACATAAGTATGTGATGTTAATCTATCAGTTCTTCTAAATTCAGCTGAAACTGAATAATTAGTATCTTTAGCAGGACCAATATCAGCAAGTTTAAATTTATCCTCAGAAACTTTATTAACTTTATATTGAGTTACTGTATTCAACCCAACAATTCTATTTGAAAATGATTCACAAGAATATTTTACAATATCACCGCTAGTAAAGTTATGATTCCTAGCATATATGTAATCATCATGGGTATTGATTCCTACAAAAGTAGTTAAAATTCCAGACCTATTTTCTGGTGGATATTTCTG
>CEUI01007545.1_pt1 | contig 23959 bp, 21 predicted proteins | sample 531411 | NCBI WGS metagenome assembly CEUI01 (sample SAMEA2622841, study PRJEB7988) | marine metagenome | isolation source: saline water (ENVO:00002010), including
ATAGCAATAGCAGTCCTGAGAAGTTACACTAAGTTTATTCCAGGAACCTTTTCAAGCATGACAAACTAGTCCGAGTAAAAGGCACTACTATTGAATGAGAAAAAAGCCAATATAAAAGAGAGCCAATAACTGGTCCTGTAAGTCGATGAAGCATGAGATTATATCAACACTGCATACGCAAAGGAATATGTGAGGCTCTCTAAAATTAAGCTCAAGAGATGAGATAGTTGTTACCGTGAGGGCAATCGTGGGCTACTAGTATCTTGGGAGCATCCCGCTCCTATAATTCCTTTCTGGTCCTTTTTGTAATCTCTTGAGCAACATTAACTAAAGGAGAAAAAAATGAAGAAAATATTAATAATGAGAAGCAGAGCATCTTATGAGGATATGTATTTTAAAAGTCCTCAAGATGCTTGGAAATGGATTCAAAAAGAAAATCTTGAACTAATAGATTGGGACACCTACAACAAACATAGTGAATATAGTTCTAAATTCTTTAATGGTAAAACAATAGGAAAAAATACTTTTCTAAATCGTTTCAAAGAAAGTGGGACAGTTAGTTTTATATTAAAGCATAGTGAATATGAAATACATTTTTTGGATATAGAAGATGAGTTTTGGGGAAACTATTAATAACTAACTAAAGGAGTAATAAAATGAAAGAAGAAATAATATTACACAGAAAAGAAAAAGCAGTAAGTTTTGATAGAAATGATTTAACAATACATTTCCACAAAGCATACTACACTATCACGGAACTTGAAGAAACTTTGAAAAAAGTAAAGGAGATAATTAATGACAATGAACATAGCGAAAGTTAAAATGGACGATAAAGGAAGAATCACATTGCCTGGAAAATTCCTTGAGGCAAACAATATAGATACTGGTGGTTGGATTATTATAAAGCCAGTATATAACGATAACAGTGCTTGTAAATTAAAATTCAAGCCTAGAAAGGAAGCAACAAAATGAAAATACTAAACTCAGACGAGCAAGTAAGAACTCTTAGAACTAAAGCTCAAGAGTTAAGCTCTAGAATAACCAATGGCGATAACGAATCTATGTATATGATGGACGAATGGTATGATACTATAAGACTGTTAGAACATTTAGGGGACCATAAGGGGCTTGTTGCCCTTAGCGGGGGAGATTTACCCTTAATAGAGGATTATATTAACGAAGACTGTGTATTGCTTGTTACAGACAAAGCTTACAAGGCAGCTTCAAGAGCAATGGGTCCAGGCCCAGAAGAAATGTAGGAGAGAATATGGATACAGCAATAGTGGTAATATGTTCAGTAGCTATAGTAATTATGGCTATTGCATATGTAATTTTAACTGAAAATGATTGGAGGTTATAATGAAAGAATTTTTATGGAAATATTGCAGACCAATAACATGGGTTACAATTATTATATCTGGAATTATTTTTTGGTCATATATAATTCAACTAATTGTTACATGGTTTAGAAACTAATGGAAGGTTACATAATTTTAATAACCATAGCAGCAATTTTTATTTATTTTAATTCAGTAACTTAAATAAATACTTGTTATTTAATTTAATAAGTAATAACTTAGATAGTAAACATTAACCAATATGAGAGGTAATAATGGAAGATAATCAAATCAAATCAAAGCAGTATATTATTAAAAATATACCACCAGATACATGGAGGCAATTCAAAATTAGATTGCTTCAAGGTGGAATGAATACTTATAACGAGTGCCTATTAAAATTAATTAATAGTTACACTAACGGAAACATAAGTGTTTAACCCTATAGATATTCAGAAGGTATACGCAGACTACATAAATAAAAAAAACGAAGAGAACAGAAAAGAAAGGTATGATGGTAATGAACATTACTTTCAAGCCAGTAATTCTGGTAATTGTGCTAGAAAAATTTTTTATACAAGTGTAGAAAAGGTAGAGCCTACAAATCCTCCAGACGATAGAAGCTCGAGACTTTTAAGGCTTGGAACTATTGTGCATGAAGATTTACAATCTGCCTTTACTAATATAGTTAACTATAATAGTTATCTATTAAAAAAAGAAAAAGAAGTAAAAGAAAAAAAGTTTAAAGTGCATATGGAAGAAGAAATTCAAATCCCTGAATTTAATGTCCGTGGTTTTTATGACCTTGTTATTGAATGCGATGATAAGGTCTATCTGTATGATTTTAAAACTATGGCTAGCTTTTCGTGGTCGCTAAAGTTTGGTAGAAAATATAAATCCCCTAACCAATCTGACCACCAAGAGCTACAGCTTGGCACTTATGGGTATGCGATAAAGAAAAAATTTGGAAGTCTTGATGGAATGTTCTTGTGTTACTACAAGAAAGATGATTCAAGAATGAAAATAATACCAGTGTCTCTTGACTATGTAGACAAAGCTAAGAGATTTTGGAAGAATGTTAATGAAGAAATTAAAGGTGGTTTACCTATGTTTAATCTTGGTGTGAGTCCTGCCAGTTCTTGGAATTGCAGGTATTGTCAATTTTATGACCATTGTAGACCGCCTTCATTTTAAGATGGGAGGTAAAATGATAAAAGAAAAAGACTTGAGTAAACTTTTAGCAGAAACACCTGAAAATGAGAGAAAATACAGAGTTGGTAATACTTTCATGCATAATAATGTAAAGATTGCTAATATGCTGTGTTATGTTGATGCTAGATATGTACAAGACAAGCTTGATGAAGTTGTTGGTGTAGGGAATTGGGCATCAGATTTCACAGAAATAAAAGGAAATCTGTTTTGTCAAATCACTATCACATTTTTACGAGATGACGGTCAAGTTGGTATTGTATCAAAAATGGATTGCGGAACTGAGTCTAATGTTGAAAAACAAAAAGGCGAAGCAAGTGATGCATTTAAGAGAGCAGCAGTTCAGTTTGGTATAGGTAGGGATTTATACAGTCTTCCTAATTACAGAGCTGAAATGACTGAATACAATGGTAAATGGTATCCACCTAAAAACTGGAAACCAAACAAGTAAACAAGGAGAAAAAATGACAAACGAAATAGATAGTGTATTTGATAGCTCAACAGAAACTAGCTTTTTTTCTGGCGACACATCAAATAAAAAAGAAAACAAATTCATTCCTGCTGTGCCAGGTAACTATGTTGGACATATAGTAGAGGTTAAATCTAATGTGTATGACATAAAAGGTGGTGAATTTAAAGCTAGGATTTACAACATATATGTAGAATTGTCCAAAGAGAATGAGGGTGCAGAATATGTAGTGAATGGAGAAACAGTTGATGGTAAGGAATATGTTGGTCGAAGACTTAGGTCTGACGGTATATTTAGATATTTAGAACCTGGACCTAGCGACACCTTTAAAGGCAGACCTGATATGAATATGGGTTACTTAAAAACCTGTGAAGCATTAGGTATAGAATGTAAAGAGGTTGAAAAAGAGATAGATGGTAAGAAAACTACTGTTAAACAGTTACCAACTATTAATGAGGAAGACATGTTAGGTAAAGCTGTTTCAGTTACTACTAGATATGGAAGACCTTATAAAAATAAAAAAGGGTACGACACAACACCTCTAATTATTAAATACTTTAATGCTTGGGAAGATGGTGTAGACAGGAAAATAGAAAAAACTGATTTGGATGAGATTCCATTTTAACAATAACTTTAGACAGTCATTCACGTTCCGAATGTCCTACCTTTGCGACACTTCGCAACACTATCTTAACCGTTGTGGGTGGCTGTCTTAATTTAAATAAGGAGAAATCATGGGCAGAGCAATAGACATGGAAGCTAATATTGAAAAACAAGGAGTAAGACTTTTTAAACTTGAGGGTGCTGTAGAAGAAATGATACAGTTACTTGAAAGTATCAGAATTAAAGTTGATGAAGTAAGTGACCTACAAAAAAAGAGGAGTGAAGATGTCAAGAAAAAAGCCAACAATAAAAGAACTAAATAAAACTGTTCTGGAAAATAGGCATGGTATAAATATAGCCTTTGAAGCTTTAGATGAACTTAAAGTTTATATGTCTGGGCTTGATAGGCTTTTAGATTGGTATGTTGAGTATAAAGGGGACATAGATGGGTTTAAAGAATTTATTAAAGAAAACAAATCTCCCGAGCCAAGCGATAATGCAGACGGAGCTAAGGATAGTTTATCTGATAAACAACAAGACATTTCTAAAGAAAAGTCAAGCGATAAAGTATCAAAAAAGTCTAAGTAACTATAAACAAATAGAGGAAAAGATGGTGAAAGACCTACAACAATTAATAGAAAAGCTACTGATTGATAACAATTGGGGGTTATATTTTAAAACAAACCCTCTTGAACACCTCCCCTCTCAAGGAGGACAGCATATCTATCAGGTTAATGATGTAAGTAAAGAGGAGATGAACACAGCTATTGTTAAAATGGTTGGAAATAATCTACAAAACAATATAGACTAAATCTCGGACAGGAGAAAGGAGCATATACAATGGAAGAAGTCCCTTATAGTAAGGTGACAGAGGATACTATTCTCGGAAATATAATCAACTACGAGGATGTTTATGACGAGGTTGCACCATATTTAAGGAATGGAAAAGTGTTTTTTCAAGATGAGGCAAAAATGCTTTGGGATAGAATAACTGAGCTTAAAAGAAAGCAGGTTCCTGTTGATTTAATTACGATAAGTAATTCTTTGAGCAAAGAAGATAAGTTGGCAGGATTAAATAATGGATATATTGCTCTTTGTTCAACCGAAGCTACAACATCTGGTATGACTAAAACTTATGCTAAACAAATATATGAAAAATATTTATTAAGACAGCTTGTAGATAAAGCTACAGAGATAAAAGATAAGGCTTCTAAGAATATATCGTCCGCACACGATACCCTCCTAGAGACCCATTCCCTACTTGGAAGCCTTATTGAAGTAAGACCTTCAGAAAATTTTAGTATTAACGATTCACTAGATTTAGCAATAACAGACATAAGTTCTAGGGAATCAAAATTAATTTCAACTGGATATGAGAGTGTTGATAGATTCGCAGGCGGATTAACACGAGGTGAAGTGAGTATCATCGGAGGACGACCAGGGCATGGGAAAACTACGTATATGCTCAACCTCCTGTCGAGAATGCTTGACAACGGTTATCGTGTCATGCTATTTAATAGAGAGCTGCCCAATGTCGAGGTTATGAAAAAGTTAATTTGCCTCGAATCTGACACTCTATCCTACTCAATGATAAGAAAGGGTATTTATGATGATAATAATCTTAAAGAACTTGAAAGGGTTCGTAAAAAAATTACTGAGAAGTATTCTAAGGACAACTTCATTATGTTTGACAACCTTAGGGACTTTTCTTCTTCGTCTGTCGAAGTCAAAAAATTTAAACCAGACATAATATTTGATGATTACATTCAGCTTATAGCTTTAGAGTCTAAGCTTGACAGAAGATTTCAAATAGAAAAGTTAGTCAATGATTATAAATGGATGGCTAAAGAACAAAAGGCTGCTGTCGTATTAGCATCACAGCTAAATAGAAATGTAGAGTATCGTGGCAATGGTGGAAGACCACAATTGTCAGACTTAGCAGAAAGTGGTGCAATCGAACAAGTAGCAGAGAATGTATTATTTGTCTATTACGAATACAAAGTTAACCCTAAGAGCGACTTAGGACGAAATATAATTACCTTGTGTGCTAGAAAAGTTAGATATGGACAGACTGGAGATATTCATCTAGGATATAAAGGAGATAAATGTAAGGTGTATAATAATGAGCAAGAAGCAGAACAAGAAGAACAAATCCAAAAATCAATTCTCCCATTTGACTAAATTTATAGGGATTGACCCTGGAAAATCAGGGGGAATTACACTAATTTCTGATGAAGGAATAGAAACCGCTAAATGTCCTAAAGAACCTGCGGATATGGCTATATTTTTTGAATATTTTCTAGGTGATACAGCCCCATATAATGTGGGAGTTTTAATTGAAAGAGTTTGGGCTAGACCAACTAATGGTTCTAGACATGCTTTTGCATATGGATTTAATTATGGTATATGGTTTGGTATAATATCAAGAAAAGAATCAGAGATACATACTATCTTACCAAGCAAATGGATACAATATTTTAATTGCCCTAAGGGCATAGAGTATAATGAAAGAAAGAAATGGTTAAAGGAAAAAGCAAAAGAATTATATCCTGAAGTTACAAGAGTTACTTTAGCTACAGCAGATTCAATACTAATTGCACATTATGCAAAAGAAGAGTTTTTTAACAAATAAGGAGAAATAATGGGAAGAAATATTAAACCAATTAAATTACATGAGGGCGGAGATGCTATGCCTTCAGGGAAAACTGGTATTATTAAATTTTATGAAGAATTAATATCAAAATGTAAAAGGAATAAGAATAGAACAACGGTCTATGGTAATGTTATAGATGATAAATTTATTGATGGCTTACAAAATAGATTGGACGAATTAAGTTCTAGAGTATTTTGATATATTTAAAGGATATTTATGATGTTTTTAACGGTGAATTACAAATTTACAAGAAAGGAGTATGGGTGCCATTAACAGAAGGATACTGCAAAGAGTTTGACCTTGATTTAAAGTTTGGTAAGATGGGCGAGGAATTTGTTCAAGGTGTTTTAGAGGGAGATTCTAAAATAGAAATTAAGACAGAAAGAGATAAGTGGAAAGAAACAGGAAATATAGCTATAGAAATTAGATATAAAGGAAAAGATTCTGGAATCACTATCACGGAAGCTTCAACATGGATTCACCTTCTTTCCTATAAAGATGATATAGTTGGTGGTTTTATATTAAATGTTAAAAAACTTAAAGAAAGAATTAAAGAATTAAACAAAGCAAAAAAGGTTAAGATAGTTATGGGTGGAGATGATAATATGTCTCAACTAGTTTTGGTACCTATTAAAGAAATATTTGAATTAGTTAAATAGTCGATATTTTTCGTACAACTTCTTATCTTCGTCTGAAAGATTCTTATAGAAGTCTGTAGGATTATAATCTTTATTGTGCATAATGTTTTCTATACCACCTAAATTTCCGTAAGTTATAAAAGAGTATGGGTGGTTAAGTATTGCTGTAACTTCTTTTTTAAGGATATTAAATTCAGCCTCAGCATTATGTAGTTTGTCTTGCCATTCTTTGTCTATTCCGTTATAAAAATCTCTATATTTTTTATTATCTTCAGCTTTTACTTTCCAAGTAATTGGAACAGGTCTAGAGGCGGCTAAGGAAGATTTAATTCTTTTTATAGCCTCTTTGTGAGACTGAGCTCCATTAAGACCGTCACTCATTAATTCATGGACTATCGTATTATATACTAACATTACAGCTTTTGTTTTATCTTCATGAGTAGCCCCTTTTTTAAATATTTCAGTTCTCATGTCATCAAACATAAAATATGCAGGGTCTTCCCAAGCCCCACCAAAAGGAACTCTATCTTCACCAATAGATTTCTGATAATTATTATACAGTCTTCTTAAATCTTTTCTATCTTTAAGGTACGGAGCATTTTGTGATATCCACATGTTTCTATATTGGCTACCAAATGAGCTTATATCCGATAGCAAGTTTCCAATAGTTTTTTCAGTCCATTCCTCCATAGTATATCTAGTCTCAGGTCTTTCAAAAAATAATTGCATTGTGTTTTTTAGCATATCTTGAGAATATCTTAAAAGGATTGGGTCCATCATAGGTAGTCCGCCTTGTCCTATTTGAGCCATAGATGCATAAGGTCTTTGGCCAGATAATAATCCTGTATAAGGACTAAATACACCTTCTACTGTACCAAAAAATCCAGACTTGTAAGCATCGGTAAACATTTCTGATAGCATCTGATTTGTTTTTCCTGCTTCATCTTTAGGGTCTAATCCTTCAAGTGGATTGCCAGATAAACCTAATTGTTTATAAAGTGCATATAAAGCATTGCCTGTAACCATGTGAGCGGCAGCTAATCTTACTAAAGGAAAAGGGTTCCTGTGTGTTACAGCAGGTTTTATAAAATTAACATAAGTATCAAATGTTGCTGCAGAAGCCATTCTATAAAATAAAGTCATAGGTCTTGCTAACGGTGATGACATCCATAAAGGTAGCATTCCTACTTGAGTTCCACCTTGTGTAGATATGTGCATAAAATGAGCGGCCTTTTGAGTTAAGTGTGTCATTACCGCCACATCAGTAGGGTTTTTTGAACTTAATAATCTATGCAAAGGAGTTTTGTCTATATAGGCCATTTCCTCTGGAGTAAAATGTAGTCTCTCAGATAGAAATCTTTTAAATTCTTTTGCATTTTTTTGATTCCAATTGCCAATAACATTCATTTCACCTTTATATCTTCTCATAGTTTCTTCAAAGTATAACATACCTGCAACCTTAGAAGATATTCTGTTCATAGCCTCACTTGGTTGCATAAAGTTCCACCATTTAAATTGAGTTTGCATATTAAAATGCCTTATAATAGGCTTAGTGCTTAACCCTAAACCTTTTTGTAATAAATCTAAAGACCTAGTACCTGATTCAAAGTGTCCTAATTCTCTTGATGTTTTTTGGCTTGTTCTAGAAAAGGCAGCAACAAACCCTCTAACAGAGTTCATAAGCCCAAAAGCTCCAACATTTCTTGCTTGTCCAATAGCTAAATTTTTAAGACCAGGAAGTATCGGTGTTGATAACCCTAATGCTACACCAGCATTTGTAAGACCTCCTAAGAATCTATAAGTTTTAGAATTAATTTTTTGATTTAAGCTAGACTCTAAACCTAAATGCCTCATTATCATCTTTGATGCATAGGCAGCCATTCCTCCACTATTAGACATTTCAACTATTGACTGCTTAGCTACACCGTGTCGTTTAGGTGAAAATCCTGTTAGCTCTGGAAAATGAGCAGCACCAGATATAGCTCCAGCCATAGAATTTGCATAATTTCTAGATACAGCATCAAAGTTTTCAACATATGCTTTAACTCTTTTCTTTCTACCTAAAATACCTGTAGTGATTTCAACCATTCCATCACTATCACTAATATCAATACCCCTCTTCTTTAAATATTTAGGATTAATTTTATTAATATTATTGGTAATGTAATCGTGTATCTCACTTGTAATCTCAGCTATGTTATTTTCATTATTAACATATTCATCAACAAATTTCTTTCTTTTATTTGTACCTTTTTTAAGCCCTAGTTTGTCTGCCTCTGCATTTGCTGAACGGGTCAATTCTCTTTTGGCTAAATCAATAACAAATCCCTGTTCTCTTCCGCTAAATATAGCCTTCACAACTTCTGGATTCATAACTCTAGAAAAGTAGGTTGATACATACTTAGGGTCAAACTTTTGTTTAAATTTTAAGTATTCTCCTCTGGACACTGTATTTTTAATAGCAATATCTAGATTTCTCCATATACCATCAGTATATTGTTTCCAGTGCATCATAGCTTGCCATTGTTTACTCCCGCCCTCAAAGACAGCATCTCGTGGGACAAGCTGTCCTTCTTTTAGAATAATAGGTTTTCCGTCTATAAGAATTTGACCTTTTTCATTTAACATCTTATCAATAAATTCTAAATCTTTTTTAGACTTTGCTGACTTTCTTAAAACCTCATCCACAAATCTTAATTTATCTCTATCGCTTGCTTTTAAAAGTTTACTTATTTTATAAAAACTTTGATTGTAGTTACCCATCATAGATTCGTATGTTACTTGAGAATCTATATATGATTTATATAATTTCTTACCTGGCTCTCCGCCATAATGTTTAAGAACATACCAACCAGGCATAAAGAATCTTTTTATTGCGGAAGGTAAAGGTAGAGTGTTAAATACTTTTGAAGTCATCTTAACAAAGAAGTTTGTGCTACTTGACTTTTCTTTTGAAGTTAAAAATTCAGCAGGCTTTTCTCTCATCCATTGTAATGCTTCTTTTAAAGTCTCGACACTCTTAACATTTTTAAAACTACCGTCCTTAACCCCTAATATTCTAAGAAGTTTTCTAACATTATTAGGACCAAAACCTATTTTTTCTGCTCTTATTAATATTTGACTTTCTAAGTTTCTTAATTCTCTACTTGTAGATTCGTAAGGTTTCTTTAATACTTTAGATATATACTTTGAAACTTTAACCTTTTCTGCTTCAGTCATATCTTTAAAACGTCTTTTGCCTGTAACCTCTTCCCTTATATCTCTAAGCTGTTCTTTAGTATAATTTAATTTTGAACTTAATTCTCTTTCTTTAATTCTAGTAGAGTGCTCGTTTGGTGTAGTTGTTGTCGCTTTGTCTGGCAATAATTCAGAATAGCTTTTAAATTCTTTAGTATCATGTGTTTTATTAAATTTGGACCGCTTGCTTTCAATTAACTCTTTTAGAGCTATCGCATGTGTTCTATTTCCTTCATTTTTTAAAAATTGTTTTATGTCAGCTTGTGATGCCTCATAAAGATTCTTTTCTTTCTTTTCTGCTAACCATTTTGCAAATTTATTTAAACCTTTAACTCTATTTCTTACTGTAGAGGTAGATAAAAACTTGTCCCCAACTGTAGCATTTAAGTAAAACTTTTCTAAAAAGTTTAATATAATACTTTTAGATTGAGAATATTTGTTTCTTGTTTCAACAGTTGAATCCATCGATGCTGAATCTTTTGATATTTCATCGTGTGTTTTTTCTAGCTTTTTGGCTCTATCAGAAACCTCTTTTGTTCTACCAGACTTTTCTGAAAAGCCTTTGCTTGTCCTATGCTTTGAAGTTTTTAAATTGTCAGCAGGTATTGGATTCCCTTCAGCATCAAATTTAAACCCTCTTACAAAGTCTGATGTTCTATTGTAAGGTTCAATTTTATTTGCAGCATCCATTGCCTGAAATGTATTTTTAGCTGCACCATGAAAAGCTCCGTCAGCTTCAGCATTTATAGCATTTCTTAAATCTTTTCTTGAATATTTGTGTGCATCTCTTATATTAATCTCAATTGCTTGACCATCACGTTCAACAATAATCTTATTTTTGTCTCTTTTATTTTTACCTCTTAAAGCTCTATAGCTAGCAATTAAAGAATTTTTAGATTTACTGGTAGAGCTAGTATTTATCTTTATATTCTTAATTATATCCGCACTAAAGTCATTCATAAGCTTAGCAAGTTCTTTATCTCCTGTTAAACCAATAGCTTCATTAACAGCTCGCATACCTTTTGCTATTCTTTTTGAAATAGCAATAAGTTGCTCTGGTTTTTTTAATCCAATATTTATATCTAAATCTTTTATAACATCGCTTATCTCTTTTATTAATCTATCTCTTTGCTCTATGTTAAACTTAATTTTGTCGCTAGATTGATTCTTTTCCTTTCCTAATACTTCTAAAGCTTTTTGGTAGGCAGCTTTTTCAGGTCCAGAAGAATTTTGTTCTTGAGAAGAAAAGTAATCTTGTAATCTGTCAAAAGATGATTTTTCACTAAAAGCTTTCTGTATATCGCTAGTGATGTCTTTATTCCAAGATTCAAGCTTAGCATTAGCTTTTGAAAATACATGTCTTGTGCTATGCATTACTCCTACCATACCAGCATTAACTATTGCAGTATGGAATATATTGGTAAGGTCAAATCCTTGACCCTCCTGCATTTTTGCATATTCATCTACAACACTTGGAGCTGTAAATACACCGACTTCCCAACCAAAAGCTTTAGCATTAGGGATAGCATGTTTTGTTCTAGATAACATTTTAACATCTCTAGCATTCAATTTCTTTCCTGCAGATTTTTTTGCTTTAATTCTTTTACCTATTTCGGTCCATTTAGAACCCAAAAACCCAGCACCATAACCAGCTATACCGCCTAAAGCCATACCATGAACAAATCCACCAAGAGTTTCTTTTAAAATTTCTTCGCTAGTTAATTTTTCTCCATTAGGACCAACATAAGTTGCCGCTCTAAGTCCAGAACCTGCAGCTTCATAGGTGCCAAGTTGGAAGCCTGTTCTTATACTTTGGTTAAGAGCTACATCAGCAACATTACCTATCCAAGCTTGAGAAGATTTTCCTGCTATATTTTTAACAATAGTTTGATTAATCCCAGAAAGAGAGAATCTTTTGGATATACCTTGAGCCCCAAGATTTGTAAGCTGACTCCCAATAGTTCTAATAGTCGGAGCTCCAACACCTTTAATAACAGCTCCCCCTATTTTACCTCCAACCCCAAATGCAGCTAAATCTAAAGGGAAGATAAAGCCAAGTAATCCTGCTCCTATTTCTTCTAGTAGATTAGGGTCATAATCTGATAAATCATACCTAGGTTTTCCATATATAACCTCTTCTGTAAGTCCAGTTAAAGAATTTACATAAGCAGATTTCATCCAATCAGGAGAATCTGCATCCACCCAATAATCAGCTAAAGAGCCGAGAAATGAAGGGTCAGTCCTAACTTCTTTATTTGATTGAGGAACAGGTGTATGTATAGGTTGTGAAACGGGAAGCTTTATAGGTTCAACATTTGGTGTGTTCTCTTTGGTTTTACCATAAAGATAAACACCTTGAGAACCTAAATCGCTTACTTCATTTGGGTATTTTTTTCTTATATAATCTACATACTCATCAAAAGTATAACTATAAGAAGACATTGTTACTCCTTGTTATATCTAAAACTTTTAATAGCGTGCAACAATTGGTCTTGAGTTGCGTTTTTAGCCCAGTCTGATATTGACTTTTTATTTATAATTACAAAAGGTTCGGCTCCAAGAGGTTCAAAACGTATTCCTTGAAGACCACTTCCAATAGTAACTGTGTATAGCATATCAATAACTTTCTTTTTTAAAGCAGGTAAAGGTAAAGTCCTTAATTCTTCATCAGCTTTCATTAAATCTTGTTCAATAAGAATGCTAGTTGGCTTGTGATAATCTGGAGCAAAAGTTGGGTCAAGCTCTCCAGTGTATGGATTTATTCCTCTATCATCTGTACCTATAACTGAAGAAGGGACTTCAACCCAACTAGTCCCCATTACTCCAGCAGGGTCAGACACATGTCTATGATGAATTGTTCCTCTTTTAGTATCTTTGTATACTGTCGTAGGAAGGAATTGAGGTAGTTTTTCTTCTACAACTTTAGTTAAATGCTCGTTTACTCTTTTTTCTTTCCTCTCTTTTATAGTCAAACTTAATTCATCAATAATATTTTGAGCTTTTTCATGTGCTTCTTCATACTCAATTTTAGAACTAGAGTTACGTCTTATTTCTGGGAGAGAAGCTTTCCATTTATTAAAAGCTAAATATTTCTTTTTAGCCCAATCTTCTTTTGCTAAAATTTTATCAACCTGAGGGTCTGCACTGTTTGGGCCATGCATATCAATAACATCTTGTAATTGTTTTTTTATACTTTCTTCAAAATTCTTTTGAAGTCTTTCTACTTCGGTAGGAGTTGGAATATAGTTCTTAGAAACTTTTGTAGCACCCGTACCTCTTCCTACATTCACAGAATAAGTTCCTTCGTCTTCGTTTTCTTTATTATCAAACCAATCAATAGAGCCTGAATCATTAATAATATTTTCAAATGTTGATTCATAACTTGTTAAAGCTTTAGATATTCGATTGTAATCTTCATTAAGCTCTGCGTTATGAACATATGATTTGTTTTTAGCATTTTCAATCCTGTTCTTTCTGCTTTCCTCGTAGTCTGTATGCTCGTGTGTAATAACAGATTCTTTTGTTATTATATCTGGGTCTAAATCACCCTCTTCAACATCATATTCATTACCTTTTTCAACTGGAGGTATAGTAGTATCAATAACATCAATATCAATATCTTGATTAGCTAAATCTATATCATCAGAACTTAGTAGCCCTTGGTTTTTATTTAAAGAAACAAAATCCATACCTGCATATTGCCCGTATTTAGGGCTTTTTCTGCTCCACCTAGTGTCATTACCTCTTAGGAGGTTTTTTAGTCCTTGTGGGTATATATCTGGGTTCTGAAGTTCAACAGGAAATGGCATTTCATCTTCATTCTCATCAAAATTCATAAAATATCTAACATCTTCATCTATTATCCCATCTAAGTTCTGTTGTCTCCAAAATTCCATAAGGTCTTTTGTTAAAGCTATTGGATTATTAGGGTGAAGTTTTGCCTGAGCTTCAAAAGCTTTTCTTAATTCTAAAGGAAGTAAATTGTAATTACCGCCAAGAATATCATCTGTAAATGAGCCTTTAAGGTCTGAATACAAATAAGTTGTTCCATCACTTTTAGTTAAATTTAAAAGGTCGTCTCCTCCAAATTGACCCCAACCTTTCTGATTCGTTGCCTCAGCAGTGGAAATAATAGCATTTATTCTTTCATAAACACCGACCATAGGCTTAAGATTTTCAATAACATCATTCTTAGCATTTCTTTTTTGTTTTTGTTTTAAAGCTTCGCTTGCTTGATATTCTGTTTGGTCAATGTCACCATTTAGAATCATTTTTAATTGTGCTGCTTCGTCAGTAGTAACATGCCATTTTAATGAATAAGGCTTCTTATCATCATCTGGTAAATTTTGATTTGCGACAACCCAAGGGTCTCCTTGGTCTAAAAGAAGCATCGCATCTAAACCAGTTACCATTTCTCCTTTTAATGCTTTGACATATTGTTTTGCAGAAAGTATATCATTTGCTAAAGTATCATCATCTATTGATAATAAATTGCTATTAAAAAATGGATTCTTTCTTAACTTATGAAAAGATTCCCCTTCCAAATCTTGACTTGTTGTTAAATATATACTTCTTGCAATATCATCAATTGTTTTGTCAATACCAGCTATATTTGATACAAAGTGATTACGAAAATCTTTATTATTTTTACCTGGATTATTAGACACATAGTCATTAATCATTGTCTGAACAACATCTGCATCAAGATAACTTCCTAAAGTTTCTCTAAGTTCGGATAATTTATTTTGAGAAGCTAATAGATTTGCTGACCTACCCTTATAAGCATCAAGCATTTCTGTGACATTATTTTTTACTAATTCATAATCCCATAGCTTTTCTGGATAGATATTAGTATATCTTTTAAAATCATCTTCTAGGTTAGTATATGCTTTTTCTATAGATGTGCTATCGTTAATATCTAGATACTCAAAAACATTCTGCCATCTAGTTTCAAAGTTAGCCAAATCCTGCATATAACGGGGGCTACCGCCACCATATTTTCCGTGTTCCCATTGACGATGACCTTGCTGAATTTCAGAAACATCTCCAGAAATCTGAGATAATAACTGCTCAATACTCATTAAAGCATGCCTATCCACTCTTGGAATATTTCATCCCCAGACTGTTTTGATTTTTCTGCAACATTCGCAGCCATAAATTCATCACCTTTGCCTTGAGCTGTAGCTCCGAGCTTAAATATATCTTTTATCTGCCCCACATTAACACCACCAACATCTATACCTTTACTAAGCTCCCCAAGTTTAAGACGAGCCTCATCTAAGCCTTGAGATTTCTTTCTTTGCTCTCCTTTTATAAATGGGCTTAATTTTTCTTTTAAAGCTTTTAATGGATTAAAATTTCTGAAAGCTTCAAGGCCTCCACCTAAAAGAGCGTTCCAAGTGCTTCCTGTTTTTTCTTGCAGGCCATACCCTCCTCTGTGATACCTTAAATCTTTAATAGCTCCCCCTATATCACCAAGTCCTTCAAATTTTCCTTTTTTACCGTAAAAATCTTTTAGGTCCTCAAAGCCCGTTAAACCTTTTTCCATCATTTTAGAACGTGCACTATATCTTGATTTATAAGGAGTAGTAAAAGGGTTTAGCCCTCCCCAATTTTGGAATTTGTTCGTTTGCATACTCGCTAAAGCAGTTACTAACAATGCACCCATTACCCACCCCATAAAGTATTCTCTCATTCCAGTTTTAGGATTAATAGTTCCAGAACCTAGTCTAGACACGATACCTTCACCTTCTTTTCCTAGCGAATCAATTAATTCAGCTTCTAAGCGTGAAACGTGAGAAGGTTCTCCATTTACATTTCTTATTAATATATCACCAAATCGTCCCCTTTTGGCTAAACTTTCATCCATTACGTGCATATTCATAATTCTTTCCTTACTTTATAGTGTTTTTAAGTGTATAATATGGGTTTCCATCCTTATAACCCGAAGGCTTTTGAGTTATTTGAGAGCCAAATAAACCTTGTCTTGTATTAGGAGTTGTGGCAAAAGTGCCGCCACTGACATTTATTGTTTGTCTAGGGTCTGGTGTTGGAACATTAGCTTGCGAAGATTGTTGTGAAGCTATGACATCTAAAATATCAACTGTTCCATCATTATTAACATCTTTTATTCCTTGAAAGGCTTGAGAAAGAGGTTTTGAAGATGCCCCAGAACCTCCTCCAGTAACAACCTCACTCCATTTTTCACCAGTCCAAGGATGTGCAGCATCTGGCATAAACGAACCTGCATATGCGGTAGTTCCTGCAGCAACATCAGCTAAATACCCTTGTACTTTTTGTTCTACATTTGAACCACGGTCAACATCAGGAATTATCAAATCTGCTACTCCACGATGAATTAAATTATTTAATATATTAGTGCCATATACTCCAGCTCTACTTGTTTTTTGTGCGGCATTTAAAAACTTAGCAATGCTAGTTAAAGTCTTTGAACCTTTTATAACCTTTCCCAAAGCTGGAATTTTAGAGAGTAAAGCAGGAAGACCAGCTCCTCCAGTAGCAAAAGTAAGACCTGTAGCTACAGCTGTCTCAACTAAATTTTTTATTCTTTGGGCGGCCGCTTTCGATTCAGCTTCTCTCTCTTTCTTATTTTTATCTCTAAGAACACCTTCTTTTAACATAAACAATTCATTCATACTGATTCCCTAACCTTTAATAATTAATTTCTTTTTTCCAACTTAATATAACAAATCTCCTCTTATTATCCAACATCTATTTAGTTATAAACTTTAATGTCATACTTCCCCATACAGTAGTAGCTATGTTAGATATAGTAGGCACATATTTACATCCTGCATTTAAGGTAGTACCTGTTACCGCATCTAGTGTAAAGCCATATTTTCTATCTTGCGTATTTATAGTAACATCAGTATCTACAAGACTTGCAAATGCTTCACTTTGGTCTTCATCTCCAGCAAGAGTACTTTCATCATAATAAATAGATATTTTAGGATTATCTGTGCCTGTATCATTATATATAGTTCCAATACCTCCTGCAAATATGCAATTTTCAGCAACTTCAGGAAATGCAGACATTCTTTCGTCTAACATAGTTAAATTACTACCTGCACCTAATATTGTGCTATAATTATCCCAATGAGCTAAAGAGTTATACCTATCATCATGGTCAAGATAGTAAAATCTAGATGTATTACCACCTATAACATAAAATTGAAAGCGTTGCCATACAACTGCTCCTGATGTAATCTCCGAACAACTTAAAGTGCTTGCTGCAGTTACTACTCCGTCAGTAGATACCTTAAATTTAGGAGTTACCCCATCTCCTCCTGCAGATGCTGAGGAAGCATTATGGCAAAATATATAACTTCTACCTTCATCCCATTGGTCAGTAGCTGTTTCTTTTACATGTAATTCTAAAGCTGTATAAAAAGAGCCAGAGCCAGTACCATCATTTAATTCTTGGCTTACCTGGACTGTTGATTTGCTACTTCCACTTGTAATAGCAGGTAAATTAGTCGCTATATTTTGACAAGAAATATCTCCTGTAGTCACACCGCTGCTACCATTGTTTATTGAACCAAATCCACTTGTAATGCTACCGCTATCTAATGCTCCTGTTGTAGTTATTGCTAAACCATTTATATCTGCTTGAGTTTGGTCTGCAGTAGCACTTGCTTCTATACCATCTAATTTATCATGATGAGCTATAGACATTAAACCTTCTGCTGAACTTGTTGCTTCACTATAAGTTGTATTGGTATAATTAGTAGCATGTATAGTACCTGCACTTGCTCCTGTCCAATCTATATGTTCATTGGCTACAAAATTATTTAAACTATCATGGTCTATTTCACCAGGCACAGCAGTTGCTGTTATTGTAGTTCCACTATTCGTAACTCCTACACCATTACTACCTAGTATAGAAAAATCAGCAGAACCACCTGTATCAGAAGCTGCTGAACCACCACCTGAATCAGTTGTAATTGTTACTGCTGTTATATCTCCTGAAGCAGTTGAATAACCATAAGCTTCAATCTTTTCTTTTATTGCTCCAGCTGACATTAAATGGTCATCAGCGTCAGTAAACTCGCTACCAATATCAATATCATCTATTGTATGGCCACCGATTGTAAACCCTGTTGCTTTAACGGTACCATCAACATCTAATTTGGTTGAAGGGCCTGATGTTCCGATTCCGACATTCCCAGAATGAATTACAGAAAATAATTCTCCATGTAGAGAATCAATTGTTAGCCTTGGAACACCACCATCAGTTGATTTGATACGATGTTGCATTCCATAGGTACCCCAATTTGTATTTGCACCTGTATAAAAGTCGTCATCTGCTACAATCAAATATGGTTGGTCTACATTTGATGCATATATATTTGATTCACCAACTTTAATATGTCCATTTCTAATATCTAAATCTGCTATTGGAGTTGATGTTCCGATACCGACATTTCCATCATTATCTATAGTAAGTTTTGTATCTGAACCTGAAACCCAATGTTTATCAATTTTAAGTTTATGCTCATCAGAACCATCGCTAGCAATATTCCAATTACTTTCATCTGCCTCATTTGAAAACTGTATCCCCGCATCAGCACCTGCATCAGTTGTAACAACAGCAACTTCAGATACTGGACCTTTTGCTATAATATCACCAGTAGAAGTTAAATTTGATTGAAAGGTAGCTACTCCTTTTTTAATTGAAAATCTTGAATCATGGAATATTTCATTAGGCCCTCTAAAAAAAGCAAAACTTCCAAGAGATGGCTTTCCTAATACATTAAGGCCTACTCTATTCCATATACCATTAATTTTACCAAAGATAGATGTTCTGCCTCCAGTATCTCTTCTTAAAGTAATTTCGCCTTCATTCCCTTCTTTGTTAGAAGGTTTTCCTATTTTTTTAGAAGCTCTCATTATTCTTTAACTCTTGTTCTTACATTTTTTGTTCTGTAAACAAATGTAATATCGTTAATTTCAAAATCATAAGAAGCATAGCTTCCACCAGTAGTTAATTTTAATTGAAATGTAAAACATTCAATAGATTCATTTGGAACTAAAGTAGCAATTGCCCACTCTCCATCTGTTCCAGAAAAAGAATTTTCAAAATTATTATTTGCACTTTGCTGAAAATCATTATCAGGAGGACCTCCATCTAGCCCATAATCTACATCTATATCTATATCAGGGTCTTCTACTTCACCACCGTCACCGCTTCCATCAATCACAGTGCTTGTTAATCTATAAGTTACAAATATTTGGTAAATTCTTTTTAATTGGTGAGGATTACCAAAATCAAGTTCTTTTGTTAAACACTCTAGACTTCTTTTGTCTGCCTTTATTATAGCATCATTTTCATTTCTTTCAACATATAATTCTTTTGACCATTTAGAAAAGTTATAACTTGTTCCATTAGGCACTCTATTATCAATAAATATAACATTCTTACCTGACTCAGATATAAAATTAGTTCTGTAACCAGTATTTGCCAAAATTGGAGCTAAAAATGTATCTTCCTGGGTATATAATGTTCCTCCCCTATCAGAAGTCCAAGATTTAGAACGAAAATCATATATCCAAACCTCACTTGAAGCTTCATTATTTGGACCTTGTCTACAGTTTTTAGAAATTAATAATTGCCTATTTACTTCATCATAACCTAATGAAGGTATTCTTTTAGAGCCAGCTTCTATATTCCAATAATATAAATCATTATTATTATTTGGCCACCCTATATCACTTTTTGATATTTTGCCATCAATTATATCTTCTACTTGTTTTCCATCAAAAAGAAAGCATCCATATTTATTTATCCAAAAAACTCCCACACTAGTTGCAATAGATTGAGATTGCCATGTAATCCCACTTGTATTTAAAGATGCTACTAAATTAGGATTGTTTTCATCTTTAAAGCTTAAAATATATGTTGATAATTCTTTATGTATAACTAAGTTATCATTAAAACTTTCTAACTTTACTATTGGAGAATCATCGTTTTCAATAGGAAGATTAATCCATTTTGACTCAAAAGGAAACTTATCATAACAACCTTCCTCTGAAGCAACTATAGCATTTGGATAATAATCAAAAGATTGAAATTCGGGCCTTGTGCTTAAACCGTTTGGTAATATAGAAAAATTAGCGATATAGCACTTTCCTTTTAATAAAGCAGCAGTTTTATATTGAGCAAAAAAATCACCCTTTTCAAAAGGTAAAGATGAATTTAATGTTTCGTAGTCTAAAACAGAAGGAGGGCTATCAAACCTAAAATAGCCATGTAAATGGTGACTTTGGTTTGCAGGCTTTACTTGTTTATAAGGCCCTATTGGTATGTCTTGGACATAATCAAATTCTTGGTTCCATTGTCCATCGCTGTCTTTAGCTTCTTTTTCCCATTGGCCAGAAAAATCTTCCTCCCATGGGACAAAACTTGCATTATTACTTTTTCTAACACCTTTAATAAAGTCTATATCTAACAAAGCTTGAAGCTTATCAGATTCTAAGCTATCTGTAGCTTTAAAATATAATCTTGCTCCTGTAATTCTTCTATTAAACATATCATATACATCGCCTACAGAAGAGTAACATACAGAAGCACTAATCCTTAAGCCTGTTCCTTCTGAAACATTATCTCTAGTTCTTAAAAAGGTAGGAGCTGATTCTTGAGGTGTACCTCCACCGTCATATAAATATGAGACATAAAAATCATAAGTACTAGCATTTAATCCCCATGAATCTCCTTCTATACCCCAAGTCCAATTCCATCCAAAAGCTATGCTTGTTTTAGGCCAAGAATAAGCGGCTACATTACTATTCCAAAACCTATCTCTCGAGACAAGACTTATATCGCCTAATAAGGTTCTTTTATGATTTGCGTCAGAACTAGTTACTGAAGTACTTCCTATTTTTCCATTTATTTCATAAGTGAGTATTTCTGGGTCTCCATTGCCATAAACTTCAAAATTAACTCCTAAATGTTTATTAACTTCAAGTATGGTTTCAGGAGATTTAATTGCAACTGTCATTTTATAAGCATTACCTTTAATGTCATAATATTCATCTGTATTGTCTGTATCTAATTCAGTTAAAGTTTGACCTACAGTAACCCTTATTGACCCGTTATTTCTTTGATTAAAATTTCTAACAGAAAAAGTAACAAAATACCATTTTTCTTCTTTTACTAATCCTCTAGCAACATTTCTAGATTGAAAGTAATAATCAGTATATTGTTCCGTAGAATTATGATAAATCCAATTTGTATTATCCATTGAAGGGTCAAGAGTATTTATTATATCAGGCAAGCCTCTTCTACTTAAACGAACATTGCCAGAAGGGTCTCCAGAAACATTATCTCCAGAAAACACACGACCATTATAATCTCCACCAGTACTATCTATATCAAATGTATTTGTTGTAACATTAGATATTCTATGAGTATTCTCATCACCCGCCGCTAAAGGGTTCCAATCAAAATCATTATTAGGTGTTGCTTCTACCTTAACCCTATCTTTATCTGAAAATCCATGAGCAGTTTTAGTTGTATATGTCGCAACATTACCGCTTCTAGTAATGGCAGTTATCGTTGCCTTCCCAGGAGCACCATTATTTTCTCCAGAATTATAAGTTAATGTTGAAATCTTTCTTCTATTGCTAAGGTTACAATTTGCGTAACCAGTTAATCCAATCCAGCTTACTCCTCCATATAAACGTGCAGCATCGTCTCCATAGGTATTAGAATAACCATCGCAATCAGTATATGCTCCCATAAAACCGCCTCCACCGTTATTTGTACATATATCTCCAGAAGCGTGAGGTTTTGTTAATCTATAAGATGTAACCTCATGAAATTCATCTTCATCATTAAGGTCCACTGATGAGTTTCCGTTCGAGTCTAAACCTCCCTCTTTCCAAGGAGAGAATATACAAGGAGTCCACTCACCAACGTCCCAATTGTTTAATTCTAAATCGGTCGTTGTTCCAATTGATTTTAAATCCAGTATGCATTTAATATAAGTATCATCTGGGTCATGCAATAAATACCTTTTCCCTACCACAAACTTATCTGCTTCCCCTTTTATATTTAATTCAACATCATTTGTGCTTGCTGGAATCGTGTCATCTAAAGCAATTGTCTCTTTCTTGCTTGTAATTCTATTATAAACATTTCTTCTTACTTTCCATCTTTCATCATTATCGAGTGCGGCATTATCTCTGTTATGAAAATTATGATATTTATTTCTATAAAGCTGACCAGAAGAAATCTCGTATTTATGTCCATTTTCTTCATCGTTCTCAACTTCTACCTGTCTACTCATACCTTCAGCTAAATCTTCTTCATCCTCCCAACAATCAATATCCTGCATAACAGCAATAGCAGGTATTTGCTTGTCATCTTTACCATTCATATAGTATTCATTAAACCAATTGTGTCCCCAAGGACTTCCTTGGTTATTTTTTTTAGAATAATCGGTAGTAATACCTATTTGATATCTGAACATTTCTTTATATGAATCTCCACCAGAAATTACAGGTTTTTTTGGGGAAACAGTATCTTTATACCATTCATTCATATAATTAACACTATAATCAGCTCCAAATATTTTATCTCTTTTAATATGCCCATACCATCTAGGAGAATAGTTCGTATCATCAATACCAATTTTATTAGCAGGAGAAATCCTAAGAGCTTTATCTCCAAAAAAATAAGTTGGCATAATTCCTTTTGTTAACAAAGTTTCTGACGCTTGCCCCATAGTATCTAAACCTATAGAACTTTTGTCTGTGTTACCTTCAAATTTATCATTTAAATCAGCTATATTTGTATACCATCCACTTGCTCTAGAATCTATTGAGTCACTAACATATAAATCTATAGTTTCTGCACTTTGACAAGCTATATATTTAGTGAAATTTCTTTGAGGGACAACCTCTAAAAACCCATCTGTAACAGAAGTATCTTCCCCTAATGAATCTATTTCTTTAATAGAGACATCATCAATATCAAATTGAGTTGCTTGATAATTACTATGATATGTAACTTCAATCCTTAAATTTCCTGTAGTATTATATGGTATAATATCTGTATAGTATTCAACCTCAGAACCTGTAATAGTCCCGTCATGCCACTGGTCTATATGCTTTGTTACTGGCTTTGGGTAATATAAACAATCTCTGTCCCCTAAAATAAATTTAATCTGAGCATCTGAGTAATTAGCTACACCTGTTAATTTAGCTCTTACTCTATATTTTCTGTTTTGTTGAAAAGGCTTATCATCATTAGGACCCTTAAGATGAGTATCCGCCAATTGAACTCCTTGAGCTTGTCCAGCATAAGCAGCATCCCCAGCAGTTGTAACTCTTAATTTTCCAGCAGAAGCTGAATTTACACTAATAGTTGCACTATTATATGCACCCCAGTTTCCACTACCACTAAAATCTCTATTTGTTTGGGCATATATTTGCTCAATTCCACCTTCTCCAGATTGTGTTGGACCATAAGTGTAAATTACAATTTTATCTTGACTGCTATGAGCTTGTACTGTTGAGCCTAATTCGCCTCTTTTAAAAGTAGCAGTTTTTGCAGAGGCATCCATTGCTGTTATCTTCATAGACTCTTGATTAACCATTACATAATCTCCAAGAGAAAATAAATCTATTCCTGAATAACTTGAATCTACAGAAGATATAGCGACAGTGGTTTCATCTCCAGCAGACGCACTTGCTGTCATTGAGCCATTTAAGTTTCCTCCAGAATAATAAATAGTACTAGCTAGTCTATTCCCACTCTCATCCAAGAGAGAAAATTCTTTAGCTGTCCCAT
>CEUI01006502.1_pt1 | contig 23895 bp, 27 predicted proteins | sample 531411 | NCBI WGS metagenome assembly CEUI01 (sample SAMEA2622841, study PRJEB7988) | marine metagenome | isolation source: saline water (ENVO:00002010), including
TAGGTCGGGAGCACTTGGAAGGAAACTAGCAGGTATTGGGTTAGGCGGATTAGGTTTAACTAAAGAAGACTTTCTTGATCAAAAAGGTGAATTAAAGAATGGCATCCAACTCCTGATTACATTTGCAGAAAAGGCTTATGGTAAGTTTGGAAAGAAAACAATTACACCTATGCAAGAAGCTGCATTAGGAAAATTGCAGCAACAACTTGTCCAAGCACTTGCAATATTAGCTGAAGGCGCGAGAGACAGTGGAAAGCCAATAGCTGAAATGTTTAGAGAATATGAAAAACAAATAAAAAACTCTACAGGTCTAACAAAAGATATGAGGGATGAGTTCGAGAAGACCTGGAAAGGTACTCTTGCATTAATTACAGCAGCTCATGAAGCAATAAAAACTATACTAGGAAAAAGTATTGCAGACACATTACTGCCAATACTTACACAGATTAAAGATTCATTGGGTAAGTTTGCTTTATTCTTAAATAAAAATAAAGGAATAACAAAAGCAATAGTAGCATTTATAGCATTGAGTTCAGTAGGTCTTATCCTTGCCGGAATATTCTTAATGTTGTTAGGCGTATTTATGGCATTAGCGATAGTAATAGCAGGAGTTGTAGGTGCCATAGCCATGGGTGGTGGACCTGTTATTCTAGGTTTCATGGGACTATTAGCTGCCTCAGGATTAGCTGCTTCATTAGCAATGTCAGGATTATTGGGCGGCATCGCCGGTATCGTTGGTTATGGTCAAAAATTAAGGAATATAGCACAAATAATTAGTGATGTAGTTGAAGCACTTACAGTTGGGACGTGGGATGACGGAGAACTGTGGTTGCCAGAAGATTTCTACAAAAAAATTGCGGGCTCAGGCCACGTTGCTAATTCATTAGAGATTATAGAAAAAATACCTCGAATTTTAAAGGACATTAATCGAGAGTGGAAGGTATTTAAAGAAGACATTAGTCCCTCATGGATAGGGTTTAAAACCGTCTCAAAAGATCTTCTAAGTGATTTTATGAAGTTAGGTGCAGTTACTAGTGCTATGTTCCCGAATTTAGACTTAGGTAAAAAAGCTAAAGGGGCAGATTCTTTTGGTTCACAACTAGCTGAAGTTGTTAAAATGTTTTTAGTTGTAGGTATAGTTCTAGTATCTGTTTTATCATTATTAACTAAATTACTTTCTATGCTAGTAATGGTTAGTATAGCTATGTATCATATGATGAATTTTGAGCCTGGAAAGGCTCATTCAGCGATGTCAACTGTTGTAGATAGAATGGCTAGTGTAGATAAACTTCTGGGATGGAGTAAAAAAGATGAAGAAGTTGATGCTTATATGAGATATAGAGTAGCTCAAGGTGCTGCAAAAGCAGTAGGCGTTGGTACTGCTAAAACTATGGGACCTCTCGGTATGGCTGGAGTGGCTCTTAATCCAGCGGTCCTTGCGGCATTAGTGGGATATGGAGTATACAAAAAGGAAGGCGGATTAGGAGCATTAGAATATTTCTCACCCGGTGCAACTGCAGGAGCAAAAATAACTAAAGTACAACCGGGTGACGGAACACCTACCGCCGAACCGGGTATAGGATCAGGTGAAGGTGGTACAACAAATAACACTCAAAACGTACACGTACACGCAAAGCTTAATGCTATGATTGCAGATGAAAGCTCACTTCAACAGTTTATAAACGCTCTTATTCCAAGAATAAGTGAAGCTTTGAGTACAAAAGGCAGAATATAAAAAGGTAATAAAAAATGACTGAGTGGAGTGGTTCTAAAGCCTTTGGTGGAAAGAAGACTAAAGGACAAATATATAAAATTGATTCTTCGGGTAAAGTATTAACGTCTATACCAATAACATTTGGTTTAAATCCTACAATTATACGAAGGGCAAGGTCAGTAAATTATAAGATGCATAATCCTCCGGGTGGGTATGGTAGTTTAGCTGAGTTTGTTAATGTGGGAGATGAAATATTAAGTTTTGATGTATACCTAAGTTCAAAGAGAGTAGTTAGTTCTCAAAATAAAGCACTTAAAGAATTATATAGACAGTTTGGAGTTATGCATGAACTTAAGCAATTTGAGGCATTAACACTACCTGTAGCAGATGCGTTCTTAAAGGCTAATGGTCTATATATTCCTCCCCCTGGTATCATATTTGAATACGGTAAGAGGGCTTGGAAGTGTAAGGTACAAAAGCTGAATATTATTGAAGAAGAACATAACGCGGAACTATATCCAACTCGCGCAAAAGTTAGTATGACATTAATTACATATATAGATAGTTTTAGTGATATAACAGCTAGCGTGGTAAATGCCGATAACTGGTCAAGTTTTTCTGAGGTGCCTTCTGGCGGGAGCGGGTGATAATAAATGGCTAATAGTAGATATACAGACACATCTCTTGCATTATATTTAGGTAAGAGTAGAACCTTTGAATTAGGGCTTGCGTTTAGAAGTCCTAAAGTAAATGTAGAGGTTAATCCTGTACAGTATAGAGTGCGTGAAGGAGAAACCTTTCAAAGCATAGCTATAAAATTCTACAATGATCCAGAGTTGTGGTATTATATAGCTGACTCTAATCCAAATATTCTGTACTCATATGATTTGTATAATCATGTTGGGGAACTAATTAACATACCTTCTACAAGGTATGTACTGTTAACTAGTTAATACTATGCCTGCTCTTAATCAAAAATCAGGATTTTTGGATATATTTGTCCATGATTTCTATCTAGGCGATATAAATATACTAGGAGCAAACGGTAGTTATGTACCTGCACTGCAATTAGTTAAAAGTGTAGCTGTAAATCTTGTTAAAGGAAAGCCAGATACTTTTTCCATAGTATTTGTAGATCCAGACTTAAGTTTCATGAACTCAAAGCTTATCCAACCGTTTCATTATGTAACAATATATTGTGGTTGGCAGGATGAGATTACAGCAAAAGGTCCATATAGAATAACTTCTATGAAGTATAGTTTTCCGGAGAATGGTGGACCAGAGCTTTTAATTGAGGGAACAGATAAATCAGTATCTAAGCTTGGTCTACAGGCTAGATCTAAAGAACTGAATAATAGGTTTGCATCTCAAGTTATAGAGGATATAGCGAAGCATCATGATTTAGATGTAGACATAAATATATCTAAAGAAGAAGATCTTTGGTTTGACGAAGAATATACTCTAACCCAGACTATGGAATCAGATATGCAGTTATTGCAAAGATTGGCCATGAAAATGGGTTATATATGGGGTGTGAGAGAAAATACTGTTTATTTCCAAAGACCAGATTTAGTCGAAGATAATATTCTTTTATTAGAGTGGAGGATGGGAAAAAGAACATTAAAGTCATTTAATCCTGACATAAAGCTATACGTACCCGGCTCAGGTAAAAAGACTAAAGCATGCAAGCCGTTTGCATTTCTAGATGTAAAAAACGCTGCAGTTGCGCATGCTGGTCAGGTAAACGACTATAAAGAACTAGTTGAAGGTGTTGGAGTCGTTGATACCCAATATATGGGAGGTGGGATAGTTGAAGGTGAAGCATTAGCTGAAGTACTTGCTTTGGAGCATGCTGAAGGTGGATCAGCTATAAGGCAGTCCATTGAAAATATAAGGAATCCTGCCACAAGGTCTGATGTGTTAGGGAAATATTTAAGACAAGCATTAGACGGTAGTGCTACAACAGGCACATCCCAACCTGATGATGGTGGTATAGACCCTAGTCAGTACCTTTCCACAGGACAAGGAAAAGATCGCAATTACATAAGTAATGTTGGTGGTAGAACTGTAACTACTACAAAGGTAACCAGAGTAGGTGCTTCATCAGGTGATAAAGTTACGACAACTGTAGTTCATGTTAAAAATAATAATGATGTTGTGGTTGAAGGTGTAAGGGGTGATGCTGGAGGCAAAGTACCAAGCACCCCCAAAAAGGCTAAAAAGCATGCTGGAAAAAGAGGAAGAACACGGGATAAAGTTGTTGGAGCAACAATGGTGCCATCTATACCGTCATGGCGTTGGGATGTAAAAAAGTCTGTATATGTTGTTGGTGTAGCGGATATATGCGAAGGGTTATACATTATAGAAGAAGTTAACTTAACTTATGACAATAGTAATGGCCTTGGTACTACATTAAAAGGAAAAAAAGGTACATTAGGGAGGAAAAAACGTTGTGGAAAAAAATCAAAAATTATATGTGTAGCTAAGGGTTCTGGTGTTAACGGAGCTATAAACGAGGCATTAAACCCAAGACAACCCAAGAGCAATAAAGATACGCCTAAAGGATCAGAACAAGTAGGCACTGCATCTGAGACTAAAAAAGTAGAAAGAATGGAAGTTAACGTAGAAACAAATAAGAAAAGAGTAATTGAAGATCATGGTAAATAAATGAATATTGTAGATGAAAAATTAAGAAATAAATTCTACGGTAAATATAGGGGCATAGTTACAGATATTAATGACCCTAGAAAGTTAGGAAGAATTAAAGTATACATACCTGCACTTTATGGGGTAGAATTTACTGACAATTCTCATGCTATATCTGGTTGGGCATTGCCTTCTGGTGGAAGTAATATCGAAGGCGGGCTATTCATTCTACCTAAAGAAGGAGATATGGTTTGGGTGGAGTTTGAGCAAGGCGATCCAGAATCTGTTGTTTGGACGAGTGGAACTCATACGATAAGAGAAGGAGATAAGACTACACCTAATCATGCTGCTGGTGAGTATGATTCTAAAGATGGATCTCAAGGTTCATTAACAGGAGCACCTTATACTAAAGCTGGTGAACCATATGGTAAAAGTTTATCAATAGGCTCAAAAGCAGGTGGTATAGAATTTGGTCAAGATCCTGATAACGAAAAGTATAGGTCTAAGTGGTCACATCCATCCGGGTCTTCTAAGGAGTTATATCCTGACGGTACTCATGGCAATATATCTACAGGAAATATATTAAATGTAGCTAAAGGTGGATTAACTAATAAGATAGCTGGTAGCGTTATAAATAACGTTGAAGGGCAAGTATTAGATACATGTACTAAAAGAACAATAACTGATAGTTCATTAGACCACACCACAGATGGTGATTCTAAAAGAGTTACTACAGGAAATAATGAGGTATTCGTAGGTGCATTATACGAGTCTGATGGTACTACTCCGGTAACGACATCAGCAGTAACTTCTTCAGGCACTTCTTCAGGTACTTCAGACCAACTATGCATGGGTGTACATAAAGTACACTGTGGCATGAAAAAAACAACAGCTTCTTTGGGAGAGAGAAAGGTTGTTGGAGGTTCTTCTACGACTGCATGCGCAGGTGCATACACAATCTCTGCTACAGGGAAAGCTAGTGAGTTAAGTGTAGGAAGTTCTGGTCTTAAGTTCCAAACGCCAGATCCAATTACGCAACAAATAAACTTATTTCATGGTCCTGTGGTAGCAGACCAAGTTATAAATGTATATGATGGTATATGTTTAACTGGATTAAAAAATCAATTATTTGCAATACCATTACCTCCAGCAGGTATAAATTTATTATCCTCCACGTTCACTCAAGCTGGAACTACATTTACAGGTGTATCAGTATGTAATGGTTTACCCGGACTAGGTGGTACGTTTATACGCTGTGGTAAAATGATAGGTGGTGATGATCCAGCTACAGGTACACAACTATGGGTAAATGACGCCTCTGTAATTGTTTCAAATACAACAGCAGGTGTACCCACATTAGGCATACCACCTACACCAGTCCTTACTATAGGGTTTTATATTTGGACTGTTACTGTATTAATTCCAGCATTAGTTGCCACTGGAACTCCAGTGCCTCCTCCTCCACCTATTGGTTGTGTATCCACAACTTTAATGACAACTTGAGGTAATATGCTACTAACTGAAGAACAAATAGAAAGTAATATTGCTGAAGAGTTATATACTAAAATATATGATTCTATATACGCAGTTATATATGCAGAAAAGTGGCAAAAGGCTTATGATGCACTAAAAGATACGCCCAAAGATGTCTCTGCAGATACTGGTCTAACACAACCAACCTCTGAAGAAAATGCGGCATCTATAAATAAAACTCCTGATGAATTGCGGAATGAATCCAGTGCTAATGCTCCAATACTGGATGCGGATGGAAACCCTCCTCCTGCTGAATCCAAGGTTACGTTTACAACTACTTATTTTACACATGATGAGATAGTAAAAAAAATAGATGATGATATAGTACCTAAGTGGCAAGAGGAAGCAAGATATATTGCTAAAATTGCAATACCAATCGTAGCATTTATAGGTAGTGAACAAAGATTACGGATAAATACTGGAGTTGATTTCACAGATTTATTAAACTATATTAGTAGTTTAGAATCTGCATTTACAGCGTGGTCTGTTAGCGCAACTGATGGAGGTCAAGCATTAAAGACTCAACTAGGAAACCGGGCATCGACAACAGTGGGTCAGACGAATCAAGAAGGGTTGAAGTGGATCCAGAACTCGTAAAGGGTGGTATATCTAACATTAAAGATGCGTTATTACAGTTAAAGCTTCAATTACATAAAAAAATGGAAAATGAAGCAGCTAAACTTCAAAGAATGAAAAAGGATGTAGAGGCTAATATTGAGTTCTACAAAAAAATGAAAGATGAGTGACTTTAGTCTAGAAAAAGTAAAAGTTAATAAATGGGTTGAGTTAGACTTACCTGTACCGTTCAAAGATGAAATTGAGCGTGTAATTGGACTGGTAAAAACTAGTCTTGAAGCAGTTAAAGTCATACTTGAAACTATACAAACATTTTTGGAAATACTAAGGACACTAATTATACTAGTAGTTAATCCTGCAGTAGCTGCGCTGTTAACTGCATTATACGCACTTAGAGACGTTCTCAGGGGCATAATTGATATGGGTTGCGGCTATACTTATGTATTGCCTGATCTATCAAACCCTTATTCTGTTCAAGAAGCAATGGCACTGTTAGCTCAAAGTTTTGGTGATAGACTAGATGATAACCGTCCTATAAGATCTACTGATACCAATGAAGCTATTGTATTAATTACATTTGTAGCGTATGGACCATCACTTACAATAATAAAAGACCTGTGGGATTTACTGAAGCAATTAATTAAGTTACCAGATTTCCCCCTGACAGATAAAAAAGCAAACCAAGGGGATAATATGATCTACCCAGCCCCCGGTGCTGGTGAAGGTGAATACCCTAATTGGACAACAGCACGGTTTATAGATTTGTTTCCAGGGTTTAAAGGTACATTACAGTTTACTTTAGGCTTAATAGATTCATTAATAGATATTTTTGAACTACAAATAGCGTTTATAATGGATATATTCAACGCAATTTTAATCAAGATTGCAGTACTTGAATCTATAATAAATAGGATCGATAGTATTATAGCAGCATTAAATATGGCATTAAATTTAAAAGTTCCTATGTCTATTATAATAGGAGAGTTTAATGCAGTTAATTTAGGTGCTGAAATAAGTAACGCTTCAAGTAATGTTCCTAATCTCCCGGAAGATAATACGGGAGCACTGTTATCTATGGCTGTGACGGGTCCTGCTCTTGACACCTTCTTTAAAACAGCTTTTAATGTCAGTCTTGCTGATATATTTGGAGTTAGTTACGACAGCATTAAAGTTTAGGATTAATCATGATTTCTGGATTAAAATTTCCTGTACAGATAAATACTATGGGTAGGTTTGCTATAGTAGAAGATGATGATAAGATCAAGCAAAACGCAAGGGCAATAATTAATACGAGGATTAAAGAAAGGTATTATGAGCCTACGATGGGTAGATCAGACGTAAGAATACTATTCTCCAATATAATGTCTAACTCTGCTTTTGTTGTAAATATGCTTAAAGAAGCACTTAACGAGCAAGAACCGAGGGCAGTATTTAACGTTAGTTTAATTGAAGAATTAGGTCTAGATGGTAAGATTGTATTCGGCATAACTTACCAAAGAATAGATAAAGAAAGTGTAGGTAGCTTTGATGTTGAGGTATTATAATGCCTAAGAGTCTTGACGATATACTAATTATACAAGATAGAAAGACAAGAGAATATGAAGAGTTCAGAACACAAGCGTTATTGCTTGCTCAAACTCTTACTCCAGAATGGACTGATTTTTATCCACATGATCCAGGTGTAGTATTAGCTGAGCTATTTTCCGGAATTGCTGATAACTTATCCTACTATATCGATAGAGCTATTCATGAGCAGTATCTATCTACCTGTCAACTTAGACAAAGTGTTGTTGATCATGCTGCATTAGTTGGTTATAAATTAAAACTTCCTTCATCTTCAGTTGTAACTATAGACGTAGTTACTTCAGGTGCAGTGACGCTTACTGGTACAGATACTGTAGGTTCATTACCATTTAGGGTAATTGGAGAAGCGTCTGGAGACACAAAGAGCACTCATTTTGAGCTATTGAATACAGTAACAATCTCATCTGCAACAACAACTGCATTGTCATTTATAGAAGGTCAAACAGTACTTAATGAGGTTTTAGGGTCTAGTAGTGCAGTTGCAGGATTGGGTTTTCAGTTAGGTGGCGTTAACTTAACTACTGACAGTGTAGGCAATGTAGCATTAAGAGTCGAAGTAGATGAAGGGTCTGGATTTATTTCATGGAACTTAGTAGATAACTTTTTGGATTCAACATCTACTTCTAAACATTACACTATTGATACGGACATCTCTGGAAGAGTTACAGTACTATTTGGAGACGGAGTTAACGGTAAAATACCTGCTTCGGGTGTATCAAATGTAAGGGCTACCTATCGTGTAGGTGGTGGTAAATCCTCCAACAATGTGGGTATAGGAACAATAAAGGTTATAGCTACGCCTAATATACATGTATCATCTATTATAAATACAAATAAGCCCTCAGGAGGATCTGATAGGGAAACAATTGACGAAGCAAGAATATCTGCTCCGGCATACTTTACTACACAGAACAGAGCAGTTACTCATGCAGATTATGAAGCTATCGCCCGTTCTGTCTCAGGTGTTAATAAGGCAAAAGCAGTTTGGTACCAAGGTTCTCCTTTAAAGGAGGCGATTTATGTAGCGACTTCTGGTGATAATCCTGTACCATCTGGTACATGGAATATAGATAAACAATCGGGAACAGGTATATTAGGTAATGTAGGTAAAGCTATAAAGGCTAAGGCTTGTTCAGCAATTAGGCTATATATTCTACCTATTACTCCTGTAACTATAAAATTAAATGTAGATGTACATGTATTAGAAAACTATTATAAATCAGATGTATTTTTCAGGGTAGTATCAGATATATTATCCTTTATACAAAATACTGATTCTACAGAGCTGCCCGGACTGTTACCTTTATCCGGATTAATGAAAGCCATTGAATCTACTTTAGGTGTAGATTATGTCGATGTACATCAATTCCATAGAGTACCCTATGTAGAAAGCGTATCTACAGGTATCGCTAATACTACGTTTGTTGATGGCGACACTGGAACTACAAACACAGTAACAACAGGAAACGCATTAAAGGAAGAAGAGTGGACTATTTTCTTTACAAGTTCAACAGCATTTAATGTTATAGGATCAGTATCTGGAATGCAAGCTGCTACTGGAACAGTAGGTACTAACTATATTAGTGATAATTCTGAAATATCGTTTAAAGCAGTTGCAGGTACAAATACAAATAAATATGGTGATACATACAAGATAGTTACTAGTGCATATGTAGGAAATATAACTATATTTGATACTGAAATACCCGTTATGCCAACAAGCACAGTAAATACTATTGGAGGGATTAGTTAATGTTTAGGTTTAAGAAAGATGCCATTAATCATGTATATATGCATGCCTCCTTAGCGGGTGTTCCTGTTACAGGATTAACAAATGCTAGTGTGACATTGTATGCAGGTAAATCAGACGGCACTAGTGCTGCAGTGTCATTATCAGCAGGATCTATGGTTGTAGAAGCTGATGCTACCAATATGAAAGGACATTATTTAATAAAAGTTCCAGCAGCGGCATTTAATGTATCTGGAGGGACTGTTCTTCAATTTACTGGTGCAGCATTTGATGATTATAATTTATATGGTGATACTGTTTCAAATACATTTGATGAACTAATTAGTTATGTTAAAGATATTAGAGCACTTAATCAAGCTAACTTTGAAATCGAAGGTTCAACTTATGATGGAAACGGCAACTTAACTGCTGCTACAATTAAAGGTTATGCGCCCGGAACATCTACGAACTTTACAACAGATACTCCGTTAGTACAGTTGGCAGTTACAGCGACTTATGATGCATCTGGTAATATGACTAGAATGGAAGTTGCAGAAGAAACACCCGTCGCAGGTTAATTAAATGTCTCTTGCAAAAATTAGAATAACAAGAGGTTTATCTACCAATAAAGGATTAAATAATCCTAGTGGTTCATCATGTCTTCCTGTTGCTTCAAAGATGTTCCATTTTGGCAATATAGATACTGATAATCTTAATGTATCTGCCATACAAAACAATGAGTTAAACTTTGGTATTTTTAAAGTTGAACCACATATCAATTGTAAAAGCGTAACGATAACGTTTACACCCACGTCTCCAACTATAGATAACTATAGAAGATTTTATGCTATAGTAAGGGGTAGGTATGAGTATAAGACAAACATAACAGATACAAACGTAAAGATACTTCATACAGATACTAACTTTATACCACAAGCAGCAACAATTACTGATGATACGTGTTCACCGGACACCTATTATTATTATGCTGTTATTGCTTTAATGGGAGGGAACTTACCTGCCAGGTTTGAGTATAATATAAATAGTTCATTAGATTATGGCTATAGATATTCAAGATACGGTCATGGTACTGTAATGTATGATTTGCTTCCATTAGAGTGGAGGAAGCAGGATGAAAGTATCTCATCGGTCACAATCGGAGATTATTCATTAACTGGTGGGTTTGTTGAACGATATATTGAAATACTTGGATTATTATTTGATTCATTAAAATCAGATATAGATACACATATATACAATAATAGGTCTATATATGATGTGAGTTTGAGTACACTAAACCACCTATTGTCCCTTATTGGTTGGAATCCTAATCAAGAATACAAAGGAGAGTTACAACGTAAAGAAGCTAATGAGCTAGTACCTACATATAAAAAGAAAGGTAGAGATGAGTCTATATCTGATTTTATAACTACTTTGTTAGGCTTTTCTTTTGATAAAGAAGAAGGATATAGAAGGGTAATAACTACAAATAGCATTACTTCTACAACAGTGGATACTACAGACACTTACGCAACATCAAACATAGATGCTCCGAGTAAAACTGTGTCAAACTATGTGTTAGGTAGTTCAAACGGATCGGCAAGCCAAACATTTGTACTGTATGATGTAGTCGCTAGAAGAATCATCCTGGAAGTATCTGAAAGCGGGACTTTTGAGGAATGGATTGAAGTGTCTTCATTTGCTTCATCAAGTGCAACTGATTTACATTATACTGTAGCAGAAAACTCCACTACATTAATTAGCACTATAACGTTTGGTAACGGCACTAATGGAAAGATACCTACCGCAGGTTCTAATAACATTAGAGTGACTTATACATATGGTGGTGACATTGTTAAGTACGTTCCGGATGCTCCGCCCGGATGGAAAAATGATGTAAGTACTCGATTTAGAATAAAAGAGCTGAGTACATCTAATGATAGTCTTAGAAAACCAATTGTGGATAAGATAGACCTTGTTATAAATAAGTTGAAAGCAAGCTATGCAAATTATAATATAATATATGACGCATACGTGCCGGATGAGAACATAGCGTTATTCTCAGATAGTTATACAGATACTATATCTTAATAAGAGAACATAATGAGTTTAATAATTAAAGGAATCTGGAGAGACACATTAACATATGAGGATGGCAGAGTTGTAGTTGGTGACTGGATGCATAACCAACCCCAGGTAACTGGTTCAACTCTTATGTCTGCATTATTTGCAGAAACAGCAACAAATGCTAATCCTACTTTAGGTGGCATACAGTATATGGCAGTTGGTGCTGGTTTAGCTGCATGGGATTCTCAAACTCCTGTACCTGGGACAGATCTATTATATACAGATACTACATTAAAGGACGAAAAGGCGAGATTTGCACTAAGCTCTTCTGATTTTTCATATTTAGATGTTACATCAGAAGCAGCGGTTGGCACACCAACTAGTGGTTCAAAATCAAGACTACTAAAAATAACTGTATCATTAACCTCCGCAGTAGATGATGTATTGTTAAGAGAGTTTGCTTTATTCGGAGGAAATGCTACTGGTACGGCAGATAGTGGCTATATGATTAATTGGATAGCACATACAGCATTCACAAAAACAAGTGGTGTTAGTGTAGTTAGAGAAATTAAGCTAAAGTTCTTAAGTAAGAGTGAATATACCTAAGGGATAATATAATGGCAAATACAGCTAATATAAGTAAAGATGCATTTCAGCAGAGTAAATCATATTTTGGTAGAATTGTTCAACAAGGTGTACCGTTATTTGATTGGGATATTAATGAACACTCTGAAGAACTACGTTATTGGATACTTCACTCATTAAAATCTGCTATAGGTACACCAGCTCGTCTATACTCGGGATCTGGTAGTAAATCATTTAAAGCTACTGAAGCTAGTCCTAATACTAATGACTTGAAGTTTGCTTCAGGTCAAGCAGTGCTATCTGGCAGGTATATAAGTATTAGTAGTGATTTTGATTATAATGATGATACTAAAAATTATATTACTGTAGGTCAAGTTACATCTACTGCAGCAAATGGAGGTAACTATGACTTTAGTGATACTGAGAAAGTAAACTACTCTAATGGCTATCAGTTGTGGGCAGCGGCTGGCAATGCAAACGCTTATCCTTGCAGGGTAAAGTTTTTATCCGGCACTCACTCAGGTTCAACATTTACTATACAAGGTGTTAGTGGTAGCGTTATAACCCTTCCTTCAGGAGCAAATAGCATTGCAGTAGGCGACCACTATAAAATACTACCTCCAGCAATCGTAACCCCATCTGCTGGAACTACAGACGAATTCTGGTTATTAACATGGTTTGAAGATATTTCTCCTAAAGAAGATAATATTATTGAAAACCTTGGTACTGCCAGTGCTACATATACGAATTTAACTAATAAGTTACATGATTCTACGACATCAATATCCCCTAGCCATAGAAAACAATTAAGATGGTGTGTGCATTACAAATATAATGATGATTATTTAATAACTGATCCTCTAGGTGAGGCAGTAGAAACGCACATAGCCATTAAGATCTGTACAGTAGCTAGAACCGCAAATACTAATACGTTATTAGAAGCAAACATTACTGATGAAGCAAATTATTATATGACTGCTTCAAATCTATATAGTAGCTTAGTTTCCGGAACAAATACTGATACATTAACAGTTAAAAACTTAACTGTGAATACAGCGTTTATTAGCAGCGGAACAAGCACATTAAGCGGTAACGTTACTATCACAGGGACTACACTAACTAGTAGTGCTGCTACAACTAACACGGGTGCTACTAGCTTTAATGACGCAGATGTCACGTTTAAGAGCACAGTGTCAGGTGCTACCCACCTGACGTGGGATGTATCTGCATATTCATTGAATTTTGCATCAGCATCTACAAAATGTAACTTTGCTACTGGAACAGAGCTAAATCTAAATACAGGTTCATTATTTAAAGCAAATGATGCAGGTTCAAACATTAGAGTAGAAGTATCCCCTACACCATATATACGAGTTAAATCAGCTTCACAAATTATAGCTGATATATCTGATACTGCTATTAAGTTTAATAACACTTCTGGAAAAGATGGTGTGATAATTGATGCAGATAGTATTGATTTATATGACGCTGCTGCTACTCCTATAAAAAGAACTGTTATAGCTGATGATTCATTAAAACAATATGATTCAACAGGTACAAAAGAAATAATAGCTATTGCACCTACGGCAAGTGCCGGAGATATCATAATAAGAGAAACAGGAGCAAATAATTATATCCGAGTGGATATACAAGGAAATTCTTCGAATAACGGTTATATACGTACTGCTAATAGCAGTAATCAGTCCACGGCAGCATTAGGAGGGATAACCTATGGTCTTCGTGTATGGGATGGCTCAACAGGAATTTATAAATTTAATGTTGATTATGACGGTGAAGTAAAAGCAAAGATAGGTTCTACTAATGTAGAAAGAAACTTATCATATGGAGTGGCGTTTTGTTATGGTGTTGTCTATAGAAACTCCATTGCTGTGAATTACTCTAATAACTCACAAAGCGGTACGTCAAGCTTTTGGTCAACATCTTCTGGAACAGGCGCAAACATATATGGTGGGACTTTAGAGAATGAGCATGCGACTGAATGGAAGGCAGGTGGCGCACAGGAACTACCTACTACGGTAAGAAAAGTCACCTCAGCCGGTGATAACGTCCACCCTATTATAATAAAATTAACAAACTATACTTCGTTTACGAATCAAAGTGTGCAGGTATCAATCGCTAGATTTGATTCAGGAATCATTACATGTTATATGCCTTATGGATATATTCAAAGCTTTAATGATGTAAGCGGTAACGAATTTACTTATCTCTGCATACACACTTTAGATTATAATGATGAGACAGCAAATCGAGTAAAGGTTGTACCAGACCTTACATCGAATAATGAGTACGCAATTAACTTCTCCGTATTCGGAGTACCAGCTTAATAAGGAAATATCATGAACAAATCATTATTTTTATCTCTATTTACATTTTTAACTTTAATCCCATCTATTGCATTTGCAGAAGATGGATCAGGTAGCTTTTGGATCAAATTACTAGGTGAAGGCATACCATGGATTGTTGGAGTTGCTTTAGTGCCTGTATTATTATGGTGTGGAAAATATCTAAAAAGATTAATTGAAGAAAAGGTTAAATATGATATGGTTAAAAGGGCTTTATTAAAGACCAACCAAGTTGTATTTGGCGTTGTATCTGAACTGTCTCAAACCATGGCGGATGAGTTCAAAGCCGCTGCAGAAGATGGTAAGCTTACAGATCAAGAGAAGGCTCGATTAAAGTCTATTGCTATTAGTAAATCAAAAGATTTAGTATTTGGTGAAACCTGGGATGCACTAAAAGCAGAGTTTGGTGGCAACTCAGGAGCAGATAACTTTTTAAGTGGAGAAATTGAAAAAGCTGTTAGAGTAGTTAATAATCAAAAAAAAAATTAACGGACTCTGTGGCAGAATCAATAAAAGAAAGTGTGCTTGTAAAAGAAGTAGAAAAATTAAATCCTAAAGAAAATGGTTATAAATTAGGTTTAGATTTAAATACAGATTTTGCAGAAACTTACTTTAGGTATGACCATGAGACAGATGAATACGATTTATTTGCAAAGGCTTACGGCAAAGCTATTTGGAACGATATCAGTGTTTTTAATGATAATGAGTATATAGCCGGAGTTAGTTTAGGAGTTAGCTGGTAATTATGGCACTTCCATTAAGTTATAGATCTTATAATCCAGGAATTATTCTACAACCCAAAACACCTATCAGTACTGGTGGTGGTGGTAGTGCGGGTGTAGAAATAATGGGTAATCCTATAGTAATTCCTTCAGATATAAAAGCTGCAGATGAAGCGTCTAGTACAGGCGTATACCTAGCAGGACCAGATACGTCATTATTTGTAGCAAATCAAACAATAACTAACTTAGGGTCACACCACGCGACATTTAATGCAGCTACTGACGATTGTACATCAGTTTATGACGCAAATAATGTTGTATATAACTTCTCTAAAACAGATACGTTTTCTATAAGTTTTTGGTTATTTTATAAAAGTACTTCTAGTACTTGGACTTGGAATGACTTAGATAGGCCATTAGTAACTAATCAGGTACATACTTCAGCATCTAATAATGGTAGAACAAAGAGACAAGGTTGGGGAGTATGGTTTTCCGGTGAAAGTGGTGAAGAAGGCAAACTAATATTTTCGTGTAGGGCGAGTGGTACCTCTAAAATTGAAGGCTATAGTGATGGTAGCAGTTCTGGATTAACTGCGCAAGCATCTTCGGGGCAAAAAAACTGCGTTGTTAATGATGTGTCAGGCTTCTACGTGGGACAATCCGTTACCGTTGCGCATGGTACAGGGGCAGCAGAGACGCATGTGATTGCCAGCATAAACACAGGCACTTCTACACTGACCACAACGAACAACCTTGCGAATACTCATGCGATCGGCATTGAGGTTTCCTATGATGGTGTCTTAGGTGAAAACCATTGGCATCATATAGTAATGATTTATGATGGCTCAGATATAAAAGCATATGTAAATAATGTAGCGTTAACATTAGCTAATACTGCAGATAACCTGTCTACGAATGACTTTCAGACTACAAACGATTTAAATATTGGAGGCGGATACTCACATGCCTCATACGACATAGCAACTTTAGGGTATGAAGCTAATAACATGGGCATTATTAACGATGTATGTTGTTGGGGAATAGATATATCTAATGTTAACTCTACTAGTTACGTAGATGACATTTATAATAGCGGAAATGGAGCGATAGCAAGTAGTATATCTGCTATTAAATCTCAAATAAAGTTCTACTTCCCACTAAATGATATTGGTGATTATGGTCCTAATCACTTGCACTTACAGACTGTAAAAGGATAATAGATATATGGCTGATCTACCTACATTAACATGGAAAAAAACTTTACCTACTACTATATCTGACCCAGGGTCATCTTGGGATAATACTGCTTTAGTAGCATTAAAAGATAATGCAGGTGGCGGGGGTTCCAATTTAACTTATTGGGAAGTAGCTTATGATGGTACAACATACGGATCAAGTGCAAAGCCATATATAGTATTTAAACCCAAAGACTCACCCGGAGATCAGTCTGGTGCTACAACTGCTCAAAAAGTAGCTAATTATAGAGTAGCATTTTGCTCTACAACTATACCGCCTACAGACGCAATGGGTAATAATGGTCAAGGTGCTGTAACTGGCGGAGCTAAATTTATATATATAGGATTTTGGACAGGTGTTACAGATGACGCCTTTGATAACGATTGGACGGGAAATAATAATCCTTATAATACAGTAGCTGGATCATTTTCTGGTTGGATATGTGCTGCACCAAATAATAAAGATGCTACAAAGAAAAGTCATGATCAAGTTTGCATTTATGAGACTGATGAATCCTTTGGAGTATTTTTTAATGATTGTGATACATCAGGTAACTTATCATATTTTAGTTTAGCTGGTGCAATAATTAAACCCTTTGATACGGGTGAAATAGATGAAGATCCTGCAAGAATGTGGGGTGTTATTGGGGGCAGTGCTGATTTATCATCAGATGAAGGAACTGCTTCAAATGGTGGACTTGGAAAAGCATGGTTATACGATTCTAGTGGTACAGGAACCGTTTCTGCACCTTGGTATCAAGACCCTATAGATGATGGGCATTGTTCTTTCTTGTACTATGATGAAACAAACGGTACATTAGGTACAGCAACACCAAGTAGTTCATGGTATCCAATAATGAGTTATAATAATAATTTTCTTAAAACTAGCGCATGGCAAACAGAGCTAGGAAGTCCTACAAGTGCTGCCCTAACAAAGAAAAATAGATATCTAGTTAAATTTCCACTAAACTATCATGAGTATAACTCTCCTTATGCTGCTGTAGGATCATTAAGGCAAGTATATGTTTGTCCTAGTGAAGCTATAAATACTACTGTACTAACTGATTTATTAGGAAACAAAAAAGGATATGCTATTTCAGCAAGCAGATTTAGTACTACTGAATCAGGTAGTTGTATATTATTAATGGATGAATAATATGAAATTATTTATTGTAAATTATCAAACCAATATTAAACCTGGAGGGTTTCTTCATGGTTATAATATGGAAATTGATTCAGATAGAAAACCCGCGTTTTTAACTGCTATTCCATTTTTAGAGTATTTAGGTTATACACCTAATGATTCTGCTGCTAATTATGGTTTGCCGGATGGATGGTTATGGTTTACTGATGGTCAAAACTGGATGTTAACAAAGCGAGCTGATCCATTTCCTTCGTTTAGTTCATCTACAAGTAAAGCAAACCTATCTACTATATTGGATAGTGTATATAAAAGTGAGTTTAATCCATTTAAAGATAAAAGTTTTACTAAAGCTAAACTATTAGAATTAGTACAAAGTGTATCAGAAAAGAATTTAATGGTATGTTTTATGGATCGGTTTAAGGAGTAATATAATGAGTGATCGAGTTAGATGTCTTTCGGTTAAAAGAAATAGCTTTACTGAAACTACAGGTACTGTGGGTACAGTAGCTGCAACATTGTTAGCAGCAAATAATGAAAGGGAGTATCTTTTAGTTCAGAATACTCACGCTTCTAATACTTTGTACATTTCATTAGGTGGAACTGCTACATCCTCTCATGTGCAAATAGCATCAGGTGCTGCTCTTGTTTTTGAATCAGGCACAGTACCTTCATGTGCAATATCTGGGATTGGGTCAGCGGCAGGTACTACTTACATTGTAGTAGCAGGTGTTGGTCCTGGTTTAAGACATAATTAAAAGAGGATTATAATGGGTTTACATAGAATTGGAAAAAGAGACCTTAGAGGGTCTGAAGAAACTAAGTTTTATAAAGAATGGGCAATTAAAGGCAGACTGGAAAGTTCAGCAAGTGCAGCTAAATGGTTTTATCCTTACAGTAAAAATACCTTTTCTTATTACAGTAGTGATCGTGATGGCGTAGACGCAACAGTGTCTATAGATGAGTCGAGTGCTAATGTTAATGCAGCATTACCTTCGACTTTGGCAGATATTCAGGATTATACGGGACAACTTAGGGTGTTATATGATTGTAAACTAATTAAATTTGATGTTTACCTAACTAACTGGAGTTCCGACCCGTGGCTTTATGAGGCAGCTGTATGTAAGTTTACTCCGGCGTATAATACGGGAACAGAGCCTACACTGACACAGTTAGGATCTAACCTACAGTTAAGTGCTGCAACACAGTATTACCTGTATAATGCGGATCAAGGATTAGATGTCACCCTAACTAAGGGTGATTGTATTGTCCCATTTATACGAAGAAAGCATCAGCCGGGCTCAGGGTCTACAGCGACAACTGGTCAAGATACTAGTGTAGTTTTTACTATGGCATTTGAGCACGTTTAAGCTCTAGGGAAAGGACTCGAACCTCTAAGACCTAATCACATCGATCTGTACGGTTGCATTAGCAGGCACACATCCGATCATAAGTCATCGCATAGACAATACGACGCGTCTACCATTTCCGCCACCCTAGATTAATTCTCTAGCTCTTCTTCTTCATAAATATAAAGATCAAATACATTATCTTCTTTAAGTTTAGTTAGAAACTTGATGGCGTCTTCCTCGCCCATTTCATTAACTAAATACTCTATATCGCTTTTATTCATATAAACTTTTACTTTATTCTTCTTCATTAGCTTTCTGCTCATAACATATCGTGCATAGGCTTCTGACCATATAACTTCTATGCATGTCACCTATTATACCGCATTCTGCACAAGTCTTAGCTGATAGATGTGAAATAATGGTAACCATACCATCAACATAACTATCTCCACCTGTATAGTAAAACCGAAGTTGTCCAAACTTCTCTTTAACTTGGGTTGCTATAACAGGGCTGATATTAAAATCACTGTTATATTCTCGTTGTAGTCTCAAATAACGTTGAATACCTTTACATAAAGTATCGATTAAATGATACCACCCGTCACCAGTTTCGATAGACCACACCGGAACCGTCACAGGTTCATTTTTGGCACTGAATATTACTGGGTAATTATCAAATAATTTATTCTGAAGATCATTATTCACATTTAAAACCTTTTAGTCGGCTTAATCGTTTATAGTACTCCTTAATCCAATACTCTCTTTCAGGCAAGTTATGATAATGGTTATGCTCTATAATTGTCTTTATGGCATGGCAGTTCTTGCATCTAACTACACACTTCTCTATTTCTTCTTCTATAACATCCCAAGGTTTTCTTAAAAACTGATCTGATATACAAAACTCTTTATCACCAATTACGTGATCAAACTCTAATAATAAAGGATTTCTTTCATTACAATCAATACATCCTTGTGAGCTCAACACGCCTAATATTTTTCTACGCCTACGATCTAGTTTTAAATTACGTCTTCTACGTGCACAATGCTTGCAAACAGTTCTAAACCCCGTAGAAGACTTTCTATCTTTTGAATAAAAGTTAGTAGTTAAAGGTAAGGGTCTTTCACATAATTTACAGGTTTGTTTTGCAATCATTGTTATTCAAATGGAGGAGAGTCGTTTTCTTCAAACCATTTTTCTAGCAGTTTGTTATATACAAGTACATCTATACACCGATCATGGGTATTATGGATATTTAAATCAGTTTCTACTAGTCTAAGAGAATATGCAACATGCTCATTATATATACCATCAGGTTTATCAACGCCAATTTCATAATCAAATGCACGTAATAACCACTGTATCCGGTAAGTAGCATCAAAATCACTTAGAGGGTATGGATCTTTATATTTATCAAACTCTCTTTTTATGCTGGATATAAACCTTCGTGCAGTTAATCTTTCTTCATTAATGCCTTTTGTACTTAATAGTCCCCAATAGGATACTTTATTTGTCCAGGTGAGGGAAGAAGTTAATGCATCTCTTAGTGCAGCAACTTTATCATGAGTTCTAGTGCCTTCTTCAGTATTATAGTAGTAATTCGGATGACTTTGTTTAAAGCATGCTAATCCAGATACATAGTCCCTTATAACTCCAGATTGAAGATATTTTTTAGCCTGACTATATCCATAATCTTGCATTAATATAGGTCTATAAACTTTATCATGTGTTTTATGTCTATCATAGATATTATCATAGTATGAAAAGCACTGACTTTTAAGTCCGGTAACATGGGTTTGCATTAGTAATGCTTCTACTTCCTTGGATATGTGAGGATCAGTAGTCACATATACTTCAGGCTTACAGTACTTCGATAATGATAAGTTATTATATTTATGATGTAATGCGTCGGCAAATCCTCGACTCGTATCATAACCTTTATGAGACCAGGAGTAACCAACATTGTATTCAATATAATCAGGAATAAATAATGATATTAATCGCTTTATATCATATAAATATAAGTCAATATGATCTATATCTAACCAGAATAACCAACTTACAGCTATACCTGCATCTCTGATCTTCTGAGAATCACGCTTAAGTTCATTAGGATTATATCTACGTACTACTTTATTGACTTTAGAAGTAGAATTACATGGGACATGAACAAGTAGAGTAGCACAATCAACGTTTAGTTTGCACAAGTCTGCAACATACTGATCAATATCCTTTCTGGGCTTGTCTCCATTACACCATATACCTACTTCTATATTCATTAAGCAACCTTTTTTATATTAAGAATACTATATCCTGTCATTACTTTAATCCCTAATGAAGTAGATATTCCATTTTGTATATATACATCTACTTTTTCTTCGGCTTCTTGAAGAGAGGAAAAGTACTCACAGCGAGAATCATTAAAGATGGGATAGTTATTGCTAGGATTATGCCAATGAGATACCACAACATAAGGTCTTTTTTTGTTATAATATATAGGGTTATCCGTCATAGGAAATCTTTTATTTCAAGTAATGTATATGTAAACGAATTACCATAAATATCTGCAGATACTGTAGCTAAGTTCATAAGATGTTTGAACTCATTTGAATACCTGAAAACTTGACAACCCGCACTAGAGCCTTTAACAAAATCATCTTTAAGCCCAGGATGTCTTCTATGTATATTAATTCCAAAATGCCCTGTATATTCCGCTTCACCGTAGTTAATTACATCATCTCTATTATTATCTCTATATACTTTTACAGGTCCATTTGATTGAACTAATGCTTTATACTTGTTTCTATGCATACCAATTTTATATGCACCCCGGTATTGCCCCGGAGCAAGTACAGCACAACCCTTTCTATTAATGGGATTCTTTAAATAAATCTTGCCCGGATCCGTCGTTGCTTCACACAGGTCTAGCACCCATTCAAGCTTGTCTGTTCTGTATATCATACATATGTAGTCGTCAAAGCGTCCTGAGGCTACGCTAGTGCCTCTTACACCGATGATGTTAAGGTTGAACGGCTTATTGCCGTCAAAGAACTTGTAACGCCTCTCATCGAAGTGAGCTTTGATATTATCGATGAAATAGTTTGGTGGTCTCAATGCTAACATATTTTACCCTTTTTGACTAAGAACAAATATTCTTTGGTTTTAGTCTTGAAGTCTTCAGGTCTACTTGCCATTTTAGATACATGTGTATTGTACCTACGGTGCGACTTCTCATAAATACGTACTTTACCAAAGCTGTTTAATATATCTGTCATTTCTTTAAAAGGAATATACCCTTCATTACTGTAGGATAATAATATATATTTAGCATTAGTATTGTCTATGAGATTTATTAAAGCTTCTTTAGACTCTGCTTTTTTATAGTACATGCTTCTATTCCAGTCTTTAGGCACACCACTAACTCTACTTATATCTAGTGGCCACTCATAATCTGTAATAATGTTAAGCATGAAATAATTGGCACCATAGGAGTGCCGATTATAAGGAGGGTCATAATATGCCAGGTCTACATGTTTAAGTGATTTAACTACACTATTTGTATCATCATTTAAACAAACACACTCGCATTCATGATCAGAAAGAATAGGTACTGATAAGTTTATAGTACCTTTAATCCTTTTTAAAGCCTTAGAAGTAGTACCACCGTACTTACCTACACCCGTATTCTTATCTTTGAAAAAGCCTAAAAATACACCACAAGTATTAACTTTATCGGAAGCTTCCGATAGTAATGGTCCGATTATTGACGAGAATAGATTATAATCCTGTGTGTAGTTATCGTTCTGTAGTCTTCGAATATTATCAATTATTCGAGCGTTCTCTTTAGTATAAAATACTCTATCTGCTTCTTTTATATTACTCTCATCTTCTGGACAATATAGTGATTCTATAATTCCAGGACGATCATAGATCTTATCTGTCTTTACTTCGTTTAAGTAAGATACTATATCATTAAGCTGCTTACTATCTACTTCAGACTTATTAGCTAAATAACATGTATTTACTACATGAGAGTACTTCTCAAGGTCGTTTGTAACTAGGAAGTTTGCGTGGGACTTTAGTTTCCGAGCAACAATTCCTGTGCCGGAGAATCCATCAAATATAGATAAAGAGGGTTTGTTTAATTCTTTTTTGACATCACATACTGCTGTATCAATGAAGTCTAATAGCTTTCTCTTATTGCCTATGTACGTGATTATTTGATCTGTTAGATATCCCATTTAAACCTCAACTATAGTTAACGGTACCAAGTACCATTATACACTATAGCTGACATATATTATATTGGTCAACAGTAAAAGCAGATAAAATTTATAAATGAGATTGAACTGGGTTGGGCATGGCCAAGGAGATGAATCATATAGACCACCCCCAACCCAGTAAATTCTTAATCAACTGACCAACCAAAAAATAAATAATCAATTAAATCATCATGCTTTTCAGAGGGACCAAGGGACACACATGCTGCTGGACCATCAGTATCGACTATCCATGAATAGCCTTCAATATGCTTACTACTGTGAAGTAGTAACTCTGCATAAGTAAGCTTTTCTTCTCTATTAAGACTAGATAGAGGTATGCCATTAAAAATACTTAGTGCCCTATACTCATTCTTATCATAAATGGTGG
>CEUI01059007.1_pt1 | contig 23868 bp, 11 predicted proteins | sample 531411 | NCBI WGS metagenome assembly CEUI01 (sample SAMEA2622841, study PRJEB7988) | marine metagenome | isolation source: saline water (ENVO:00002010), including
TGGAATTTTAATGACGTAACTGGCTCTGATTCATCTGGAGAGTTCATTGTTCAAGACGCGTCTTCGGGGTCTATGGATGACCTCGGACGTTATCACGACAATGAAAATAATCCTCAATATTGTAGAACTATTTCTTATCAGTATCCCGGCACTGCTTATGGGATGAGAACTTCTAGCACGGGGGCTGTTGATAGGGCTTATATCTACGGGTTACGGCAAAATGCTCCCGACAGTCTTATGAGTTCGGACATGGTAAACATTCTTAGTAGACAAGATGATATCGAGTTTACGAGAGAGACGAGACCAATAAATTATTATTTCTCTTTCGAGAAAAGCATGTACGGAACCATCACACAAGAGATGATGAACTTCTTTGGTTCGGTTGTAGAATTTAACGATCTCATCGGAGATCCCAAGAATCGTTATCGACAAGATTATAAAGAGCTTGGCAAACTCAGAGAACTGTTCTTCGAGAAAATCGGAAACACTCCAGATCTCGATAAATATGTGGAATATTACAAGTGGATTGATAATTCTCTCGGGGTGATGCTCCGGCAGCTTGTTCCAGCTACCGCTGATTTCTCAGATGGTATTCGAACAATGGTCGAGAGTCACGCCCTTGAAAGAAACAAATACTGGAACAAGTTCCCAACCCTCGAAATGAAGGTTTCAGATCCAGAAGCTGCTGTTCATGGCATCACAGAGCTTAGGTATGATTGGGAGCACGGTCATGCGCCTCCCGCACCAATACGCGCTGTGGCAACAGGAGGTACCGACATCTTGTTAATGCCCGGTGATCAGGCTAACAATGATCGTTTTAAGGTTAATATTCCGACACACTTGGGCGGTACCGGAGAAGACATCACAATTAGGTTTGTCACTGCCACCCCTTCGGACGGTACAGCAGGCGAAATTCAGATAAGTCTTGGGGGTGCTGAAACTACACGAAACAGGCTAGTAGCCGCCATCAACGGTGTCGATACATCTGTAGTTAAATATGGTGCTGGCTCTGGCGACGTGACTAACGGTATTGCTGGAATTTCTGGGGCGAATGGCTCCACGGTTGCAAAGACAACTATAACCTCAACCCAGTCTAGTCCTTATGGCGGCACCTCCATAGTGTTCACCGATATCGAAGGTACCGCTGTCGCAGAAGGCGCGACCGGCGCTTCCCCGGCATATATGACTGTTCCGACAACAGCGCTTGAGAGCGATAATTGTCTGTGGTGGCACGATAGAGCAGAAAGAACCACGGGTGTCCTCTCTTCTTCGGTGGCAAGTGTCAACACTGACAGGGACGCAATCCTTACGATTACCGAGACTTACAGAACAGGCTCTCCCGGTCCAACACTCGCACAGTCCACAAAGGCTTTGCCAGCCCCAACCTACCAAGGCTCAACATATGCCCTTAGAAGGTTTGATGAAATTTATAACCTTGTCCCTGACGAGAGCCCACTCTATCACGGTGGACCAGACTATTCCCAACGTAAACGTTATGGTTTTGTGAAGCCCCACCTTAATAGTGTTTCGGTCGCCACCGCGCACGCGGGCTTCGATTTGCAGGTAATAGGTCAATCCACTATAGCCGGTCGTTTAGATCCAGAAGATGGGAAAGATTGCGATGACGCTCTTATCCCTCCCGAACTGAACAAAAAGAAAATTAAAAGCGGTTTTTATGCCGCACCCCCCAGCGTTGCCGCACCCCGACCACTCCGCACTAACCCTTATACGAGTCAGGGTTATAGTGATATCGTCACGCCTTTTAGCCTCTACAGTTCGTCTGTCAACACCGGATATATGGCTGCTGACATCGGCAACAGACCCGGCGCGACCGGCGGTAGAAAAACACTAGCCGATGTTGTGTCTGGAGGGATCACAAATTATCATCACGACATTATCGGCAATGATATGGATGTCCCAATGCAGGGACCCTTTACCGAGAAATATGTTGGCGGAAACCAGTGGCGACATCAAGACCTCGTTTACGACCCAGAGACAACAGGATCAGCCTATGACGGAAACAGGGCAGAGGCATGGTATCTTATCGCTGCTGCCACTAATCATCTTTTCTTGGAAAATGTTCGTTCACGGCTGTACCACACCGTGCCACGGGTATATCTCAGGTCTCCGCAAGCGATTTATACTCGCGAGGAAGCCGCCAAACGACCCGTCAACATCCGAAACATCCAGATGACAGCAAGTGCTGTAGGAGCTTACAAGACAACTCTTCCATCTGATGCAGGCACAAATATCGGACCCACCCCAACAGAATTCATCTCTGGTACACTAAGGTCCAACATCGGAAACTTCGAGAACTTCTACGATATTGTCCAAACATCAGGTCGAAGCATTAATAACGTAGCACTTACAAAACAGGATGGGTTTAGTAAGACAGCCATTGCTCCAGATACTAGTGCTGGCTCTTATGTTGAGACGCTTGTAAGCACAGAGAAGCCACAACGTGACAAGAACGAGCATGTATTCGTGGAAAGGTTCTCTGCTCCCGGCGGACCGGAGACAGCAGGCGATGCAAATGGAGGCTTCGGTCTTGATTTCGAGTCGGCTGTCTATTCTCCCTATAATGCAATGCCTTGGAGAAACACATCAGTAAGAACCCCTCTCAATAGGACACTGCTCGTTAACCATTCGAACCAGTTTGGATTTTACAGCAACGAGCAAGAGATAAAAAACGGTGGTCGCGTCTCTGTTGCAAGTACAGGCACTGACATCATAACAAACCCCGGTGATCAAGCTAATAATGATCGATTTACTGTAAACATTCCAACAGCACTCGGTGGCACGGGGGTAGATATTACAATCAGAGTTGTTACTGCTACTCCTTCCGATGGAACCCCAAATGAAATTCAAGTAAGTCTTGGGGGTGCTGAAACTACACGAAACAGAATTGTGGCTGCTATCAACGGTGTCGATACATCTGTAGTTAAGTATGGTGCTGGCTCTGGTGATATAACTAACGGCGTTGCGGGGATTTCCGCCGCCAATGGGTCTACAACCGCAGATATAACTATAACTTCAACTACTGGTGGGCTTACCGGTGACACCATTACATTTACGGACGTTGAAGGAACCATGATCTCTGGAGCCGGTACGGGCGCCTCACCAGCCACCATGGTGGTGCCATCAGGCGTCAACGGCGACTCAACTGTCACAGCCGAGAATTATTCTGGAACGGGCAGTTACCAGAAAGCTAATCGTAATACCCTAAAGACGCCCAGACTTTCTGCCACTTCTTTGGATTACGGAACAGACGAGGGAGATATGGTCGTAAGCACGGCAAGTGTTTATGACAATGGCTGGGTTACACATGAAATTCCAAGAATGGAGACAAGCTATGCTTGGATTGCAACTTCTTATACAGGCTCTCTGGCTTTTGGTCATGGTCATCCCGATGGCTTGCTGTCTACTTCTGCTGGCTATGTTGCCTCTATTGACTTTGTAAGTTCGTCGGATTTTGTTAGTTATATCCACCCCGCCATACGGACATACGGAGCAGACCATATAAATGTGGGCGTCGGCGCTCTCAGTCCCGTTTTCCAGACGACTCACCTAAACACAAACATCGTTGAGCCCATGACTGCCTCCCAAGCTATTTTGGGGCACCAGATTAAAACGTCTTCCATCGGGACCACCACCCCTCTTACGACTTATATTAACATTGGAGATATAGACACTACTGTGCCACCCGCTGGACTTCTTATATCAACCAACGATACGTTCATCGAAAATGTCGGCGCCGCCACCACCGCCGGTAATACAACCTTTGCAAGTGCTTTCATGGATCTCATCATTCACCGCCAAGGATATTACGGTCATCCCTCTTGGAAACAAATAAGGGGTGCAGAACACCAACTCACAAGGTATTATCGCAACAATAATCAGATTACGATTAATCCCGATGATGGTGCTTCGTTTGAGGTTGCCACTAAAGGCGGGGGAACCATAACAATTGTTCCTCGCTTCGGAGAGCTTCAGATATTTGATGAACCTCCAGTGAACCAAAGCTCAAAACCTTTAAAGTTCGTACTTGGAATTGAAACCCAGACGGGAATCAACCCTGATGGAACTCCAGCGATGGGGGTCAAGAATCTTGAGATTAACTCTTCTTACGGGAATGATTTGATGAGGTTCTCCAATCTTGGTCTGGAGGAACTTACCACACTAAGTTCGAATACAATCTATACTTCGTATGACACCATTAAAAACACCTATTTGAATGGGGCATTGGCGAGCCCAACGACTCCTGTGAAAAGTTTTGTTTCACTGACCTATAAGCAACAGGTATATCCGGCTGGCTATAATGCGGGGCTAGAAAAGGTTCGAGAAAGGCAAAATTTTAAAATTAAATTTTGGGCTAATAGCCGAGCCGACCGAACCCTTCTTGGGAATGAAAAGAGTAGCAGCATGGGGTTCCCCCGTAAACTAGCGGGCACCACTAACTGGGGACAGCAGACCCGACTCTCTCAGAGTGCATGGGTTATGGACGCTTCACAGACTTTTGTAGACGGTCCTATTTGTTCGGCTTCAAACGCGACCTCAAGCGCTTCGGGCGAGCTTCAAAACGATTATGTCATGGTTCATTCGGGAGGCGTAGGGGCTCCTAGTTATAGAGGCGTTGCCTTTGTTAAAGCGGGGGCTCTATACTCTCGGAAACACATGCTTCCGTCTACAGCTTCGACGGTCCCTGTCACACTGGACAATCCCCAGACTGGCGGTCTAGGAAGTAACTTAACCATGACAAAGGGTGCCGTTAAACTTTTTGCTGGAAACGCCCTATGGGAAGCCGATAGACTTGCTGGAAGAATAAAGAAGAAGTTTATAAACATGAAGAGTCCATGGGGGAAAACTGTTGCCCCCGAAATTGCTCAGGTCTTTGAGTCGGCTGTCAGGCAACCAATTGACCCTGATTACGAAAGTAATATGAAAGATGCAATACTTCAGAATCAAACGTTCAGTGTTATTCCCGAGTTTAGAATAAGCGATCATATAAAATTTTATGTGGAATCTGGAGTAAATTTCTTGCGAGAAAATAATAATTTTCTTGACATATATGGAGCCTCTGGGTCGTTACCCTCATCTAGTGGCGAGGATAACTTTTATAAAATTTACACCAACTCAGATTTCATGAAGAATTTCGAGACCATTCATGATGATCATGCTGGCTTTAAGAGTCCCTCTAAGATTACGCTTAAGTGTAAGGCGATTAAAAAGTTCTTACCTTATGATGGGTTTTATCCGGCACAACGATCTTTAGATATGGCATCACAATTTTCACAATCTTATGGGCAATACGTTTCTTACCCGGATGTTGATAGCATTAAGGCTACATCGATCAAGGACTACGCCGAACAAGCACGACTTCGCCCTCTGATGGCGCCTCTGTTTGCTCCCGGCGTGATGTATAACACCATTAAATCGGGAATGGCTGTGGATTATGGAACATACAGTGGTTCTTACGAGGTGATATGTAACACGGGTTCGGCTGGAGGAGGTGGCGAGGGCACAGGCGGCGGTGGAGAAATGTACTTGGTAGGTGCTCCAACAGCCCTCGACGGCTCAAAGCGCCGCTCTGAAGACGCTGGTGTTTACGCTTATGGTTTTGATAATCGAGTTCCGTTTGAGGCTTTGGTAGAGCCCGAGAACCACATAGCCAACATGACCTTTGTGGATATGGAGCCTCACCCAAGTGCTTCTATGAATTTAAGCGCGTCATGGGATGGTACAGGAGATCCCTTCTACAAATTGATGGCAAACAATTTCTTTGCTGAATGTATCCACATGTTTATGCCCAATGGACAAATGACTTCTTTTGTGTCTGCTAAGGAGGATGAATTCTTGCCCTTTGAGCCCGGTAAAGTTTATGGCATGAGGATTAAACTGCGGAAGAGCTATAATCGCCAAAGAACATACGAGCAAACAGCGCAGAAATTAAATTACCCCATTCCCCAGATTACCCCAAATGAAGCTGGTTTGATGGAGGGGACGAATGCCCCCGATGAACGACTACTTGAGACGTTCACGATGTACAGCCGCCCCTCTGCTTTTGGTCCCCCGATGGCTGGCAGAATATTCGGACCCGCCAACCAGATCGAACAGGACATGGGAATGATTAAGGGCGGACCTATTGATGGGTACAATCCTGCTTATACTCCTCCCTACTACTGTGGAGAGGCGTGGTTTGATATTTATTTTAAAGCAACCGATGTATCTCATGACATCGCTGAAATCCTTGGAGACTCTCATTTTTCTCCCTATAGGTTCGATTACCAGTGGTGGACCAGAGCAGCGGGTGGAGGCGCCGCGGCGACACGCTCGGATCCGGCTATTCCATATGACTATCAGCAGATTACGAATTATATTATGCAGCTAACGGCTTCGATTAACATTGATGGGGTTGCAAATGTAAACTCTGTAGAGTATTCGCCAGATGGGACCCCAGTGTTGGTATCTGACAGCCCTGTCGGGACCGAGAATGTGTGGGTCATCGAGCCCAAGTTTGAAACCCCAATGTTTAACTTCACTCCGACATCGGGTGCTTTGCGACCCATAACGGAAGCTGACGGAAACTTGACTATTCCGGCTAATGGAGCAGCTACCGTTCCTCGGGGAATGTGGCACCAATTTGGACTACCTCCTTCATCGGATGAAGAGGGGATCTTTTTGGAAGTGACAGATATCGACCCCCAATGGGCTAAGAATAGAGCAGCCCGCGTGAATTCCTCGACGAGTGAAGGACAACTGTGGTACAGTTCAGAATTGAACAGTCAAGGTAAAACCTATTTAAGCTTAAAAAATCAAATAGGAATGAGTCAAACCAGCAAGCGCATGGGCGAAGTTCGAGAATCTCTTGAGGTGAGAGAGGCTATCGTTGCGGTCCCCTTTACCGTTGGTGGTGATGGAAGCAGACAGTTTTTTGCAATACCTTCTGACTCTATTGATGCCTATCATCAGATGACAGATTTTCCAGCAATGGCGGGCGCTCTAGAAACTTCAGGCAACCCAGAGTTGGATATAGGCGATTCTATCAAGAAACAGATCGAAGCTATGAAGAGGTATGTCATACCACCACAATTTAACTTTAACGATCTTGATGTGGATCCGGTAGTAATGTATATTTTTGAATTTAGTCATATTTTTGATAAAGATGACTTGTCTTATATTTGGCAAAACTTACCACCAAAGGCGGCAGAAAAAATAGAAATGGTAGAGGCTGAAATAAGCCACCCTCTTTTGGTTAATGAGCTTATGGGTGCGAGGGGAGCCGCCACGGGAGCCGCACTTCAAGCGGAGCTTCAATGGATGGTGTTCAAGGTCAAGCAGAAGGCGCATACGGAATATAAGGACAGGTTGGCAAAGAACACCGGATTGGTGGGCGACACAGATATCTCCACGTTTGTTCTTGGTGGAAAAAAAGCCACTCTGTCTCCGTCAAATATGAAATATTCCTATAACTGGCCGTATGACTATTTCTCTCTCTTGGAGTTTGGAAGCATTGAGTCAGAAGTAGAGTTTGGGAGTACGCCAGAAGTTCCCAACATCAGCTATTTGCCAGAGCCAACGGATGAAGAGCTTGAGGATGAGGACACCACTGATATTGGGTTTGGGGATTGACCACAATAGATATTTTTAAATTGAGAGCTAATTAATACAATGGCAACCTTCTTCGATAAAAAACAAGATGTAATAGATATTGAGCTTACCAAATATGGAGAGTATTTGCTTTCTTTGGGAAAGTTTAAGCCAGTTTACTATTCCTTCTTCGACAATAATGTTTTGTATGACACTCGATACGCAGGTTTCTCGGGCTCGCAAAACAGCTTTGAGGGGCGTATCCAAGAGGATACGCCTTCGTTGAGAACCCAGCATTCATTTGAGGGTCGTGGAGAGCAAGTTTTGGCGTATAACGAAGCTATGGTTGATGTGTTTCACCTGCGAGAAGATGAAAAAATTAGATTCCCATCGACAGTAGACAAGCACTTTACAGCCCTTTACGATCCACTAGGTCATTCGGATTTATCTTCCACAAAAGCGCCCGCATGGAAGATGAGGTTTTATCACAATGAGATGCTTAATTGGGAAACAATGTATACTGGAAGCCGCTCAGAGCAAAAAATTCCTCAAATTGATGCTACGATAACTTATAAGACACGAGTTCGAACAACCCAAAACCCTCCCTTGGCGTTGGATCCTCAAACGGGGCAGATGGTTCCCCAAGGGATTTATCAGCCTAACGAAGTCGATCCTGAATTGGGCATGGGAATCTTTGCAGATGGCACTTTTGTGGAAGTCGAGGGCGACTATATTCTGCTCGACCTGCAAGAAATCAATGCTTTATACGAAAGGGACAATTTTGAAATTGAGGTTTATGAGATTAAGACTCAAACCTTTCCCAACGGAAACACCAGAGACGAACTTATACCCCTTCAGTTTAGGGAGAAAAAACCAGAAATTGTAAACAACTTGTTGGTCGAAGATACGGGCTATACTAATGTTACGTTAGACCCGAGTTATGCAGAATATTTTTTTGATGTCCTAGTTGATGAAGAAATAAGTGACGTTATAATCTGCAAATCATTAAGCGAACTAAAAGCAAAGGGCGTCTACATAGAAACACCCTTTGAGTGTCCCGATTTATCTCCTTCTGCTACTGTTGGGCTCTATTCCTCTGAAAACACAGAGGGCGCTAAATGCGCGACAGAAACAGGAGAAGGTTAGCCATGACCACTACGCCGCCAATCAGCACCGAAGGAGTCCGTGGGAATGATAGTTACGAACAAAGGCTCATGCCAATTGTTTATATCGACAAGATAACTTTAGAAAACAATTCGGTTCCCCCTAATCTTGGAGACAATCCCCACATTGAAGAGTACACCTTTGACTCTAGCGGGAATCCGGTGCCAATCATCCGGTCAGAAGCACAAGCCTCGCCAGATGGCTGTGTTATCACCCTAGACCTGCTTGTCAGAGACGACATACAAAATACAATCTTAAGTTCATGGTTTTATGACGCTCAGCTTCTACAGTATATGCAGATTAAGGTAATTCAGAGCACCAACTCTCAATTGACGACTAAGCTCATTAATGGACAATTTGAGGAGCTTGAAAACCCCGCCTATAAAACTGGGTACACCACCAAGATTCTTGGTTTGGAAAACTATTATGAAGAGGGCACGCAAGACTTCTACGCAGCGTCTCAAGCCAATGGCGGATTGATGGCGAATATCCCGTATGAAGTGAAGTTGCAGCTACCTACATCACAGCCCGACCATTTATCTTATTTTGTGTTTTGCTATTTTGATATAGCCGCGCTGTCGAGAGATTACAACTTAAGCATGTACGGATATAAGCTCAATACAGGGATCATGTCAAAAGATATAACTTCTGAGATTGTGATTAGAAACGGCACAGTTGTTTCCGAGTCTTACGTTTTTTATACTCCAGAAGGCGAGATATGGACCGGAGCCGTTCATGAACACAATGGAGTGTGGATGGCGGGCGCGACACATACTAGCGAGCCCCACCCAATCTTAACGAGAGAGGTAGTTATAAATTCCACCGTTCAGGATTTTAGAGATATTGATGCTCCTTTGAAAGAGGAAATAAATTTAGCTCCAGTAGAGGCGCTCATCGACAACATTAAGAACAATCTCAACAAAAAGCCGAGCAATAGTGTGGTTCACCAATATGATACTAGAGGCGTTCTTGTGAGTGCAACAAAGTTGCCCATAGAGGATAACCCAGCATATTTTTCAGAGGGGTTTATTGCTAGGAGCGCCCACTCGAAGGAGGGCTCGTTAAGCAACTTTGTTTTTTCTTTTAATTTCGAAGAATTTGTCAAACAGGAGAGTGAGTTTGGAAAGTTGTTTGCTTTTTCGTCCAACGAAACTGCTAAAGCAAAAATGCTTGAGCTTTCTAAAATATTATCCTTAAAGGTTTACAGGAAGCGAGCCACGTCCGAGCTATCGTTTAATCGAATTAATTCCCCCGTCAGAGGAGGCAGATTTAAAAAACTTCCTTATGTGAACGCTCAGGATCCTCCGGTTCTGGTCGTCGAGTCGAAAGATGATGGGAAAACGCTCCGAGCAACAAAAGAAAATGTGGGAGGGTTTGCCGCGTCAGGAACGGGAGCAAGAACGACCCCGCCATCCAAGTCGAACGGCTCCATTCGTCAGATACAGCTAAACAACATGGAGGGCATAAGGAGCTACGCTGTCACTGATGCCACCATAGGAGAAGTCACAGACGGTCTCTATCAGTATAGTGTAGAAGTTTCTGTTCTAGACGGCACCGTGCCTTACTTAAACAACATGCTTGAGCTTTTTTCCAATGTAAAGCACAAGTTTTCTTTGTATTACGATATCTGTACTTCTCCCACCTATTACGATTCCGATACGAATCAATTTAAGGCTGCGCTGGTTAAAGAATATTCTGGAAGCAAGAGTGATCCGTGGTCTAACATGGTTGCTCAAATTGTCTATGTTCTAGGAGTTTTGAGCGACTCCAAGGACGCTAGTCCGATTTTTACATCCTTGTTTTCACTTTGCAATGGAGTTACGGGAACCCCCAAGGGAGTCAACGCGGTTCTTGTTTTGGCTGATAAGTTGGAGTCTATTTTAGTCTCCTACATAGGGGATAAAAGAACTACAAGTGTGGACCTCACGGCAAAAAGTGGCACCGGGTCACAGGCTTCTAAAAAGTTCATACTACAAGATACGCAGACTTTCACCCAGTTGTTTAACTCCGAATTACCAGACGACTATGGCTTAGAATTCATGAACATGAAGAATAGGAATAGTTTTTCTGGACCACCTACTTTTACTCTCCGAGACTATAAGTCCCGAATCGCTCAGGAAAATGATAAATATTTTAAAGCCAAAGGGGAGGTGGTTCTCTCTTCTCCAAGCGCACCTTCGGTTCCGCACGCTTCGTTGAAAGATTTGCAAACTTATGGAGCCACTTACTTGACCCCAGTTTTGGCTAAAAATGGTCGCTTCACTTTGGAAATGGCAAGTGTTGCTGGAGATCTTTTGTCGAACCTAGACAAGTATGAGCGTTTTAGTATCCCCCTGCTCAACGCCCAGATGCAGAGGAGGGGAGACTTTGTTCCTTCAACGACGACAACCTCGGGAATCAATAATGAGAGGATTAATTTTTTAGGGAAGATAGGAGTTACTGTTGCCAACCTTTACGAAACCAACACTGATGCGGCTGGAGATCGAGGCGCTGTGTCCGCTAAAGATGTGTTGGGTGATGATAGTCTGTTTGCGTCCCCCCTTTCCATCGTTTATAGCAGCGAACAAGGGCTCGCTACGGATATAGATTTAAAACAACTTTCTTCTGTTTTCTCCTCCAATCTTTCTTTGGCAGCAGAGAGAGGGGGCTCGCTTAGTGCAACCACTAAATGGGAGAGTCCAATTGAGCAAGTTGAGATTGGGTGCTTTAATCTAGAGACTGATTCTTGTGGTATTTTAGATTATTATATCATTTCTGCTGGCGGCGCACTAGACACTGCTGCAATGACAAGGGTTCCTAATCAGATTAAATCTTTGTTTTTGTCACACGAAGGTGATACTGTGAGGGCGCAGTGGTTCGACGAAAGTTATGATGTGGCTAATGATTTTAAGACTTCTTTAATGTTTATCTGGAATTATCAAAACATTGCCGAAGTAGAATACTTGAACACTTACAGGATGACATCTGCCGAGGGTAGGCAGGTTTCTGCTCCCGTGTGGGAGCCTCTAACTTTTAAGGCGATACAAGACGTGGAAAGATCGTCGGGGATGGTCATGTGTAGGCTTACCAAATATACAGATGCACTTTATAAGATTGGCTCTTCCTCCGTTGCACAGATGCCCTATTATAATTCATATTTCTTCTTGGCATCTACCAACAAGGTTGCAAAGAAAGGGAATCTTCCTGAATCATCCGTCGCCATCGTGGACTCATCGTATGTTGAGATGAGGAATATGGGGAATGAAATGACCAAGCAGCTTGCGAGAGCAGCATCTTCAGCCAACATGCGAACTGTACTCCATCAGCAACCGGCTCGCAATCCACATCATGGTTATTATGATGCGTTTAAGGGCGGCGGCACGCCACCCAATATCCTATCCGATCTCTACGATGAAACAACGGGGCTGTGCGAAATAACTTATGACCAGTTGGGGGCAGGACCCGCAGAAGAAACACCAGAGGGCGACCGTGAAGCAATAAGCTATGATGGCGGCTCACCCGGTGGTGGAGGCGGTGGAGGAGCCGGTGGCTCTGGCGGGGGCGCTCCTCCTGCCCACGTTACGTTCGAAGAGACTTCGCCCAAACAAGATGACACATTCCATTATTCCTCTGATCCTGATATTGGTGCAGCCATGGGTCAGCCTGAGAATGACGAGCCAGATCTTACGATGCAGACAGATTATGATAAGGCGATGAGCAAAGCAATTCAAGAGGAAATAAGGTGGCAACAAAACGTACAAGTTCAGGGAGGAAACGACACCGGTCAGAGCGCCAAGGAGCGGAACGATGCCATTGCTCAGTGGGTGCAGGCAATGTATAAAGGTGTTGGTGAAGATGGTTCCCAACAAGCTGCGACACAGGGCGCGAACACCGGAGCACCTTCGCAGCAAATGCAACAAGGCAACGACGGTAACGCAGGAAATGGGTATAAATGATGTTAGGGAGCGAACTTAGATATGCAGGCTAGTAAAAAGAACACATATATTTTTAAAGAAAATGCTAAGCCTATGGGCGCATCTGACACTGGCGACCAATCCCTCGGTGGTTTTAACGATACCCACTTAAGAGATCATGTGCGCCATGCTCTCGGTAAGTATTGGGTCTTAAAGCCGTCAGAAGTCTATTACGGAGATCCAGAGCAGCAGCAATTGTTTGAAAGTCAGGCACACACCACCATAAGCTACGGGGCTGTGGTGGAAAGATATTTAAAGCATCCTCCTTTTTGCTCCAAAGAGCAGTATATTTGCTTTCACGGTGACGAGATCTGGGGACTGCCGCCTCACGGAGAATTCGGTTCGTCTACGTCGCTAGATCACGACGATTTTCGCTCAATGATAAACACCCTTGTGCAGACAAGCGACGGTCGCGCCGAGGTTTATAAAGATTGTTCGTTTAGGATAGATACGCCGTTCACCCAAGCGGAGAGGAAACAAATCGGAGACACCTCGGCGCTAGGCTATGTGGACGTGGACTTCAGCTATAATTTCTACCACCCTCAGTATGAAGCAGCCGCCGCAGGCATCAGAGAGGAGCTTCTGCCCACCGTATATTCTTTTATTGGCGATGATATATCACGCAACCTCTTTATGCTGAAAACTCTTCAGAATCGTATTTCGCAACACCTTGCTGTGATTCGAGAGGCTTCCGTGGATAAGATCGGCGAAACCAGCGGATGGAGCGTAGGAGCCATATCCCACAGCACATCGCATGGCACTATGGATACTTATTTCTATTATTTGTCTAAGGTATATGCCGAGCTAACTTCTAAATTTAAAGACAACTTTGCAGTAAGATTTAGAAATTTTATTTTTCCTTTTGAGAATTTAAAATTGACGAGTGCTCCACCCAAGAAGAATTCGTTTCCCATGTTTGTGGAAGTTGAGTTTTCGACAGATAGCGTAACAGAGATAGCCCAAATGCTAGAAGATTCAAGTCTCACGACCGCCTTTCAGAGAAATGTTGCGGCAGGATGCGGGGGTCCTAACGCCTCTCTCTTGCGTCAAATGGGCGGGGGAACGGACGATTATTACGCCGCTAAGCAAAACCTTTCATACTCTTCTTTGGAGGGAGGGTCTATAGCCTACTCTTTGGGCTCCTACAAAAGAATAAATCTTTTGACGTGGTGGACCAATTATCTTCGAGGGCTAATACCCAAGGTTTATAAAAATCAAACTTTTATCGGACCCAACACTTATTCAGTCTATATTAGTTCGGGCGTTGAAAATAACAATCTTGCCCAAGCATTGAGCTTGTTGGTGTTTTCTGGAAAGTTGTCTGGCATTGTGCAAAAGAATCATCGTTCCATTGAAGAAGTGTTCGAAGGCAAAAAAAGCCATACAGAAACCGTGTTGTATAGGGTGGCGAAATACAAGGGAGCAGCGACCCCCGGAAAGATGCCAATTCAAAATTATTGGTTCCCCAATTCCAACAACATTGACATTGTTAACCTCGTAGATACGCAGGTAAGATATAGTTCGGTGTATACCTATGTGGTTTATGCATACCAGCTAATAATTGGGACCGAGTATTCCTATGGTCCTATAGAGTACGACCCTCCAGAGTTACAAATTGATTGTCCCGAGCTTGATATTTCGCTAAACGGCATGGATTGTGTTGACGAAGATGGGACCACCGTCCTTGACAGTATGTGCGTTCAGATAGATTCCACGATAGTGTACAGCGCACTCCAAAACCAACTTGGAAACGATTATACTGATATAGGCATCTTAGCGCGGGACATACTCGCTCTGTATGTTCTGGCTGAAGCTGTTGATGCCCTCTCTATAGCCTCTTATGTAAACCAGTTATGTGTATACTTAGCCCCCCTGTATGGCTTCAGTTCCGCTAATCTTATCGAAGCACTAATGGGGGCTGTGTGGAGCTACGAAGCCGGTGAGTCAATGTCTGTCACCTACCCTTCGATAGAGACGGAGGTGTACACCGATTTTAATGCATGGACCAAGGTTATAACAAAGCCCATTGTTGACGTGGTAGAGGTTCCCTTTTTCTCTCATACCGGCAAGATGATTGATTCCCCTCCGCTGCCACCTGATGTCAACATTATTCCTTATCGTGGCGAGAGCGGAAAAGCTTTGATTTGGCTAAACTCTACTGTGGGAGATCAGGAAATGTATCCGATTGCCTTTGATCAAAAGGAACAACAAGAGATTAATCAGATTAGGCAAACTAACTTTTTAACTTCCAGTGATCCAATTCGCTTTAAGTCCGACGATGTTGCGGCAGCGTTTGAAATATTTAGACTCTCAGAGAAGCCGGAAATGTATACGGATTTTGCTGGCAACCAGCGGGCTATCGTCTCTACGGTCCTCGATCCCGATGCCCCAAAGAAGGCAGTATCCTCTATGTCATATGTTGATGTTGTTGCGCCCAATACGAAGTATTATTATACGTTTAGGGCGCTAGACAACCACGGGCATCGCTCGAACCCCACGGCGGTATATGAGATTGAATTGGTCGAGAACAGCGGCGCAGTCTATATGATTACGAACATCATTCCTTTGGGGGTCAAGCCAAAGCCGCACGAGCCCGTCAAACAGGCAAAGCGATATGTGCAAATTGTTCCTCGAATGACTCAGGGTCTCTTTAACCAAAAGGCATCGGGGCTTGCTGATGCAACTTCCGTACTAGAGGGGAACAATTATAGGCTGGGGGTCGAAGATCAAAGTATGTGGGGCAAGAAATATAAAGTGCGTTTTATTTCCAAATCCACAGGAAGAAAAATAGACTTGAACATTACTTATGACACAGAACACGTTCTAACTCCCGAAGAAATGGAGCTTAGAAACATGGATACAGAACCCTCCAACAATTGGTGGGACTTGTTCATCAGTTGGTTTGGCTCCAGCCCTTAATCAATGAGCATAAACTAAGTGAGATTTAAAAATTGGAAACTAATTATAATGAAGACTATTTATAGGAGTAGGGAAAAACAATGGCTTTCTTAGACAATTCAGGTGACATCATCTTAGATGCTGTCCTAACAGACACCGGTAGGATGAGGTTGGCTCGCGGCGACGGCAGCTTTAAAATTGCAAAGTTTGCTTTTGGCGATGACGAAATCAACTACGGGGAATACGATAAAAACCACACCAGTGGTTCAGCTTATTATGACTTAGAGATTCTTCAGACACCGATTCTGGAAGCGTTTACTAACAACGCATCTTCCATGAAGTCCAAGCTTCTTTCTATCTCTCGAACTAACTTGCTTTACCTTCCAGTTATCGAGATAAACACGAATCCCGCCGCCGCAGTACAATATACGGGCAACTATTATGGCGTGGCTGTGGATACACGAACTGAACAGTCGGTATCGGGCATGTCAGGTGATCTCGTTACAACCGCTGAATCTCCGGCACTGACCGGCTTTATGTTCGGGGCAAATCCGGCAGATGGATCAAACTACATCAGAGTCGATCAAGGTCTGGACACTTCGGATATATCTGCTGATAATGTGCTCGATGCAGATTTGGTAGAGACGCAATACATTGTAGAGATGGACAACAGGCTTGGAAGTTTGGTTAGCGTAGGAGGTTCTACCGGAGCAGCAGTTTCTTTTGTTGACGACGATAACATCGCAAGCTACTATTTATCTTTGGGAACCGACTCTACCTTCGTCTCTAATAACACGGCGGGAGCAAGCGCCCCTGATCAGTCCATATCTGGTCCAAGGGGGACAACCCTTCAATTCCAGATACAGTCTTCTATTGATCTGAATTCAAGCACATTCTTGTTCACAGAATTAGGAAGCGAGTTTAGTGTCGATAACACCTATTACTATATCGACACTACTGTGCGCGTTACCGGGGCAACAACCGGCTACAGGATTGATATTCCAGTTCGATATGTGAAGTACAAGAGTTAATAATCTGAGGAAAGGATAAAAAATGGCTACCATATTTAAGAGTTTTTTGAACAACGATGTTGCGACAACGCGCACACTTCTCCATGAAGCTGTGCCGATTACGGGGACAATTGTTTCTGGAACTTATACTGCCGAGGCAAACATTAAGAATTATGCCCACGGGATGTTTCAGAGCGTATATGACTACCCCTATTTGAGTTCCTCGGCAAATCATATTTTTGATATCACTGTCGGGCTATCGAACAACTCGTCGTTGTCCGCAAGCACAACTTTCCAGAACTCCAAAAAAATCAACATCTACAATCAGATGGCTCAGACGCTTGTAGGGTACAAGGCTGATGGCACGATTAAAGATTTCGACAAAGATGGGGATTTCTCCACCGAAACAGATAAGATGACGGAGACTTTCTTTGTTAACTTCGCTCGCTTGTTGAGCAAAGATGAGGTCAAAAAAGGCTCATTTTCTATGACCGTTTTGACGGGAGGTTTTGGACCCCCCGATAGGGAGGCAACCTTAGTCCCGCTCAGCATCAATGACACGGGCTCTACTAATGATTATAGGGTTAACTCGCCAGCAGGTGAGTATGGGTTTCTTTATACGACAACCGGCTCCCAAGTTGGGCTTATCTATTACCAAGCTGGCGTTGCGGTCTTAACTGCCTCGATGTTCGCTACCGGAGGCGCAGGCGGCATTAATGGCGGCACAGTACCCGGAGGCGTGATGACTAGTGGCGACGGCGGATTTGGACCTCCCGGCTCGGCTTCCTATGACTTTGCGTCACACAGTGCTTCTGTTGACTCATATTTGACAGGAGCTTCTATTTCGGGAGCCGCAGATGGCGTTAGAAATTGTTTGGGGACTGTTTCGTTCAACAACACGACTGAATTAAATTCTACCATCTATTTCTGTCGGGCAAGTCACAATGAGTTTAATTATTCTTCTAATCCCACTTATCTTAATGCAAGTAAGCTGGTGGTAAAAAACAAGAGCACAGATATGCCCGTATCCTATATCACTTCTGTAGGTTTGTACTCCGCAGATAACGAGTTGCTGGCTACGGCGAAACTCTCTGAACCCCTTAAGAAGACTCCTTCCAATGAGTTGACATTACGCGTCCGACTTGATTACTAGGGAGGTCACAAATGCCTCTGTACAAGTTTGAGGAATCTGACAAGTTTTTCAATGTCTTAAAGACGAACCCAAAGACAGAATTTGTAATCTACGACGGTCAGATATTTCTCAACAATCGATCTGAGCAGTCGGGTAGCTTCTATAAATGGGTCCCGAATGTTGAACCCGGCAACGTAAGCCTCTATGAGCTTAATGTTGATCGACTAGAAGAGGAACTTGGTACAACCATCGGTGTAGACGAGGTTGAGAATAAGGGGATTGTTTACCCCTTCGTCACCAAGCAAGGGAACATCACAGCGTTCAAGACCATCTCGACAACTCAGTTTAATTCCGATTTCTCTTATGGAGACGTTATAAGCGGTAGCTATCCCCTGTCTGCGAGCATTGAGAGGCACCTATTTATCGAGAATGCAACAAGACCCCGTATCGTAGCTCTCCAGAACACCTTAAATTTTTACAAACCTCTGAGCCAAGCTTACGCTTATAGCTCCACTATGGGATCGGCTCAGTGGGACAAGGCAACACAGGCACTTAATCTTATTTCGATTCCTTCGATCTTTTATGGGAGTGAGATTAAAAAGGGCTCCGTAAAGTTACAATTCTATATGTCTGGAACGCTCATTGGAGAATTGCAGGATAAGAACCAAAATGGTGAGCTAATTCAGGTAAGTGGCAATGTGGAATCGCAAGCCAACGGGTCTGGCTCGGTTGCAGGCGTCGTCCTTTATAATGAGGGCTTTATCCTTCTTACGGGTAGCTGGGGAATGACATCCCAAGATAGGGATTATTTGAATGCTGGATCTGGAAATGAGGTTGCTGGATCATGGCTATACTTTGGCGCTGGTGCTAACGATGGTATTCCCACTTCTCTACTGCCATCTTCTAGTTTCGCTCTAAGCTTCGAGGGGGTTCAAGAGGTGCCCACTCTTACCATGCTTGCTCATGCCAAAAAGGGAGAACTAAATTATTCCCCTAATCCGACGTATGTTGAATGGGAACAGAGTGCTTCTATTACCACCCCCATTACCGGAAATTACACGTTCTTTGAAAAGGAACTAAGAATAAGGAATATGGTGAGTTCTTCTTTCTCTTTTCCAACTGCAAGCTTTCAAAAAGAGACTTACATCACAAAGGTAGCTATTTATGACGAGAACCGAAATATGATCGGAATCGCCAATCTTGCAACGCCAGTCAAAAAGACGGAAGAACGAGATTATACTTTCAAGTTAAAGGTGGATTTTTAGATGTCACAATATAGTTCATTCAAAGACTACCAGCTACTGATGGAAGGGTGGAGAGCCTATGCCCAAGAAGAAAGCAATACTATTTTTCTTTTTGAAGGCGGTAAACCTCAGCCCAGAGATTTTGAACTTATCTTGGAGCGTCGTGCTCTGAAAGAAGCTATTCAGATGTGGGAAGCTTCTTCTCTCTATGAATGCGATAAGCTTCTGTTGGAAGTAGACTCCGCAGCCTTTGTCAAAGAATTCTTTTCTGATATTGGAAAGAAGGTGAACGATTTTATTCTGAAGCTGTCGGTTCAAGCATTTAATTTGTTGCAAAGAGGGTCGGAGTCTGTTAAAATGGTTTTGTCGGTGATAAAAAAGCTTGTAAACGCAATTGAGGGGCATTGTACGAAGTTGCCAACAACCTGTAAGATCGCTAGGACATCTGCCATGATCTTGAGTATTTTCGCACTTGGGACTCTTTTTTATTCTCCAAGGGCATATGCTGCTATCCAATACGGCGATGCACCTTTGTCAGATGAAGAGTATAGCTATATTCGAGGCGTCATTATGGACGGCTTTGTTTCTGGTTCATACGAGGGGCTTTCGCCTGAAAGCCAAAGGAATATTGCCGAAACAATCGAGCAGCTTGACAAGTTGCAGGCATCCCCTGATGTAACGGGATACGAAAATCTAAGCGGAACACTTCAGGCGGCTTTAGATTCAAGCTACGGTATTATGGACTATTACGAGAGAGAGCTTTCCCTCGGTAGAATGACGCCAGAGAAGTTTCACGCAATTAAAGAATATTTTGAAAAGATGGGGCAAGCAGCTAAAATTTCTTACGATACGATAGTCCCGAACACAGATATTGCGGTTGCTGGAGACATTCCTGAGAAACCTTCTTGGTAGGGAGAAATTTAAAATGAACGACATGAAGCTCATAATGGAAGGCTGGAGGCAGTATTCAAACATCCGCAATGAAGAATTGGTTATCGAATCTATCGACAAGTTTGAGAAGCAGATTCTTAAAGAGCTTTCAAGAGTCGAAAGGCTTGATGAAGGAAAGATCGAAGATTTTGCCAAAGGGACAATAGACAAGGCGCTTAACTATGTTAAGGGTTTAACTTCTAAGGCAAATAGCTTGACCACTGCGGTTTATGTTAGGGCTATGAACATGCTTGATAGGGTGATTAAGAGAGTCAAGTCTCTTGCAAAACGATACCCGGCGCTAAAGCCAGTTATTATAACTCTTGTTTCTGTGGGGCTCTTGTTGGTTTCAACTGCTGCTCAAGCTTCCGAAGTGGAAGTGGATTTGTCAATTATACCATCGTGGCTCGAAGGGCTCGATCTATCAGAGGTGGGTCAAAGCGCAGACTATATAGAGTCATATCTTGAAACAGCCAAAGAGATAGCCGGAGAAGATGGCATCATCAGCGCAGATGACTGGGAGAATGCCACATCAGCGCAACGAAGCACTATTGAGTCTGGAGCATCGGAGTTTTCTGAAATTATCGATCAGTTCAAAGAAGCAGATGTCTCTGGCGCCGACGCCGAAATCTCTGGACCAGTAGAGATGGAAGGAAAGGTTTACAGTGCTGAGATGGTGGAAATATTCAAAGATATTAGAAAATCATCCGAGATGAGAGGCAGGGCATTTGACGACTACCAAAATGTGTACAATCGCATGACCAGCCAAAAAGGTCCTGAAGCTGGCTGGTGGAAGGAGACTATGACAGATTTAATGCCCCCGCCCGAATCGATAGGGCGCACTACAGATGTTGCCAGAGATGCAGTACAAGCGCTAGAAAAAAGTGAATATGGCGACATGGATCGAACCAAGCTCGTTGTTAAATTATTAAATAATATGGCTGACACACAAGATGCTTGGCAAGGGGTTGTGGACAACGCTAGGGACAATAGCATCGAATTTAACCAGTGGATGGACTCTCTCCTCGCCGCCGGAGACTACATGGGCGCCGAGCGCATCATCGATAAGTTTTAGAGACTTGACAAAGCAACGTAGACCAGTTATAATAAAATATGATTCTTGGCTTAGACATCTCAACCAGCATTACAGGCTGGACCATTACAAAGTATCAAGGCGACGTTGTTGAATACGGAGCGTGGGATACCAGAAAATACAAAGACTTCTTTGATAAAGCGGAGGCAGTGAGAAAAGGTGTTACAGAAATACACGCGCAATATGCTGGAAGAATTGAACACGTTTATATTGAACAATCGTTACAGACGTTCCGATCAGGTTTCTCATCTGCTAAAACTTTATCAAGCCTGTCTCGTTTTAATGGGATTGTGTCATGGCTTGTTTATGATCTATTTCAGATTAAGCCAGAATACATCGCAGCGACAAGTGCTCGAAAGCTCTGCGGCATTAAAATCCCTAGAGGAGAAAAAGCCAAACCAGTTGTCTTAAAATTTGTACTTGACAACCAACCGGGTTTCGTGATAGATTATACTCGTCATGGAAATCCAAAGCCAGAATCCTATGATATGGCTGATTCAATTGTAATCGCAAAAGCGGGGGCTATATGCGAAGCGAGAAAATTAGGATACTGAGAAGCGCACTGGGGTCGTCTTATGACCGTGGAAGCGAGCTTCTCTTTACTTGTCCTTATTGCCGTCACCACAAACGCAAGTTTTCGGTGAACATCGAGAAGAACTATTATAAGTGCTGGGTCTGCGACAAGCGCGGCAGAAATGTCGGTCGTGTGATTCGCCGCTTTGGTTCGTTGACGCACTTCCGCGAATGGCAGGATCTTGTTGGCAAGGTTGATCTTAGTGACTTCGATAACCTGTTTGGGACTGAGGTCGAGGAAGAAACAGAAACAATTTTAAAATTGCCTGATGAGTTTGTGTCCCTCGCCAATAAAGATTTGCCAAGGTCGGCAAGACCGTTTCTTCGCTATCTCTCACAGAGAGGCATCGGAAAGAAAGAGATCGTGAAGTGGAAGATTGGATATTGTCCAGAGGGCGAATACCGGAACCGAGTGATTATCCCATCTTTCAACAAGGACGGATTTGTAAATTATTATGTGGCTCGCTCAATCGCTGACGATTGGCAAAAATACAAGAACCCTCCCGCCAGCAAGGACATTGTTTTTAACGAGCTTTATATCGACTGGCATGAAGACGTTATTATTGTGGAGGGCATCTTCGATGCCATCAAAGCAGGCAACGGAATCCCCATCCTTGGATCAACTTTGAGAGACGGAGGGAAACTCTTCAAAGCTATCGTGAGTAGTGGGGCTAAAGTATTCTTGGCTCTGGACGCGGACGCAAACGACAAAGCAGACCGGATAATTCAGAGCCTGATGTCTTATGGTGTCGAGGTATCCAAGATTGACACGTCAGGATATGAAGACATAGCCGAGATGCCAGCCTCTAAATATGAAGAACGAAAAAAGAATGCTGTCTTTATGTCTAACGACAACTATTTACTGGAAAGACTATCGTCTATTTAGATTGCTATGGCAGGAGATAAAACAGATATGAGTTTTTCAAGCTTTAAGAAAGATCAGATGATCTTTGAGAATTTTCGTAAATTTGTGAACGAAATCGCCATGGCTCAGGGCAAAGAAAAGGAATCCGAGGCAGATGCTTATCAGGCACACGCCTCTAGACCTACTCCAGTGGGTCGCGGCATGGAGAAGCAAAAAAAGGTTTTCCAAGATTTGATCTCTAAGGAGTACACTACTTTTGTCAAAGAGTTGGGGCAAAAAATTGACGATCCTAAATTTAGAGAATTTTTGAATATGGGGGTCGAAGACGGAGATTTAGCTGATGACAAGATCGATGTTAAGACCGGACCCATACCAGTTAAAGATTTGAGACCTACCCAGAGTCAGATAGGTTTAGCGGATTCTTTGGGGTGGGTTTCTAAAAATAAGCCACAACAAGCTGGCGAAACAGCAACTTCGGAAACAGCGGATGTGGGAGGACCGATCATCACCGCAAATGGCAAATATATTGTCGATGGTCATCATCGCTGGTCACAGGTGTTTCTCCTTAATCCTAATGCCTCCATCCCAGCAGTTGATTTTCAAATTGGTGGTAACCCTGATGCTAAAAAAGTCCTCAAGTTGACCCAGTTAGCGATTGCAGCGGTGGACCGTGTTGTGCCTATGAGGAAGGCAGATGCCAAGACTGATATCTTTGCGACGGGCGGAAAGGCTGAAACGATTAAAAAAGTGCTGAATGCCGTAATCTCAGATGAGATGGCAAAATCACTTATGGGCGCTTGGGGTGCCGACTCTAAAGAGGCGGTCATTGATAGAGTCGCAGCCAACGCAGTCGCGCTCTTCAAGAGGGGAACACACAATCCTGATGTTCCTCGCGTCTTCATGCCGCAGCTAGACAAGGGAGGCTCAGAACCCGCTAAAAAGATCGCTAAGATGAAATCAGGCGACCTTAATTGGAATATGAAAGAGGAAAATAAAATGAAAATCACAAAAACACAACTTAGAAATATTATCAATGAGGAAATCTCTAGCACTCTGGATGAATTTCGCTGGAAGAAGCAGGTGACCAAGAGTCGTCCGACGAGATATGCAAAATCCAAACGTCACTCAAAGCCAGACCACTCATCCGGGCACATCGGAGGAGGCTTCGGGGGCACCGAACTTGATGGAGCCAAAGCTGATTTCGCTGCGATGGCTGGTATTGAAGCCGAGGACCTTCCCGCATCGGTTAGGCGTATAAAAAATTTGGCTACTTTTGAGAAGTTCAGAGATGACATCTATCAAGCGGCTAAGAGGCGTACAGGTCAGATGCACGGCGATAAATTTAAACAGACAATAAGGGCTATGTTGCCCAAAAGATAAAATAAATAACAATAATTTGACACCTGCATTGGGGGGTGT
>CEUI01015216.1_pt1 | contig 23855 bp, 16 predicted proteins | sample 531411 | NCBI WGS metagenome assembly CEUI01 (sample SAMEA2622841, study PRJEB7988) | marine metagenome | isolation source: saline water (ENVO:00002010), including
ATTTGGTGGTGGTAGTGCTACCATCGGACAGCCAACTTTAGCCGAGTTAAATTATGATACTGATTTTTCAGCATCTAACGCTGGTGCATTATATACACTGATAACTGATGCCGATATTACTCTAGTTAGACCTGATTTACAAACTATATCAGCTTGGGGATATCGTGCTGCAATTGCTTCTGCATCTACTGATACTTCAAATAATTGTATATCTGCTTCTTACGGTCAATTTAATCGTACTACTTTATCTGTTAATGCTGATGGAGTTACAATACCTAGTGGACAGAAAATTGTCTTTAAGTCAACCAAAGATGTTGCAACGGGCACTTTACAGACAGAATTTCAGTTACATAATGGATTCAAACTTGATTACTATCAACAGCCAACTGATGTAACTAGAGGTGATTTTGAGGTAACTCATACTGTAGGTGGTGATCCTGAAGAAGCTAATCGTGGTATTCCTGAAATTAATCTTGAATTGAAATCAAGAACCATAGTTGCTAAAACTCGTAAGTTGAAAGCAGTATGGACACCTGAATTGGCTCAAGACTTGAATGCTTATCATTCAGTTGACGCTGAAGCTGAATTAACATCAATGTTAAGTGAATATATCTCAATGGAAATTGATTTAGAAATTCTTGACATGTTAGTTCAAGATGCTACTACAACTGAATATTGGTCAGCTCGTGTTGGATATGAGTGGAATGGAACTGATGCATTTGTTGCTTCACAACATGCTACTAATGCTTTAGCTTATCAGAAAAATACATGGTATCAAACTTTAGGTCAGAAGATTCAGAAAGTATCTAATAAGATTCACCAATTGACACTACGTGGTGGTGCTAACTTTGTTGTTTGTTCACCAAATGTAGCTACAATTATAGAATCAATTCCTGGATACGCTCCTGATACCGATGGTACTAAAGATCAATTTGGTATGGGTGTAACTAAGATAGGTGCATTGTCTAACCGTTGGAATGTATATAAAAATCCATATATTACTGAGAATCAAATTCTTATTGGATTTAGAGGAAATAACTTCCTTGAAACAGGTGCTGTATATGCTCCGTATGTTCCATTGATTATGACACCTCTAGTATATGATCCAACTAACTTTACACCAAGAAAAGGTGTAATGACTAGATATGCTAAGAAAATGGTTCGTCCTGAGTACTATGCTAAAATACAAGTACATGGATTGGAAACTGTTTAATTAGTATTTAAGTTCATATAATACTATATAAATAAAGAGGGTAGTTTTCTACCCTCTTTTTTTTATGATCTATATTTATAGATAGGAATATTAGGAGAATTTTAATGGCAGATAAATTTCAATTTGTATATGAGGATCCATCTTCTTTTAGCGCTGCTGATGATGAAACTCCGTATGGAATATATGATGAGGATTCGGAATTTAGAACTGATATTATAAATGTTACTAAATGGGTGGCTAGAAGATTAGGACATCCTGTAATGCAACTTGAATTTAATAGTAGTTCTATATATACTTGTTTCGAAGAAGCAGTTTCGGAATATTCAACTCATATAAATAATTATAATACAAAAAATTGGATGTGGAATTCGTATGGATCAGAAGAAACTGGATCCAATTTAGGTAATACTGGAGCCAGGACAGTAAAACATCCTAGAATGGGAATTACATCTGTTATATCAGAACAGTTTGGAGAAGCTGTTGGTGTTGGTGGTGATGTTACTATGTATAGTGCATCTGTTACTTTAACTGGATCTGTACAAGAATATGATTTACAATCAGCTTTTAGCGCTTCAGTTTCGGGTGATACAGCATTGAGTGGTTCTGCAGATAAACGAATTGTTATACAGCAAGTATTTAATCCTCCTAGAGCCGCGATTACTAGATTTTGGGATCCATTTATAGGAACTTATGATCAAAGAATGATGTTAGATCAATTTGGATTTGCTTCATACTCTCCATCGACTACTTTTATATTAAGACCTATATATTATGATGTTTTAAGAGCGGGTATGATAGAAACTAGTGATTATATAAGAAGGGCTAATTTTTCTTTTTATGTGGTTAATAATAAAGTTAGATTATTTCCGATACCAACTACAAAAGATAATGGAGATAAAATATGGTTTTATTATTATATAAAAGATGATTTAGATTCTACAACTAGAGATTGGGATTCACATAAAGTATCAGATCCAAGTAATGTTCCTTATAAGTTTATAATTTATAATGAAATAAATTCATCTGGTAGACAGTGGATAAGAAAATATACTTTATCCATATCTAAAGAATTACTAGGTATAGTTAGAAGTAAATATGCTTCCATGCCGTTACCTGGTGGTGATGTTAATATGGATGGAGAGTCCTTAAAAGCTGAGGGTAGAGAAGAAAAACAACAATTGTTGGAAGAATTAAAAGAATTTCTCGAATCAGTCTCATTGACTGAAAAATCTAAAGCAGAAGCTGAGGAAGCTGAAGCTGCTCAACAGGTATTAAATAAAGCACCTTTACCAATTTATATAGGATAGGAGATAACTAATGGCAACTAGACCATTTTTTGTACCTCAAAAAGAAGTAAATATGATGAATTCTGTAAATGAAGAATTGATTGATGCCGTATTGGGTCAGTCGGTAGATATTTACAAAGTTTCTATAGAAAATACTCAAACCAATATATATGGTGAAGCTGCAGATGGTAAAAAATATTTTGAACAAGGATTTAGAGTTAATTGTCTTATACAATTTAATGAACCTACTACAGAATTAGAAGAATTCGGTACAGATGTGGATTCAAGTGTAGAGTTATTTTTTCTGAGATCGTCTTTGAGTGGATCTAATTTTTATCCTGAAAATGGAGACATAGTAGATTGGAATGATTTTTATTGGGAAATAAATTCAGTAACAGAACCTCAATTAATAGCTGGACATGATAATTTTAGACATGAAGTAAGAGCTTCTGCTCATAGAACAAGATTGTCGTATGTTAATTTTGATGATAGGATAAGATAATGTCAGTTGAACCATTAAAAGTAAATAAAAGAGTATTTTATCAAGATAGTAGAAATGTATCTAAGCCTAAAGTTAATAATGTAGAACAAAAAGTTGATGTTAAGAATTCAATAAATGTAGATGAATTGATGAGTAAATTATCGAATAAGATAGATTCAATTCAAATTAAAAATAATGATTTATATGGAGAAAATAATGTAAGTGCTATTGATGTTGACTTTAAAAAAGAACTATTTATAGATAAGGTAGATAAAAACGCGGTAAAATCAGAAGTCATACATGGTAAGGTTAATAATAAGTTAGATAAATTAAAGGCGTTAAGAAAAAGAAAATGAACAGAGAACCAATCATAGAAGATACAACTTTAGTTACCAAATCTGTACAAAGACTTAAAGTTGAAACACCATTAGGTTCAATAGAATCTGATTCGGGAAATCATTGGATTGATGTTGCTACAATTGTAGGAGTTATTTTAGTTTTATATGTAGGAAAAAAATTAATTGATAAATTTTTTAGGGGAGAAAAATAATGAAAGATTGTAAATGTGATAAATGTAAATGTGAAAATTGTAATTGTCAAAATTGTGAGTGTTGTAAGTAATGTCAGTTAAACCTATAACAAACCCATTTCCAATAAGTCCTAATTCTATTAATAGAGCCAATCAGGTATCAGATAAAAATATTAATGTAGGAAGAACTATAAGTAATAGTTCTAAAACATCTCTACCTGGAAAAGATTTTACAAAAAATCATGAAATAGTAGTGAAAGATTTAGATTCCACTATAATAAGTCATGTAAAAAGGACTATGAATATTAAAATCGAAGATAATGGAGAATTAGTAAATTTACCAGTTATGTATGGTAATCAAGAAAGATGGGTTAATATTAAACAGGATGGATTTATTAGAGATAAAAATGGAAGTTTAATATTACCATTATTAATGTTAAGGCGAGCTAATATAGAATTTAATGATACTTTACCGTCATATAAACATGATTTGAGTGGGGAGAACATACAAGTTGTTAGATCTTCTCATTGGTCAAAATCTAATTACTATGATAGATTTACTGTAGATAAAGGTTTAAAGCCGGTTGAAGAAAATATGGTAACTGGAGTTCCTCAATTTGTTAATGTTAGTTATGATTTTATAGGGTGGACTCAATATATAGAACAAATGAATAAAATAATTGAAAATTTTTCTGATCAACATAATAGATACTGGGGAGATAATACTAGTTATAGATTTTTATGTACTATACCAGCTGGATTATCTGATGTAGTTGAAATGGAAAATGTAAGTGAAAGAAGCGTTAGATGTAATTTTACTGTTATGTTGAAAGGTTATTTACTTCCAGAAGTTATATCCAATATAATTAATAATAGAAGATTCAATGCAAAACGTACATTAACTAAAAGAAAGTTGGTATTTTCTGAAAAAATTGAATAAATATATTATTTTTGAATTTTTTGCATATATTTATATATGATTAATTGTAGTTAAAAGGAGGTTATAATGAAAGAAGGAGTTAAGTTCTCTGATGAAGAGATGAAAGATTTAAAGTTAATTCAAGATACGTATATTGAAGTTCAGAATCAATTTGGACAAATAGCGTTTTCTAAACTTAGCTTACAATCTCAGGCTCAAGAGTTGAATAAACTTGAAGAGGAATATAAAGAAAAATTTATAGAAAACAAAAAGAGAGAAAATGAACTGGTTAGTAAACTTACACAAAAATATGGTGATGGTACTCTTGATCCAAAAACTGGTATTTTTACACCTGTTGATTCAGAGTAGTGATTTAAAAAAATTTTATATAAAATTGGAGAAATAATATGGCAGAAAGAGTCGTAAGCCCCGGCGTTTTTACTAATGAAATAGATTTATCGTTTTTACCCGCAGCTGTTTCCGATATAGGAGCAGCTTTAATTGGAATATCAAGTAAAGGTCCAGCATTTGTACCTACAGTAGTTGATAGTTTTTCCGATTTTAAAGTTAAATTTGGAGGAATGAATCCAGATTATTATTTACCGTATGCGGCTAAAAGTTATTTAAAAAGTTCTGGTACTTGTACTATAGTTAGAGTACTTGGTACTACAGGATATACAGCTACAAGTGCTGTCACAATTAATGCTGGAACAGCAACAGCTGCGACGGCGACATTAACAGTAGATGATGGTGACGAAGCTGCGAGTGGACAATTCACAGAAGGTGAATATGTCGTGATGACAGCTACAGATGGTACTGTAGGAGTATATGTTCTTTCTGATTTATCAGAAACAGGTGCATCTGCAGATGGTACTGTTTTAACAGAGGGATCTGATATTGGTGTTGGTACTTTACCAGCTGGCACTGCTGCTCTTGGTACTTGTATTGCTGTTGGTGTTAATTTGAATACAAATTCACAAGCTACTGTATTAAATGCAATTAAAGATGCACTTCAATCTACCAATTCACCATTAAAAGACAAAATTACAGGTACTACTGCTGGTACTTCAACTGGTAATCAATCAAGTACTTTCACACAAGCAACTTCTGGTACTGATGGTAATACCGTAACAACTACTAATATAAGTCAATTAACTGCTGGAGATTTTTCTGGTGGTACAGATTCAGTAACAGTAGCGGCTGTATTCCCATCGGCATCAGATGGAACTTTAGCATCTACTACAATAGTTGGTAAAGCTGAGGCAGGAAGTTTTAATCTAAACTGGTGGGGAACATCTGTATCTCCTACCATGTCTTTAAATGCTTCTGATGGTAATTATATTGTAGATGTATTAGGCACTGGTGTAATTAAAAGGGCTGAGTCAAGTAAATATCATCCTGGATACGTTGCTCAAATATTTAGAGAGAAAGCTAATAGCCAGGCAACTGCCACGGCAGTATCTATTGATTTAGCTAACAATGCATTTACAAATGGATATTCTGAAGGTGAAACTCCATATATTTTAAGTCAAACTGGATCTACATCTTCAGATACAACTTCATTGTTTAAATTCCAAACACTTTCTCATGGGGAATCTGCTAATAGAGAACTTAAAGTCGCTATATCTAATATTAAAAAGGCAGGTACTATCGCTGGATCTGATTATGGTACATTTGATGTATTAGTTAGAAGTTATGATGATAAAGATAAAAGACCTAATGTATTAGAATCTTACACGGGAGTTAATTTAGATCCAGATTCTACAAATTATATAGCTAGAAGAATTGGTGACATTAGATGGCAATTTAATACAACAAAACTTAAAACTGAAGTTCTAAGTGGTGACTATGAAAATAAATCTAAATATATTAGGGTTACTGATATATATGAGGGTGTAAAAAATGGAACTGCCAGTCCTAATTTAATTCCATGGGGATTTGGTAGTTATTCTTATCCAGTAAATGCTGGATTGGGTGGTTTAGCTGTATCTATTCCAATGAGAATGAATCAAACAGAAAGTGCTGAATATAATAGTAAATTATATCATGGTTTAGCTTTTGATAGTGGTTCAACTTCATTAACTGGATATGCTCAAGATATAAAACCATATCTATCACCAAAACCTGCTACTACTCAGACTGATATGACAAGTTCCGAATTTAGACTTGATTTGGTTGGTGTGAATCCTGATGCTACATTAGGTACTAAGAAATTTATTTTAGGATTTCATAAAGGTGATGATGGATTTGATCCTACCTACAAGGGTGGACCGAGTAGTGATGGAAAATATCATGGACTTGGACACGCTAATCCAAGTGATAGTGGAAATGATTTAACACCATTTAAAAATGCTATAAATACTATATCTAATGCCGATGAAGTTGATATCAATATGTTAGTATTACCTGGCATTAATAAGAAAACACATCCTAAAGTACATGTTAAAGCTAGAGATGTAGTTGAAGATAGGGCGGATGCTTTTTATGTATTTGATGCTGGTGATTGGGATTCCAATATTGCTGGATGGCATGGACAGATAAGTACTGAAGATACAAATTATGCATCAACTTATTATCCATGGGTAAAAATACTCGATGATGAAAATAATAAACACGTATGGGTGCCACCATCAGTGGTATTACCTGGAGTTATTTCATTTACAGATAAAGTAGCTCATCCATGGTTTGCACCAGCGGGACTTAATAGAGGTGGATTAACTGATGTATTGATGGCAAAAGAAAGATTAACACATGCTGAAAGAGATACATTGTATGAAAATAGAGTTAATCCTATCGCGACATTCCCTGGTGAAGGTGTAGTTGTTTGGGGACAAAAAACACTACAAGCTAAACCATCTGCACTTGATAGAGTGAATGTAAGACGATTACTTATAAAAATAAGAAAGTTCATCGCATCTTCTTCAAGATTCTTAGTATTTGAACAGAATACAAATGCTACAAGACAACGATTCTTAAATATAGTTAATCCTTATTTAGAAACTGTTCAGTCTAACAGTGGTGTATCGGCATTTAGAGTTGTAATGGATGATTCAAATAATACACCAGATGTAGTTGATAGAAATGAGTTAAGAGGACAAATATTTGTTCAACCAACAAGAACTGCTGAATTTATAATATTAGACTTCATTGTTCAACCAACAGGGGCTACATTCGAAGATTAATAGTAAATTAAAAAAAGCCCACTAATCGTGGGCTTTTTTGTCTTATCTTATATTTATATTTAGATAAGTTATTAATAAATAGGAGAAATATAATGGCACAATTAGTAGATGCTAATGATATAATGTTTACACCGTTTGAACCGAAAATAAAACAACGGTTTTTGATGCAAATAGACGGTATTCCAGCATACCTAATAAAAACTACAAACAGACCTCAAATTACATTTGAAGAAGTTCAATTGGATCATTTGAATGTCAGACGTTGGGTTAAAGGTAAAGGTGTGTGGCAAACATTACAATGTACATTATATGATCCAGTTGTTCCATCAGCTGCACAAGCTGTTATGGAATGGGTTAGATTGTCTCATGAATCAGTTACTGGTAGAGATGGATATTCAGATTTTTATAAAAAAGATGTTACGTTTCAGGTGTTAGGTCCAGTTGGAGATATAGTAGAAGAGTGGAAATTGAAAGGAACTTGGATTCAAGATGCACAGTTTGGTGATTTAGATTTCGCTGCAAGTGACCCAGTTGATATAACTTTGACATTACGATACGATTACGCAATATTACAATTTTAATTTAAACACAACCACACCGGTCTCACTTAAAAGAGGAAATTATTTTCCTCTTTTTTGTTTATGTATATATTTATATATGAAATTGGAGAAATTAATATGTCAAAAGATAAATTACCAACAGGACCAGATGTTTACGGTGGAGGAGATGGACTTCCAGATTGGATGCAATTTACTATAACAGTTGGGATGTTTGGATTGTTAATTTGGATATTATATCTACTATTTCACCCAACATTGCAACTTGATGATACACATAGAGATTTATTGAATATTCTATTAGGTAGTTTTATAGCTTCATTTGGTAAATGTATTGATTTTTGGTTTAGACATTCAAAGAAAAAAGAGAATAAATAATGTTAAAAACTTTTGATGATATAATAGATATTTTACTAGAACACGAAGGTGGATATGTAAATGACGCGAGCGATTTAGGCGGCGAAACTCATTGGGGTATCACTAAACGATTTTATCCAGACGTTGATATAAAAAATCTTACAAGAGAAGGCGCTAAAGAAATTTATTATAAAGATTATTGGATTAGATATAAAGTACCACAATTACCTGAAAATTTAAGACATATATATTTTGATATGTGTGTTAATCAGGGGGTTGGTACAGCCGTAAAAGTTTTACAGAGAGCATGTAATGCTAAGGGAGCCAAATTAAAAGTTGATGGTGGTATGGGTCCCAACACTATACAATCTATAAATAAATATACTCCATGTGACAACAGAGTTAGATGTTATAGATTAAAACACTACTATGATCTCGTAAACAAAAAACCAGAACAAGAAAAGTTTTTGTTTGGTTGGTTTAGGAGAGCATTAGAAGTTTAAAAAAACGGAGGTTATTATGTCAGACAAAGAAAAATATTCATTTCCATTTGAACCTATAGATTTACCATCTGGTGGAAAATTATATGCAGATGGAAGTCCACTCAGAGATGGAACTATAGATATTAAATATATGACAGCTAGAGAAGAAGATATTTTGACATCTCAAAATCTTATTAAAAAGGGTATAGTATTAGATTTACTTATGAATTCTTTAATATTATCTAAAGGGGTACATGTAGATGATTTATTAGTAGGTGATAAAAATGCTGTTATGGTAGCTGCTAGAATATTGGCTTATGGATCAGATTATACAGTTTCATTGACAGATTATGAAACTGATGAGCAATTTGAACATACTTTTAATCTTGCTGATTTACCCTATAAAGTTTTACCTGATGATGTTACTTATGATAAAAATGAATTCGAAATTGAATTACCAGTATCTAAATCTAATATCATTTTTAAATTATTAAATGGTAGGGATGAAAAATCAATAAATTCTGAATTAAAGGCTTTAGAAAAATTGGGAAGTACTTCTAAAGATATAACCACCAGATTAAAACATTCTATATTATCAGTAGACGGGGAGTCTGATAAGTCTAAAATAAATGATTTTGTTGATAATATGCTTTCCAGGGATTCTTTATTTTTAAGAAATAGAATTACAAAAATATCTCCTGATATTGAATTTACACAAATAGTTGAATTTAATGGTACGGAAAGAGAGGTGATAGTTCCAATGGAACTAGGCTTTTTTTGGCCTTCCTCCTGATTATAGGAAAATTTTACATGAAGACATATTCGCTTTAATATATCACGCCAATGGGTTTACTCATTCGGATGTTTACAGTATGCCAGTTTATCTTAGACGGTTTTATATTAAAACCCTAATAAAAGAAAAAGAAAAAGAAAAAAAGGCTATTGAAAAACAAAATAATCAGTCAGAATTTGTAGATCCTAGATTGAGATATAAATAATTTTTATTATTGATATATTTATATATGAATAATAATATTTAAATATCACTGGGGATTTATATATGCCAACTGGAGATAATTCAAAAGGACCAAATAAACGGAAAACAAGTGCTAAGCAACGAGCTGCAGCTAAGAAAAATATAGCTAAAGCTAGACAAGTGCAAGATAAGCGTATAAATGATCTAAAAGAACAACAGCTAGACATTCAACAAAAAATTAATATAGAACTTGAAAAAGAGTGGATGCTTGGTGATAAATTAACTAGAAGTGAAAGAAAACACGCTGAGAATCTCCAACAACAATTAGAAGCTAGAATCCAAACTACTACGGGTTTAGGTAGAAAAAATCAACTTACAAAAGAACAACAGTCCTTATTAAAAGATGAACTTGGTGTATTACAAAAAATTGCTAAGGGTGGAAAATCTGCTTTATCTTTACAAAGAGATTTATTAAAAATACATCAAGAAATATTTGACATGGAGGAGGGTGATGCTAAAGAGTCGAAAAAACGACAAGCAGCCATGTTAAATCATGAAATTAAGTTTAGGAAAGTTACCGAATTAAAGGCTAAAAAGGCAAAAGAGTTTAAAGAGTCTATGAATGCTGCATTTCCTATATCCAAGAAAATTTTCAATACACTTAAAGCTCTAGCTACAAATCCAATGGTAGCGATGGTAGCTGCTATGGCGTTATTATTAAAAACATTTACTGACTTTTCAAATCAAGTAGATCAAGTTGGTAAATCATTTGGTGCATTAGGAGTTCAAAGTAAAGAAGTAAGACGTACATTAGGTCAAATATTAAGAGATGGTATATCGTTAGATATTAGTATGCAACAATTATCAGCTGTAATGCCATCTATAGCTTCCAATTTTGGTTCTAGTATGGTTGACTCTATGAAATTAGCCGATAATGCTGTTAGACTTGGTATGGCATTGGGAACTTCATCTGGTGAAAGTGTACAATTATTAAATATTTTTAAGAATATACATGGATTATCAGCTGAATTAGCTATTGATGCAGTTAAACAACAAGCCGCATTCGCAAAAACTCAGGGAGTAGTTCCAGCGGCTATTGTTAAAGATATGGCTGGTAGTACAGAGTTTATAGCTAAACAAAGTAATGCTACTACAGAAAATATATTAAATGCCGCCATAGCTGCTAATAAATTAGGTAACAGTTTAAAGTCGGTAGAGGGTATGTCATCATCTTTACTTGATTTTCAATCTTCTATAAGAAATGAATTTGAGATAAGTGCTTTATTGGGTAGAAGAGTCAATCTTACTGAAGCTAGAGGACTTATGATATCAGGTAAAAAGGCAGAAGGTTATAAAGCTGTAGTAGAACAATTAAAAGGTATAGATGTAAATACTTTAGATCCACTTACATTTAATAAATTAGCAGAAGCTACGGGACTACAAGCTGAAGAATTAAGAAAATCTGTAAATAATGCCAGTAATTTAAATAATGTTATGTCTGCTACTGGTGCTACACTAAACAATATGGATACATCTAAATTAACTGCCGAAGATGCAGTTACTTCTTTAACTAAAGGTAGAAATGAATTGAAAAATTTTGGTAGAGGAGTTAATGAGGATATAGTGGATGGATTTGATTCGGCAGAAGGTGCGATTGATGGTATGAGAGCATCACTCGATGGAGTTAGAAGTGTAGTTAAAGGACTTGGTATAGTATTGTCAGCTGCTGTTGTTTCTATGGTAGCTTTAGTTGCATGGGGAACTAAATTTGCAGTACAAATGGCTAGAGCTTCTATGGAATTACAACGGGCTCAATATATGGGAGCTCAAACATCTAGAGGTAGATTTGCTGGAAAAGGTGGAGGTGCTTATCCAGTTTCTGGTCCCATGAGTAATTTATATTCAGGATGGGGAGCCGGTGGACAAGGATCCAGCTCTCATTTATTTGGTGGAGGTCCACAAGTATTTCAACATAAAAGTGGTAGATATTCTGTCAGAGGGGCTGGAGTAAAAGGTTCGTTTGGTAGTATGGAACAAGCCCAATCTGCTATTAGTAAAAAGATGGGTGGTGGTGCTCGTGGTGGAAGAATGTTAGGTGCAAGAGGTGGTATGTATGGAACTGCTGCAATGTTAGGAATGATGGCTTTATCGGGTGGTATGCCAAAAGGTGGAGCTGAAACTGGAGGATTACTTGGTTCACTTGGTGGTGGAGGCATTGGTGCGGCTATTGGTAGTGCTATTGCGCCAGGCATTGGTACTATGATAGGTGGTTTTATTGGTAGTATGCTTGGATCATCAGCTGGATCATCAATTGGAGGATCATTTCACACTGGAACCGGGCATGTACCAAAAGATGGAAGATATAATTTAAAAGCTGGAGAGGGTGTGATTCCATCACAATTAAATAATTTAGGTGCATTAGGAGGTATATCATCTACTATGGGTGGATCAAGTGGTGGAACTATTAAAGTTCAGATAGATGATGAATCTCTTGCAAAATTTGAAAAAGTAACCGTAAGTGCTAATAAAAAATCAAATTTATTATCAAATGATACTATTAAAATGAGAGATTCACAGGATAAAACTACTAGTATATGGGCTATGGGTATAGTTTAATGGGAGAATATCAATGGGATTAGATAAGCTTAAAAATTTATCTCCATTAGGATTGGATAAAATAAATAAACCATCAGATTCTATTACAGGTGGTAGACATGGTGGTATAGAATCTAGTGCTGTTGGCGCTATGCCCCCACATCAAGATGATCATTCTCTTTTAGATAATATTCCTGGTAATTTACCATACCATAAATCTAATACTTATGAGAATAATATTAATTCAAATCAAAATGGTAACTTTCCCAAAACATTTGAAAATTTAATACAAAATTCTAATAATCCACTAATGACTAATCATTGGGAAGATATAGGATTAATAAATAAACCAGTATCACAAGAGGTTGATTTTCAAAATTTACAGTATGGTGGATTTACACACCAATTATCAGAATTTCCAAATGGATTTGTTCAGAATCCAATATTAAAATTTAGTTTATTAACAAATAAAACTCAAACTATACCTTTAACGAGCAATTTTAGTGATGTAACGGGATTTAATTTATCAGACTTAACTGACACTACATTTAATAACTCGGTATTAGATAATATAAATTTAGATAATAATTTTTATTCAAATGATTCTAAAAACAAATATTTTAATCCAGGGGAGGGTATAACTACCACAAATAATACTCCTATTAGTGATTTTCAGGAAAATCATTATGATCCTAGACAGAGTAGAACTATATTTTCAGATACCTCATGGCCTAGTTCACTAGGAGCTACAGGTCAAAAGGAAATAAATTTTTTAGAACCTAATATTTATCCTGGATCCACTTTAGATGAAATTAATGATTCTAAATATGAAAATCATATACCCAATACTTTACTTAACTATAGTTCTACAGTTTTTGATCCTAGAACAGAATCAGATGTTCCTGGATTTGATTTTTTATCTTTCGGTAATAATAAAATACCTTTTTATAATGCTCAAAATTTATATGAAGGATCTGCGTTAAATAATTTATATTCACCGACTTTTATACCTTTTTCAGATAGTGAAAATGACATATCTAAAATGTCACAATATGTCGGTGTTACTCCGGAATCTCCATACATCGATACTACTGTATTTAATGATGATTTAACATCTAATGGTAAAAGATATAACGTATACGGTACTAATAATCCATTTGCTGGATATGATCCTAGACAACAGAGAAGTATATTTGGAGATTTGGATTTTGGACAAAAAATTATAGGATTTCCCAATCCCAAAAATTTATATAAAGGAACTATGTTTGATGATAATTTAGAAGTAGTCACTCCTACTGTATCTAATCCAATGAGTACTAAAGAATTTTCTGTAAATTATACACCTAATCAACCTAGTATTCCATTTGATTATTCTGCCGGAACTTCTGCCTTTGGAACTACTAAATTAGAAGATCAAAATCAATTTAATACTTTATATGAACATAATCATGTAGCAAAAACTGAACTAGATATACCCACATCTTTAAATTTCAATAGAGATAAAATGTTTTTACGTAAAGGTGGATTTGATCCTCTTGCTGGGTGGAGAGGTAATGAACCTTATATAGTAAGTGATATACCTGAAAGTCAAGGAATAAAAGGTGGTAGACTTACAAATCTTGGTGGTAGAATATTTCCATTAATGAGGGGAGTAACAGATTTAGCAAGATTATCTAGTTTCTTTTTAAGTGGAAAGGGATTACTTGAATTTACTGCAACTCAATTTGCACTTCAATTTTTAAATCCGAGAAGTAAAAAATTATACAATCCATTAAGTTTGCTTAGTGGAATTCCATTGGGAGCTAATATAAAGTTTAGAATGGATAGGGCGTTTTTAACTTCACCGGCAAGTTATTTGGATACCGTTTATGAAAGATGGTTGGATACACCTGGAGAAATGATGGATCTAATTGCTAAACCGTTTAATTTAGCTGATGATAAATTTGGTACATCAAAAGGTGGAAGAGGTAATATTTTTCAGGTATTTAGTACATCAACTAATATGATAAATGTAGCTCCACTTCCTAAACATCCTACTCAAATAATAACAAAAGCTAATTATATAGGAAATATAGGTACAAAAGGTAGAAACTCACCTTTTGGATTTGTTCGACAACTCGGTGACTCAAATGCCAGTTTACAAACAATGAATGAATCTTCTACAGTATACGTTAACAAAAAATTAGAATCCGCGGAATTTGATTTAAAGGCGGCTAATGCTAAAATAGCATCTTTAGGTATGGGGGATGATCCTATAAAAGCTAAAGAGCTCAGTGATTTAGAGAAAGACTATCTAAATAAATCATCAGAAGCTTCTACCGATGCTGCATCCGCACGTAAAACTTTATTTGATAGGGTTAAGCAGGGAATATTTTATGGATATAATGATATACCAAGTGAAGGTTCACCTAAAGGTGGTGGTGGTAATAGATACACTAATGTAGCTCCATCTAAACACGCTTTAGATAAATTTATAAGTGAAGGTGGATATCCAACTAAATTTCCAGATAAGGAAAACCCTACACCTAATGGTAGGTTGGGTGATTTTATGACTACTATGGATTTAAGTTCAGGTAAAACTTTAGAAGAAGCTCATCCAAATGATAATGAAGATATAGAGGGATCTGATAATGGATATCCCTTATATTTTAAAGATTTACGAAATAACTCATATATAATTTTTAGAGGATATGTATATGGGTTGTCTGAAAATGTATCACCAAATTGGTCAGAGACTCCTTATTTGGGTAGAAGTGAAAATATATTTAGTTATGAAAATACTAACAGAAATATAAATTTTACATTAAAGTTAATTGCACAAACTTCTAAAGAATTACTAATGATATATAAAAAATTAAATAGACTGACTTCATTATGCTATCCTGAATATAAATCTGATAGTGTTAATTTTAGAGGACAATCAAACAGATTAAGATCTAAACCTCCATTAACTAAATTTAGATTAGCTGAATTATATGGTACTAAAGATAATGAATTACATGGATTTATTAAAAGTTTAACTTATAATTATCAATCGGATTCTGTGTGGGAAACAAAAAATGGAAAAAGAGTACCAAAGTTTATAGATGCCGTTATAAATTATCAAGTTATACATAATGATGTACCGGGATTGGGTGATGACTTTTATGGTATCAATCACACTTATGGAGGTTAATTATGGGAAGATATGATAATACTAGAAGAACTAGAACTTTTAAAACTAGAATAGATAAAAAAGGTGGTATAGTTAAATATAATACTACTATGTATAAAAAAATCCCGGAAAGAAACGATGACTTATATGTATTATCTACTGTAGGTGATAGATTTGAACTATTGGCTGAACAGTATTATGGTGATCATAATTTATGGTGGTATATAGCTAAAGCTAATAATATGAAATTTAATAATATTCCAGTCGGAACTAGAATTAGGATACCATCTAGTTTAGAATTTGCAAAAGGTACATAAAAATGCCATATATAAACGATAGAGTATTTGGTGCTGATATAGTTAAATCGGTAAAAGACACGTTACAGGCTAGACAAAAAGGTTCTACTGTTTTATCTCCTAACGAATCAATAGATTATACACAGAACTTTACTTCTACTCCCGGATCTAATTTAGATTTATCTTCAAGAAAACCATGGGCTAGAATGTGGACTGTAATAAGAGGGTACACAGTATCTAATTGTGAAGAAGTTCCTACGTCAATAGGGTGCGATCCTAAAAATCCAGATAAAAAGTATGGAAGAAGCTATGATAATCATAATGTTGTTATATATGAAGTTGGTAATAATGTTTATGATGATTATAATAAAGAAAATACTATAAATGAAACTGTTAATAGATTTATGCCTTCTGATTTTTTATCTTCAAATCAATTTATGCGTCCACAAGCCGGTATAACGAGTATACAATCTACTAGTCAGGGTACTTTGGGTGTATATGTTGATACGGTTATAAATTTTAAGGTATATAATTATTTTGATTACAGTCATATATTTTCTAAATTTTTCTTATACCCAGGTGCGCAGGTATTTGTTGATATGGGATGGGATACTTCATTAATATACAATCAAAAAGATTATTTTGTTCCAGGAGAAGCGGATCCTTCAGCTGAAGATTTATATGGTAAATGGAAAGAAGATTTATATGGACTTGGTGGTGGAGATGATCAAAAAGATGGATTAATGTCTAGATCCGGTGGCGATTTAAACGTTATAGACGGATATGTTGTTGATTTTAGTTCAACTAGTCAATATGATGGTAGCTTTGATTGTTCTGTTACTATAACTTCTAGAAATAATGCTCTAGTTTCTTATGAACAAAAAGGACGTACAAATATGTCTAAAGTGTTTACTAGAGATATAACTAGAGTATTAATGACACATATTAATGAAAAGTATGATATAGATGTACGTAAATTAAATTTTATTAATAATGTAGAGGATGTTTCTGAACAAGCTAGTAATTTCTATAAAATTATGTTAGAAAATGCCAGTAAAAGTAAAGAAATAAAAGCTGGTATGGAAGTAGCGGGCGCGGGAAGTGAATATAATGAAATGGGAGAATTAATAACATATCAACCAACTTCATTAATTAAGTATAAAGAAATATCATCTTATAATCAAACATTAGGAATTTATTACCAAGCGACTGATGGTGGTAATGCTCCATCTGGCACTGGTTTTGATAAATTTAATAACGATACATTTATTACGATTAGATTTCTGGAGGATGAACTATTAAATAAATATTTGGGAATTACTTATGAGGGGAAAGAAGATAATGATAAAGCTGATGATAAAAATAAAAGTCACAATATATTATTTGATTCGACTAATCAATATGCTAAATTTGATAAAAATATATATATGCTACAAATAACAGCTAAGAATTATTCCTCATTAGATTTTTTATATCCAAGTATTAAATATAATAAAATAAAAGATGAACATGCGGTTAGAATTAGAGATTTATGGATAAATGTTTCTATGATGCAGAGTTCTTTATCTAATCAATCATCAATAAAAAATGCTTTAAATACTATGTTAGATAGAATAAATAAAGCTTCAAATGGAGTTATGAAATTAGTATTAATTGGATCTTCTAGTGGTGTGAAAATTATAGATATGAATAATCCATTGATAGGAACTGATCAACAAGTTCTGTCTTATTATAAGGAGGGAGAAGTTACTGCATATTTAGCTACAGGTGAATTACAGGAATCGCCGGCCGGAAATGCTGTTACACGTGCTGTGAATAGGTTGGATAGAGATGTTTCAAATTATGGAGTAGAAGATAGTTTTAATAAACCTTTAAGTAATTATGATTTTGAAAATTTATTTATTTTTAGTCCATATTCCAAAAAATCACTGGTTATGAATATGAATTTATCCTTGAGTATGCCTAGTAATACTATGTCTACTGTATTGTCTATAAACGCTACTAGTCTAGATAATCAAATATACCCTAATTCTAGAGAAGTGTTGTCTATATTAGGATTAAAAGATATGCATATGCAAACTAATGATACCGAAGATCAGAATGATAATCAAGCCGCCTGTAGTGATGATTTAACCGGCCGAATTGGATATGAGTGGTTACCTATATTATCTAAAAAAGTATCAACTAGAACTATGGAAGAAATATCAGACACGTCCATTCCAGATCCAAGGGGAGTAACAGATGCTTATGGAGCCGATGATGATATGTTAGATAGCATATCTAATGCATTTACTAATTGGTTAAAATCTCCACCTAGTGGTTCATTGGAAGCACAGTATGACGAAGAAATTAAAAAATTACAAGAGTCTTATAATTCAGTTGTAACAGAAATAAAAAATAAGAAAGAAGAACTTAATAAAAAAAATGCTGGAGAAGTTTTAGATAAAGAAAATTTAATTCAGATTCTTAGGGATATCGGTGTAGATTCCGGTGAAGTTATATTTGCAAATAATATAGAAGAATATTTTAGAAATAAGGTTACATCAAATATAGTCCCTATTGGAGATAACAGATCAAGTATGGTTTTACCATATACTTTAAATTTAACTTTATATGGAATTTCTGGAATAGTCCCTGGTAATGTATTTAGAGTAGATTATCTTCCCGAAGTATATAGAGATAAGATTGTCTTTATAGCAGAAAAAGTAACTCATAATTTTTCTAGTGGCCAATGGGTTACTAGTATCGATGCTTATACTATGTACAGATCTGATAAAATGTTTGAATGTGGATTTAAACCCGATAACATACATGTTAATTGGAATCCAAATTTATTACATTCATATGGATATTCAATACAACAAATAAAAGAATTTATTAAAAATCCAGATAAAGAATGGTGGGGAGAACGTCCAGATTTAGTAAATGAATTTAATAGTGAGAAAATACGGAAAAAAGATGTTCACCAAAAGGCGAGAGATGAAAAGAAACGAACAGAAGAAGGTTACTTACTTTGGCCAATGCAGCCTGAAAAATCATGTGTAAAATATTGTGACAACTGTGGTAGTGGATTTTTTAATATATGTGACGGTGAAGAATGTTTGGGATTTACTAGTTATCCACCTGAAGTTGGGGGTGGGATAGGTCAAGTTTGTGGTATGTTTGATGTATATAATGCATCAACAGATCAACCATGTCAACCAGCAAAACCAGCTTTTGGTGAAACTAATCCATGTTATCCACATGGACTTGAAATTTGTTTTAAATTAAAGGAATGTGGACCTCCAAATGCAAATAAAGGATGTGTATATGCCATAGACGAAGATAGTGTAGATATTGGTTATTGTATAGATGAATATTCGACTGGAATGCCGGCTGAAGGTACTACTGAACCATATGAACCACCACAAAATTTAATATGGGGTGAGTTTTCTAATGAATTTGAATTAGAGTTACCAGTAATTTATGTTGATACAATATATATTGATCCAACAACTGGACATCCAGACATTGTAACGAGTCCCTTTGGAATGAGAACGGAACCAGTATCAGGTGCTAGTACTAATCATACTGGTGTAGATTTCCGGGGAGCCGTTGGAGAACCCGTATTAGCAGCCGCTGACGGTACAATTGTACAAGTGGCTGAACAAACATGTAATGCTGGAAGTGCGTGTGCCGGAAAATACATATCTATTGATCACGGTAATTTTGTAACTAGATATTTTCATTTAAATACGTATCTAGGAACTGAAGATGATGGATCTACTATACGAACCAGTGAACCAGGAATGACAGTTATATCTGGTCAGAAAATAGCTGATATAGGTCAGACTGGAAATGTATCTGGACCCCATCTACACTTTGCGGTTTGGAAAAAACCACCCGGATGGGTTACAGATTATAGTAAAATGATAAATGAATCTAATGAACCTGGAGTAAAAGGATATCAAGATCCATATGGTTATTTATCTAAAAATTATAATGTTTAATAATTAAATTATATGTTATAAATAAAAAGCTTGACTAGTTAAGTTAAATGGTTATATATTATTATATAAGGTTATGTGTAAAATACTAAAAAATAGTAAAGAAATACGGGAAGTTATATCCAAAATTAATTCAAATGATTTTGTTATATCTATACCTATATTTTCAGATAAATATATACATACTTTAAATCATAATAATAAGTTATCTTTGTTATTTTTTAAAGTTTTAAACGGCAATTCTTATATAATTCCATTTAATCACATAGATTCTGAAAATGTAGATGTAGAATATTTAGAATTATTTGATAAAATTCCTTGTAGTATATTAACAATAAATAAGAAAAATTTAATCACCGTTTTAAAAAATTGTAATGTACTTGATGTGAATTTAATGAATTATTTTCTTTATAACTGTCCAATAGATATTGAAAATATTAGAATTGATTGTATAGATTTTTTATATAATAAATATTATAATATGAAAAATTTAAATTTAGTAGTTCCAATATATAAACATGTAGAGTGGTGTGAAAAATTATCTTCTATTATGATTGATATTTTTAATGAATTTAATACTTTAAGTGAGAGTGTAAAGAATTCATATATAAATTATAATAATGAGGTTATATCTTCTTTATTTTCTATCGAAAAGAATGGGTTAATGGTTACTGATAATATATGTGATGTATTTGATAATAGAGTAAGTAAACACATAAGTAATAATAAAATATATTCACATTATAATATATATACATCAACAGGAAGACCTAGTAATTCTTTTGGGAGTATTAATTTTGCAGCTTTAAATAAAAATACTGGAGAAAGAGCAGTATTTGTTTCTGAATTTGATAATGGATTATTAGTAGAATATGATTATGATGCGTATCATTTAAGATTAATAGGTAAATTAATAGGATATGATTTTGGTAACCAGAGAGTACATGAACATTTAAGTAAAGCTTATGGGGTGAGTTACGATGAATCTAAGGCTATAACATTTAAATTATTATATGGTGGTATCGATGATGAAGTTGCGAATAATATAGAGTTTTTTGGTAAAATAAGAAAATTTATAAATAATTTGTGGGGTGAGTTTAAATTAAAAAAAGAATTAAAAACTTATATTTATAGTAGACCAATAATAGAGTCAAATTTTGGTGATTTTGATAGGAACAAATTATTTAATTATTATATTCAATCTTTTGAAACTGAATATAATATAAAAAGAATTATGGAATTACAAAAATTATTAGCTAATTATGAATCTAAATTAGTATTGTATGGTTATGATTCATTTTTATTTGATATAAATTCTACTGACGGGAAAAATATGATTAGATATATTAAAAATATATTAGAAAATGATGGATTTATAACTAAAGTAAAAGCCGGTTCAAATTATAATAATATAGTCAATGTTAGTGATAAAATATGAAGAATGATATATTTAAAAATATAATTGATGATTGGGGTATATTATTAGAAGAGCCGTTCACTCCGGATACAAATAACAATGTAGATAAAGATGATGATATAAAAAAGAAAAAACAAAAAAAACTTGGTTTAACTTGGCAAGCTTTTAATCACTATCAAGATAAATCTGGTAATCATTATGAATGGAACGATGACAATAAAGAATTCATTAAAGTTATGGATCCAGCGGATAAAGTTAGAAAAGATACCGATGCTGAAAAAGAACTCACTGCACCAGAAGAACCAGAAGAACCAGGAGGTCCATCTCATAATGTTTTTGGTACAAAATATGGGGATGAAAAGTTTGTATTTGATAAAGAACCAGAAAAAATTGATGTAGTAGATCCAGAAACTGTATTATTAGAAAGTGGACTTGTAGATCAAAATAATGTGTGTAATATTACTGATAGAGATGCCAAGAGTGATTTTTTAGTATCAAATTCTCCAAATAAAAAGCCAGTGTTTTTTCATTTTGATGAAGATGGAAACAATAGGTATGATGAGTCATTAAATTATTATTATAATATACTATTTGAAATAGAACGTACTGGTAAATTAGCAAATATAACAGATGAACAATATGATCTGTTTAAAGATGTACATCGTAAAAAATGCGTGGAAGATGAAATAGACGAAAAGTTTTTTAGCCAATATGAAGGTAATTCTATAAATGAAGATGGAGATAGAATATACCTTCCTGTTATAAAAAATAAAAATTTAAAATCATCCAAGTCTGGAATTCAACATATAGTTGAAGATGTATTGAAAAGAGAAAATGATGAGTTAACCAGTTACGAAATTAATGATTATAGAGATAATAAAGTCATTAAAATAGAAAAAATTGATGTACAAGCAAAAATTGATAAAATCAAAGACAATCCTAATATCCCTCCAGATAGAAAAGAGCTGGCTATATCAAGTATAAAGGAGAAAGGTTCTCTACAAAAAACACAGTTAAGGATAGGAGTTGTTCTTGAAGATATTGCTAAAAAAGCTAGACAAAATGACGATCTTAAAAAGTCTAGTGTTTTATTATCTATTAAACAGAAATTTGATTGGGATCCAACTAGAGAAGTTGAAACAAATGAAGGTATGTTGGGTGAAATGGCTGGTGATAATATGATAGTTATATCTAAAAACGAACAAGACATATGGGCTATGACTGAAGGTCAGGAATGGCATGATGAGTCGTGTATGGGATTTACAGGAAGAATGTCTGGTTATGGATATTGGAAAGCTGTTCCAGTAGATATAAAACAAGGAACTATGATAGCATATTTAACATCGCCTGATGACAAAGAACTATTAAACCCAAAAGCTAGAATGTTAATAAAGCCGTATGTCAACCAAGATGACACTTCTGATTTATACTGGATAAACGAAACTAATCCATACAGAGGAACTCAAGGTAGAAGTGCACCAGAAACACCTGAAGGTGTAATGTTGACTAATACTATAAAAGAATTTTTGAAGAAACATCAAAAATCACCATCCGGTGGTAAATATAAATTACCAAGAGGTTGTTATCAAGATGGTAGGGGAACGCATATTAATTTACTACATACACCATTCAATGATCCAAAAAATGTTGATAAAAATGTAAAATTTTTATTTAGGAATTATGATAGAGAGGGTATAGAGATATTAGAAGATGGTAAAATAAATATAAATGAAAAAGGACCGTCAACATTTGAATTAAATGGAATTGTCTTTGCCGAAGACATACCATTTGAATTGAAAAATGTAAATAGGAACATCAAATACCGTAGGTTAAATTGTGAAACAATTCCATTACCTGAAAATGTAAAAGGAGATATGCATATTTATGACTGTGAAGGAGTAAATTTTACAGAAGGAGAAACGGATTTAGTTGAAGGTAATCTTTTTATTAGCGGTAATACTAATTTAAGAATGGTATATGGATTTCCACAAAAAGTTGTTAAAAATCTTTCTATTGAGAAAAATAACTCACTACAGGATTTACTCGGTGGAACATCTGAAGTTGGTAAAAATGTAAATATTATAGATAATGATAGATTATCAGATTTAGTTGGATTTCCAGAAGTAGTCGGTGGTAACATAACAATCAGTGAAAATAGATCTTTAACTAAGTTAAGTGGTATGAGTATCATAAAATGTAATGGTGATTTTATGTTATCTGATAATAATATAACAAATTTTAAAGGGTGTCCACTTGAAGTAGATGGTGATTTCATTATTAAAAATAACGTCAATACTAAAGATATGGAAAAAGTTTTCTCATATATGGAGCGTATTAGGAAAGATGTTAAAGAATATGAAATAGTTACTAAACTTCACGGTCGTGAAGAAGCTAATAGAAGATTCGCGAATGGAGATGAACCATT